>Ga0194138_10000467_pt1 | contig 19234 bp, 34 predicted proteins | sample TARM_MetaG_T2_14_FD_134022 | JGI IMG/M metagenome (GOLD analysis project Ga0194138, IMG submission 134022) | Freshwater microbial communities from Pennsylvania, USA, analyzing microbe dynamics in response to fracking - TARM_MetaG_T2_14 (version 2) | ecosystem: Environmental > Aquatic >...
CAATAACAATAGCCATTAGATTGAATAGGCTTCTCATTGATGGCAGGTCTAATTCTTCATATAAAGAAAAATTAGATTTAGTCCGAAGCCACTAATTTCTAATTAGCAGTTATCAATTGATGATATAGTGTTAATGCAGTTGGATAGCTATGCTGATTTCAGTGACTTGTTTTTAATAGCGGAACAAAGGGCAATCCCTCACTACTATCATTAGTTACTTAATCGGATACTGAGCACAGCAAATCGGAAAGACCCTGGCCGATTAATCTAGAAAAGCAGGAACATCAGGGAGGCCTGAAAAGCGACCACCACATTGGAGAACAATCAGCTGAATGAATTACAAAGCTTGGTAACTCACCCTACAACTTATAAAACCTTCTATACATCACTAAACCCATTGCAAAATAGCAATGGGCATCCATATGGTAATATAAGTTTAGTCATTTTCACGGGAATAATGATAGGCATTGCGAGCAGTGCCATCTGCTACATAAATGACACCACAATATTTATAGTCAAATTTTTCAATAAGATGAATCATTGGTTGATTTAATGAATGAGTATCAATTCGAATCTCATTATAACGGTCTTTTACCCATTGCATGCAAAATTGGCCACTACCTTTGACTTGTCCGCTAGTACTAATCCGATGAATTGTCACATAAGGTGCATCATTTAGCCAAGCGCCCCCTTCTATGTAAGTGTAAGTTGGATCAATCCCTTCAATAGCAGCAAAGGTTGCGACAATCGTACCTTCTGGTAATCCTTCAACTTCATCCTCCTCAGTGACACACACATAACTCGCTTGTTGATTAATGTCTTTTAAGACAAGTTCACGTCCTGGGTGGCCTTTGCGCCACTGATTGGGGTTGCCACTCGCAATTTGAACTTGACGGCCGTATTCAAATATCTCTAAGATACGCTCAATATCAGTTAATTCAGTAGGACGTATTCTCATTAGGTCACCTCATATATTTTTTTATTGGCCTATTGTAGCATAAGTTCGATTATTTCACTAACTATTATGTAAGTCGTGTGCTAGTTTTCAAAACTCGCACCCAATAGAATCAGGAAACTCCGAACTTTTACCCGAGGTCTTTAAACTCTTGTTAGCAGTTATAATTCGATAATACCGTCTTGAATAAATAATAAATACAGTACAAATACTAGTAAATCACAGCTAAACACATATTCTCTTGAAATATTTTACAAAAATAGCGTCAGTGATTTTTCACCAACGCTTTTTTTCATACTTTGAGAGATGTTGTTCTTTATTTAAAAGGGTCTTCTGGATATTCAACTTCCATCATGCAGAGGCCTTGCGGTGGTGCAGTTGGGCCAGCTTCATTTCGATTTTGTGCTTCAAGTAGACGTTCCAACTCATTGACTGGTTTTAGTCCATTGCCAATTTGTAGGAGCGTTCCAACAAGGATGCGTACCATATTATAAAGAAAACCTGCTCCATGAAAGTAAAAATGCAATTCATGGCTAGCTTCATCATAATTAACGGTTGCCTCGTAAATCCTACGAACCTTATTTTCTTTGTCTGTCTTAGAAGAACAAAAACTCGAAAAATCATGAGTACCGACAATTGCTTGAATAGCAACCTGCATATTCTGCAAATTATAACGGTAAGGATGATGGGTCGTGTACAAACGTTTGAATGGATCTGGGAAGCGGTTGGTATCAACACGATAAAGATACTTCTTCCCAGTGGAATGGTAACGTGAGTGAAAATCATCCGCTACTTGAGCAACTTGAATAATACGTATCGATGAGTCGAGAATACTATTAAGTGCGCGCAACATCGAATCTGGTTGAATAGCTGCTGGATAATCAAAGTGAATAACTTGCCCTAAAGCATGAACTCCAGAATCTGTTCGACCTGAACTAGAGGTCGGAATGTGTTGACCTTTTGGTAATTTAGCCATCAATTTCAATGCTTTTTCAATTTCGGCTTGGATACTTGGCCCATTAGGCTGTATTTGGTAACCCACATAATGAGTTCCATCGTATTGAAGTTTGGCAGCATAACGTGGCATTGAGAAATCCCCCTCTAGTTAAAAAGCAATAAAACGCAAGACGATTAGGACAGCGGTTACTAATAAAAATCCTACAAATACTAACAAATCATTACGATCAAAATCCAGCTGACGGTACTTAGTACGACCTTCTCCACCACGATAGCCACGTGCTTCCATCGCAGTAGCCATTTCTTCAGCACGATTAAATGCACTAACAAAAAGCGGAACTAAAATCGGAATAATTGCCTTCATACGGTCAACGAAATTACCTTGATTAAATTCAACACCACGCGCTCTCTGAGCATTCATGATTCTTTGTGCCTCATCCATTAATGTTGGCACATAACGCAATGCGATGGATAGCATTAAAGCAATTTCATGTGCCGGGAAACCAAAGCGAGCTAAGGGACGTAATAAATGTTCGATACCGTCGGTTAATTCTAATGGTGCAGTCGTTAAAGTTAGTAAAGTAGACATCATAATAATTAAAACTAGCCGAGCAAAAATGTAAGCTCCGTTTATTAACCCTGATGATGTAATCTGGAAAACCCAAAACTCAGCATACACCGTTCCACCTGTTGTAAACAACACTTGGAATATAACCGTGAATAAAATTAGCCAAATTAAAGGTTTCACACCATTTAAGAAAAACTTAATATCAATTCCACTTAACCAAATAGCGAAAATTGTAAAGAGAGCTAGTAACAAATAAGAGAGCCAATTATTGGCTAAAAAGATGATTAAAATAAAGTAGAAGCTGCCAAGTAATTTTGTTCTTGGATCCAACTTGTGTACAAAACTATTCGATTTAATATAACGACCTAATAACATTTTCTCTAACATAGCTTATCCCTCCTCTACCTGAATACTTGCTTTAATTTTAAGCAAGTAATCTGCTAATTCGTTTACAGTTAAAGGTGGCTTTTCTGTCGGTGGCATTGCGATATCCAATTGATTATCAATTTTAGCCATAAATGACATGGCTTGAGGTAAGCTTAATTGCTTCTGATCTAACCAGCTAGCATCTGCAAAAACTTCTGCTGGTGTACCATTCTTAACCATAGTACCTTTTTCCATTACGATGACATTATCTGCATACTTCGCGACGTCATCCATTTGATGGGTCACCAGTACTAAGGTAATATTCGTTGTTTGTTGTAAATCAATAAACATTTCCATCATACTCTTATGGCCTAATGGGTCTAATCCAGCAGTTGGTTCATCTAAAACTAATACTTCAGGCTCAAGTGCTAAAACACCAGCAATCGCAACACGACGCATTTGGCCACCACTTAAATCAAAAGGTGATCGTTCATATAAATGTTCTGGAATCCCTACTAAGGCTAATTTTTCCTTAGCAATTCGCATCGCTTCTTCTTCTGAAATCTCAAAGTTTAATGGACCAAACATTACATCTTTAAGGACACTTTCCTCAAATAATTGAGCTTCCGGAAATTGGAATACAACGCCCACTTTTTTACGTAAAGGTTTTAATGTTGCATGCTCAGAAGTAGCGGTAACTTTTTCTCCAGCTACCGTCATGGTCCCTGCTGTAGGTCTCAAAAGTACATTTAAGTGTTGAATTAAAGTAGATTTACCTGAACCAGTATGTCCAATAATTGCTGTCACCTTATTTTCAGGAATTGTTAAATTGACGTTATTTAAAACATCAACTGCAAATGGTGTATTTGGATTATAAGTATAACTTACTTGATCAAATATGATTTGGTTAGCCATTCGAACAACTCCTCCTCGTTTAAATATTCCTCAGGTAATTCAACACCACGTTGAATTAAAGCTTGTTTTAATTTTTGAGCAAAAGGCACATCTAAGCCCATACCCACTAATTTATTTCCTATAGAGAAAATATTTGCGGGTGTATCGTGTTTAACCATTTGTCCTTGATTCATAACAAAAATACGATCTGCATAACTTGCTTCATCAATATCATGTGTAATTGAAATGACGGTTAAATTAAATTTCTCTTTTAAATCACGAATGGCAGCAATTACTTCTTTTCTACCCAAAGGATCTAGCATTGCTGTCGCTTCGTCTAAGATGACAACATCTGGACGCAACGCAATGACGCTTGCTAATGCAACTCTTTGCTTTTGTCCACCTGAAAGGCGTGCAGGTTCGTGTTCTTTAAATTCTGTAATACGCACTTGTTTAAGCGCATCCTCAATACGTGTAATCATTTCTTCGCGCGGAATTCCATTATTCTCTAAACCAAATGCGATATCATCCTCAACTGTTGCTCCAACGAATTGATTATCTGGGTTTTGAAATACCATGCCGACTGCTCGACGTGCATCCCAAACCGTCTCTTCATTTAACTGTTGACCATTTATTGTTACTTCACCTTCATAAGGTACCAGTAAACCATTAATAATTTTTGCTAATGTTGATTTGCCTGATCCGTTCGGGCCAATAATAGCAATCCATTCACCTTGATTAATTTTCAATGATACATTGCTCAAAGCGTTCGTCTCATTATTGGGATATTGAAACGAGATATTATTTAGTGCAACGATTGGTTGAGCCATTATTTTCACTCCTTTAACTCGATTGATACATTCGATCAACAATGAACAGTTAAACAATAGATGTTGACCTAGAATATTTTCTTTCATACTTAAACCGTCATTCCTACTATCACTATTATATGACAAATGAATCACAATTTAAGTATAAAAAAAACCACTTATACGATGAAAAGCACGCTGATTGAGATTTACTACCTAAGCAGTAAATCTCAATCATTGAATAATAGAGCTTTTAACTTATTATTCGTGCTATAGAGCTAGACCAATAAACAAATGTTCATCAATCGTAACACTCTCCATCATAAAAGTGACTCACATAGAGCAATTATACTAACTCTAAGATTACCATTGGTGCAGCGTCACCACGTCTTGGTCCTTTTTTAAGGATGCGTGTGTAACCACCATTACGGTTCTCATAGCGTGTTGCATAAGTATCGAATAAACGATCTAGAACACGTTCGATTACAACTTTGTCATCTTCAATTCTTGCGTCTGCAATCTCATTGCGTAAGAAAGCTGCAGCTGCACGACGTGATGCTAAGTCGCCCTTTTTAGCTAATGTAATCATTTTATCAACTGTTTTACGAACTTCTTTAGCACGTGCTTCAGTTGTTACGATAGATTCGTTAATAATAACGTCAGTTGTTAAATCGCGTAATAATGCTTTACGTTGTGCACTTTTACGTCCTAATTTACGGTATGCCATTCAAATTTTCCTCCTTTTCTTACAAATGAAAAGTTTTAGTCTTCTTCACGTAAACCTAACTCAAGACCAGCTAATTTATTCTTAACTTCTTCAAGTGATTTACGTCCGAGGTTACGTACTTTCATCATTTCAGATTCAGTCTTATTTGTTAATTCTTGGATAGTATTAATGCCAGCGCGTTTCAGACAGTTGTATGAACGAACAGATAGATCTAATTCTTCAATTGTCATCACTAACATTTTTTCTTTTTCTGCTTCTTCTTTTTCAACCATGATTTCAGCTTGACGAGCTTCATCACTTAGGTTCACAAAGATATTTAAATGCTCAGTTAAGATTTTAGCAGCCAAACTTAAGGATTTCTCAGGACTGATTGATCCATCTGTCCAGATATCCATAGTAAGTTTATCATAGACATTTTTCTGTCCGATGCGAGTGTTCTCAACTTGATAATTTACTTTATGAACAGGTGTATAGATTGAGTCAATCGGTAAGACTCCAATCGGCATATCTTCACGTTTATTATGTTCTCCACGAACATATCCACGACCATTTGATACATTTAATTGAATATCTAATTGCGCACCTTCAGCTAAAGTACAAATATATAAATCAGGATTTAAAATCTGTACTTCATTATCATGAATGATGTCTGCAGCGGTAACAGTTTTGGGACCAGTAACATTTAATTCGATCACTTTATCTTCTTGTGTATGTAATTTTAACGCTAGTTCTTTCAAATGAAGAATGATTGTTGGGACATCCTCAACAACGCCATCAACGGTAGCGAACTCGTGTAAAACTCCATCTATCTGGATGCTTGTTACAGCAGAACCAGGTAAAGAAGATAATAAAATACGACGTAATGAGTTTCCAAGGGTTGTGCCATAACCACGTTCTAGTGGTTCAATAACGATTTTTCCATATTTGGAATCGTCACTGACTTCAATCGTTCTAATTTCTGGTTTTTCAATTTCGATCATTGATTATTCTGCCCCTTTCAAAACGTTTTGTTTCAATGATAATTTAGATGCTTAATTTGTAGACAGTCAATGTCACAATTATCATTAGACACGGCGACGTTTTGGTGGACGACAACCGTTGTGTGGAATTGGTGTTACGTCACGGATTGCAGTTACTTCTAATCCAGTAGCTTGTAAAGAACGGATTGCAGATTCACGACCTGAACCAGGACCTTTTACAGTTACTTCAAGTGATTTCATGCCATGTTCCATAGCACCTTTAGCAGCAACTTCTGATGCCATTTGAGCAGCAAATGGTGTAGCTTTCTTAGATCCACGGAATCCTAAAGATCCAGCTGAAGACCAAGAAATAGCATTACCATTTACATCAGTAATCATAACGATTGTGTTGTTAAAAGTAGAGCGAATATGTGCGATACCTTTTTCAACATTTTTTCTTACACGACGGCGTCTGCGTGTTTGTTGTTTTTTTGCCATGAAGATTTTTACCTCCTTCATCTAAATTATTTTAATTATTTTTTACCAGTGATTGATTTTTTAGGACCTTTACGAGTACGTGCGTTGTTCTTAGTGTTTTGTCCACGTACAGGTAAGTTACGACGGTGACGGTTACCACGGTATGAACCGATTTCTTGTAGACGTTTAATGTTTAAGCTTACTTCACGTCTTAAGTCACCTTCGACTTTTAATACATCAATGATACCACGGATGCGATCTAACTCATCGTTTGTTAAATCTTTAACACGAGTCTCTTCTGAAACATTAGCTTCTGCTAAAATGTTTTTTGAAGTTGTGTTACCAATTCCGAAAATATATGTTAATGCAATAACTACACGTTTTTCACGTGGAATATCTACTCCTGCAATACGAGCCATATATCGTTTGCCTCCTTATCTTACTTATTAACCTTGACGTTGTTTATGTTTTGGGTTTTCACAAATGACCATTACTCGTCCGTTACGGCGAATAATTTTACATTTTTCGCAAATTGGTTTTACTGATGCTCTAACTTTCAACTATGTCCCTCCTTAACTAACTTGGCGGATGGTTTTATTTAAAGCGGTATGTAATTCGTCCACGTGATAAATCATAAGGAGACAACTCAATTGTTACCTTATCACCTGGTAGAATACGAATGTAATTCATTCTAATTTTACCTGAAACGTGAGCTAAAATTTCATGCCCGTTTTCTAATTCAACCTTAAACATTGCGTTTGGTAAAGTTTCAATGACTGTACCTTCAACTTCGATAACATCATCTTTAGCCATTATTACTTCCTCCTTTTAACAATCTCGTTACTTTTATACAAAACAAATGACGAAATATAACTATTTCTCTAATATTGTACGAATCTCACGGTAAACTTCCTCAATAGATTGCTCACCATTGATTTTATGTAATAGACCGCGTTGGTTGTAATAATCAAGTATAGGTCGAATTGATTCCATTTGAAGATTAATTCGATGTGCTACTCTTTCAGGTTTATCATCTTCTCCTTGATAGAAATCATGTGAACCACAGTTATCGCAAACTCCATCCTCTTGTGGAGGATTGTAAATTTTATGATAAGTAGCGCCACAGTCTCGACAAATGATACGTCCACTTAAACGTCCTTTTAACACTTCAGCATCAACATCAATTAAAATAACTGCATCGATTTGAGTATTTAAAGTTTCTAAGTTTTCTTCTAATGCTTCGGCTTGTACTTTAGTACGTGGATACCCATCTAACATAAAGCCTCGCGCTTTAACATCATCTTGCGATAATCTTTCGCGCACCAATCCATTAGTTACATCATCTGGAACTAAATCACCACGGTCTGTGTATGCTTTAGCTTCTAATCCAAGAGGTGTTTCATCTTTGATCGCTTGTCTGAAAATATCGCCGGTAGAAATATGAACAAATTTCATAGTCTCGTGCGATTTGTTCACTTTGCGTTCCTTTACCAGCGCCTGGTAATCCCATTAATAATATGTTCATTTATATCTTCCTTCGTTTTTTAATACGTTTTATTCGTGAAGAAATCCTTGGTAACGACGTTTTACCATACGGCCTTCAATTTGCTTAGCTGTTTCGATTGCAACTCCGACAACGATTAATAAACTAGTACCACTAAGTGAAATTTGCATTGGAACGTTCCAGATTAACCCTATAGCAATTGGCATAACTGCGATAAACGTTAAGTAAAATGCACCTACACCACTTAATCTATTAATTAAATTAGTGATATATAATTCTGTGTCGTGACCTGGGCGCACACTTGGAATGTAAGCACTTTGTTTTTGAAGGTTCTCAGAAACTTTTTCCGGGTTGACTTGCACTAGCGAATAGAAATAAGCAAAGGCAATGATCAGAATTGTATAGAAAATAGCACCTAGTGGGTGTTGAAGACTAAATAAATTTACAACAATTTGCATCCACGCACTATCTGTGTCGGTGTTCATAAATCCTAAGATTGTCTGAGGTGTTGTAATAAATGACGATGCAAAAATTACAGGAATCACCCCTGCCGAGTTGATTTTCAATGGTAAGTGCGCTGTATGGCTTGCGCCTGAAGCTTTTTTAGAGTGATGAATTGGAATCCGTCTTTGAGCACGCTCCATCAACACAACAATCACAATTAATGCCACAATTACTAGAACGACTGCTAATAAAATTAACACGTTCATTAATAATTGATCCCCAGCATTTACAATGCTTGTCGTAACATAATTATAAATCTCTTTTGGAACTTCTGCCACAATACCTGCGAAGATTAACATTGATACACCATTTCCAATTCCGTTACGAGTGATTTGCTCACCCAACCAGATTAAGAACATTGTACCAGCTGATAATACTAAGGCAATTGTTAGATAGGTAGCGACACTAGGGTCTTTAACTAAACCTAAACCTGATAATTGGTTAAATCCAACTGAAATACCAATTGCTTGTATAAATCCAAGTACGATAGCTGTGTAAGTCGTTGTTTGGTTTAACTTACGACGACCAACTTCACCTTGTTTTGCCCATTCAGTTAATTTAGGAATAATATCCATTTGTAACAATTGAACGATAATTGAGGCAGTGATGTAAGGGGAAACGCCCATCGCGAAGATAGAATAGCGTTGTAATGCCCCACCACCAAAAGTATTTAATAAGCCAAGCAAACCACTTTGAGAAAGAGTTTGAATAGCTGATGCGTTAACTCCAGGGACTGGAATATGTGATCCTAAACGGAACACAGCAAGAATAAATAATGTGAACAAAATTCTCTGACGGATATCCTTAATAGTGAAGGCGTTCTTCAGAAATGAAAACATTAAATCACCTCGATTGATCCACCAGCTGCAGTAATTGCTTCTTCTGCTGCTTTGGAGAATTTAGCTGCTTGAACAGTTAATTTTCTTTCCAGTTTTCCCTCACCTAAAATTTTAATACCTGATAATTCCTTTTTAACGATTCCAGACTCAACTAAAAGTGCTGGCGTTACTGTTGTACCATCTTCAAAACGGTTTAACGTTTCTAAGTTTACAACAGCGTAATCTTTACGGTTAATGTTGTTGAATCCTCGTTTTGGAATACGTCTGAATAATGGAGTTTGTCCACCTTCGAATCCTAAGCGTACTCCACCACCTGAACGTTGTTTTTGACCTTTCGATCCGCGTCCAGCTGTTTTACCGTTACCAGAACCTTGACCGCGACCTACACGGTTGCGTTCTTGTCTAGAGCCTTCTGCTGGTTTTAATGTATGAAGTTTCATTAATTGGCACCTCCTTATACTAATGTAAAAATATTATGCTTCTTTTGCTTCTACTAAGTGACTGATTGTTTGAACCATTCCACGAATAGCATCGTTATCAGGTTTAACAACTGTTTTATGTAGTTTAGTTAATCCTAATGCTTTAGCTGTATCGATTTGGTTTTGAGGACGACCAATCAAACTACGCTTTAAAGTGATTTCTAAGTTTGCCATTGTAAAGTCCTCCTTATCCTAATAGTTCTTCTACAGTTTTGCCACGTAATGCAGCAACTTCTTCCGCAACTTTTAATTGTTGTAAACCTTTAACAGTTGCACGAATCATGTTGATTGGGGTATTAGACCCTAATGATTTACTTGTTACGTCAGAAACGCCCGCTAATTCCATAACGGCACGAACTGGACCACCTGCAGCAACTCCTGAACCGGCAGTAGCTGGTTTTAATAACACACGTCCACCACAGAATTCTCCAATAGCTTCATGTGGAATTGTAGTACCTGACATAGGCACTTCGATTAAGTTTTTCTTAGCAGATTCTACCGCTTTACGGATAGCTTCTGGTACTTCTTGAGCTTTACCAGTACCGAAACCAACGTGACCATTTTTGTCACCAACTACTACTAAAGCTGAGAAACGTAGACGACGTCCACCTTTAACTACTTTAGTAACACGGTTGATCGCAACTACGCGTTCTTCGATTTCTCCTAAGTTATCTGGATTAATAAATACCATGAATAGGTGTCCTCCTTTTCTTAAAATTCTAAGCCGTTTTCACGAGCTCCATCAGCTAAAGCTTTAACACGTCCGTGGTATAAGTAACCACCGCGGTCAAACACTACAGCTTTGTAGCCTTTTGCTACAGCACGTTCAGCGATTAATTTACCAACTGCTGTTGATTGCTCAACTTTAGTTCCTTTTTCAATTGCTGAATCTTTACTAGAGGCACTTGCAAGCGTCACACCCGCTACGTCATCAATTAATTGAGCGTAGATGTTAGTGTTCGAACGGAACACGTTCAAGCGTGGGCACTCAGCAGTACCAGAGATTTTGTTTCTTACACGATTATGTCTTTTTTGACGTAATTTGTTTTTATCTGGTTTAGTAATCACAATTGTCACCTCTTTATTTTAAATTTAAGTATATATATAATTTCAAGCTTAACAGGAAAACTATTTACCTGTTTTACCTTCTTTACGACGTACAAATTCGTCAACATAACGAATACCTTTACCTTTATAAGGCTCTGGTGGACGTACCGCACGGATGTTAGCTGCTAATTCGCCAACTTTTTCTTTGTTGAAACCTTCAACAATGATTTTAGTGTTTGCTGGAACTTCGAAAGAAACACCTTCTGAAGCTTCGAACTCAACTGGGTGAGATAAACCAACGTTTAATACTAATTTATCACCTTGTTTTTGAGCACGGTAACCAACACCGATTAATTCTAATTCTTTTTTGAAACCTTCTGATACACCAACAACCATGTTGTGGAACACTGAACGTGTTGTACCGTGTAACGAACGGTTTTCTTTAGAATCATTAGGACGAGTAAATTCTACTTCGTTTTCTTTAACTTCTAATTGGATTGCTGGGTGTAACTCACGAGTTAATTCACCTTTTGATCCTTTAACAGTCACTGTATGACCATTAATATCTACGGTTACGCCTTCTGGGATTGTAACAGGTCTTTTACCAATACGACTCACAGGGCTGCACCTCCTTGTTTAATTTTATAGTAAATTATTTGGAATTACCAAATATAAGCTAATACTTCCCCACCAACACCTTGTTGACGAGCTTGTTTGTCTGTAACAACACCATTAGATGTTGAAATTACAGCGATACCTAAACCATTTAATACTTTAGGTACATCTTCTGATTTAGCATAAACACGTAAACCAGGTTTAGAAATACGTTTGATACCTGTGATTACTTTTTCATTGTTACGACCGTATTTCAAGAATACTTTAATTTCGCCTTGTTTATTATCTTCAGCAACCTCGAAGTTTTTGATGAAACCTTCTTGTTTTAAGATTTCAGCAATCGCTACTTTTGCACTTGAAGAAGGAGCCGATACAGTTTTATGTCCTACGCTGTTAGCGTTACGGATACGTGTTAAGAAATCTGCTATTGGATCTGTCATTACCATTTATGTTTACCTCCTTAATTACTAATAGTCGTTAAATTACCAGCTAGCTTTTCTAACGCCAGGAATTTGACCCTTGTACGCTAGTTCACGGAAGCAAATACGGCAAAGTTTGAATTTACGGTAAACAGAATGTGGACGACCGCAACGCTCGCATCGTGTATACTCTTGAACTTTGAATTTCGGTGTGCGTTTGTTTTTTTCTTTCATCGATGTTTTAGCCATTAATTATTCGCCTCCTTTATTATTTTTTGAACGGCATGCCAAGTTCTTTTAACAAAGCATGTGATTCTTCATCTGTGTTTGCAGTTGTAACAATAACAATGTCCATACCGCGAACTTTGTCTACGTTATCGTAGCTGATTTCAGGGAAAATTAATTGTTCTTTCACACCTAAAGTGTAGTTACCGCGACCATCGAATGCTTTGTTGCTAATCCCTTGGAAGTCACGTACACGTGGTAATGAAACAGTAATTAATTTATCTAAGAAGTCATACATTCTTTCGCCACGTAAAGTTACTTTAGCGCCAATTGGCATACCTTCACGCAAGCGGAAACCTGCGATTGATTTTTTAGCCTTAGTGATGACTGGTTTTTGACCAGTTAAAAGTGTTAACTCATCAACAGCTTTATCTAAGTTTTTAGCATTAGAAACAGCATCGCCAACACCCATGTTTACAACAATTTTTTCAACTTTAGGTACTTGCATAACTGAAGTGTAGTTAAATTGTTCAACTAACTTTGGTGTTACGTCGTTTGTATATTTAGCTTTTAAACGGTTTTCCATTTAATAGGATCCTCCTTCCAAGAATTAGTTAATTGTTTCGTTTGATTTTTTAGCAAAACGTACTTTTTTACCATCTTCGAATCGGTAACCAACGCGAGTTGCTTCACCTGATGTAGGATCAACCAACTTCACATTAGATACGTGAATCGGTGCTGGAACTTCTTCGATTCCACCTGTAGCACTTTGTGATGGTTTAGTATGTTTTTTTGCAATGTTTAAGCCTTCAACGATTACTCTATCTTTATTAGGTAAAGTTTTGATAACAGTTCCTGTTTTCCCTTTATCTTTACCAGCAATCAATTGAACTTTATCGCCTGTTTTGATACGCATGAATTGTTTCCTCCTTCGTTGTGTAATTATAAAACTTCTGGAGCCAATGAAACAATCTTCATATAGTTGTGCTCACGTAGTTCACGTGCAACTGGTCCAAAGATACGAGTACCGCGTGGGCTCTTATCGTCACGAATAATGACACATGCATTTTCGTCAAATTTAATATAAGATCCGTCCTTGCGGCGAGCTCCTGATTTAGTACGTACGATTACAGCTTTAACTATGTCACCTTTTTTGACAACTCCACCTGGTGTTGCATGTTTAACCGTTGCAACAATCACATCACCAATGTTAGCAGTTTTACGTCCAGATCCGCCTAGAACTTTAATAGTTAAGACTTCACGTGCTCCTGAGTTATCGGCAACTTTTAATCGACTTTCTTGTTGAATCATTTCGATGTCCTCCTTCCGAAATTAACTGGTGTATTAGATAACGATTGCTTCTTCTACAATCTCTAATAAGCGGAAGCGTTTCGTCGCTGATAATGGACGAGTTTCCATAATACGAACGATGTCGCCTTCTTTTGCACTGTTTAATTCATCATGTGCTTTATATTTTTTAGAGTATTTTACACGTTTACCATATTTAGGGTGTGTTTTACGAGTATCTACTTGTACTGTAATTGTTTTATCCATTTTGTCTGAAACAACACGACCTAGGTAAACTTTACGTTTGTTACGTTCACTCATTTTATATGCCTCCTTTTGCTAGTCTACTTAGACAATTCTTGCTCACGCAAGACTGTTTTGATACGAGCAATTGATTTACGTACGTGACGTAAACGGGCAGTGTTTTCTAACTGTCCCGTCGCCAATTGGAATCGAAGGTTGAACAATTCTTGCTTGAATTCTTTTTCTTTCTCAACCATTTGAGCGGCGGTTAGTTCTCTAATTTCATTAATTTGCATTCGATTCACCACCATATTCTTCGCGTTTTACAAATTTAGTTTTGATCGGTAACTTGTGAGAGGCAAGACGTAATGCTTCACGTGCTACTTCTTCTGATACGCCATCGATTTCGAATAGGATTTTACCACGTTTAACAGGTGCTACCCAACCTTCTGGAGCGCCTTTACCTTTACCCATACGAACGCCGATTGCTTTAGATGTATAAGATTTATGAGGGAAGATTTTAATCCATACTTTCCCACCACGTTTCATGTAACGAGTCATTGCGATACGCGCTGCTTCGATTTGACGGTTTGTAATCCATTTAGATTCAACAGCTTTTAAACCATAAGTTCCAAAGTCAACACTTTTGCCGCCTTTTGCTTCTCCACGCATTTTACCACGGAATTCGCGACGGTGTTTTACACGTTTAGGTACTAACATTGATTAGTTCCCTCCTTTCGTAGAATTTTTTTTCGTTGGTAAGATTTCACCACGACAAATCCAAACTTTAACTCCTAATTTACCGTAAGTTGTATCTGCTTCTTCCCAAGCGTAATCGATATCTGAACGTAAAGTATGTAATGGAACAGTTCCTTCAGTATATGACTCTGTACGTGCCATATCTGCACCGTTTAAACGGCCTGAAACCATCGTTTTAACACCTTTAGCGCCAGCTTTCATAACGCGTTGGATAGCTTGTTTTTGTGCACGACGGAATGCTACACGGTTTTCTAACTGGTTAGCAATGTCTAATGCAACTAACTTAGCATCTAAACTTGGTTCTTTAATTTCAACAATATTGATGTGTACTTTCTTGCCTGTTAACTTGTTTAATTCAGCACGAACAGCATCAACTTCAGATCCACCTTTACCAATTACCATACCTGGTTTAGCAGTATGAACTGAAACTACCACGCGGTTAGCTGCACGTTCGATTTGAATTGTTGAAACAGAGGCATCTGAAAGTTTTTTGTATAGGTATTCACGGATTTTTAAGTCTTCATGTAGGAAGTCTGCATATTTCTTATCAGCAAACCATTTTGCGTCCCAGTCACGAATAACACCAACACGCATACCTATTGGATGTACTTTTTGTCCCATGGATTAAGCCTCCTCTTTTTCTGATACCACAACAGTGATGTGGCTTGTACGTTTTAAGATTTGTGAAGCTGAACCTTTAGCTCTTGGACGGAAACGTTTCATTGTTGGTCCTTCATCCACAAATACTTCACTTACGTATAAGTTTTCTAAGTCTAAATCATAGTTATGTTCAGCGTTTGCGATAGCTGACATTAATACTTTTTCTACTACTGGCGCTGAGCCATTTGGTGTGAATTTCAAGATTGAAATTGCTTCACCGATTTGCTTACCTCTGATAAGATCGACTACTAAACGAACTTTACGAGGGGCAATACGAACTGTTTTAGCTACTGCTTTAGCAGATGTAATTTGTTCTGTCATTTAAATTCCCTCCTTTGTCTAGCGTTTCTTCGTTTTCTTATCGTCAGCAGCGTGTCCACGATATGTACGAGTTGGTACGAACTCACCTAATTTATGTCCGACCATATCTTCTTGTACATATACTGGTACGTGTTTACGACCGTCATATACAGCAATCGTTAACCCAATAAAATTAGGGAAGATTGTTGAACGACGTGACCATGTTTTAATAACTTGTTTTTTTGCGCTTTCTTGTTGTTCCTCAACTTTTTTCATTAAATGAGAATCAACGAAAGGCCCTTTTTTCAAACTACGACTCACAGTGTGTAGCCTCCCTTCGGTTTGTCTATCTAATTATCAATTATTTTTTGCGTCCGCGAATAATTAACTTGCTAGATTTTTTCTTCTTATTACGAGTTTTCATACCAAGAGTTGGTTTACCCCATGGTGACATTGGAGATGGACGACCGATTGGTGCACGACCTTCACCACCACCGTGTGGGTGATCATTAGGGTTCATTACAGATCCACGAACAGTTGGGCGTTTAGATAACCAACGTGAACGACCTGCCTTACCAATGTTAATTAATTCGTGTTGTTCGTTTCCTACAACACCAACAGTAGCACGACATGTTGACAAGATCATACGCACTTCACCTGAATTAAGACGTACTAAAGTATATTTACCTTCTTGACCTAATACTTGAGCGCTTGTTCCTGCTGAACGAATTAATTGAGCACCTTTACCAGGTTTTAATTCGATGTTGTGAATGAAAGTACCCACCGGAACGTTTACTAATGGTAATGCGTTACCGATTTGGATATCTGCATCAGCACCTGATTCAATCTTTTGACCTACTTTGATACCTTTAGGTGCGATGATGTAAGTTTTAACACCATCTTCATAATGTACTAACGCAATGTTAGCTGTACGGTTTGGATCGTATTCAATTGTTGCAATTGTTCCGATTACTCCGTCTTTGTTACGTTTAAAGTCGATCACACGGTAAGCACGTTTGTTACCACCACCGTGGTGACGAACTGTGATTTTACCTTGGCTGTTACGACCAGCATTTTGTTTTTGTGATTCTAACAAAGTTTTTTCTGGTGTTTTAGTTGTGATTTCTGAAAAATCATAACCAGTCATATTACGACGAGCATTTGTTGTCGCTTTGTAATGTTTAATCGCCACTATGTTTCCCTCCTGTTTCGATTATTCAGATAATTATTCAGCGTCAGCGAATAATTCGATAGATTTTGAATCTGCAGTTAAAGTTACTACAGCTTTTTTATATTTACGAGTGTAACCACTGTAACGTCCCATACGTTTAGCTTTTCCAGCTACGTTGATCGTGTTTACTTTAGCTACTTTTACACCTTCAAACATAGCTTCAACAGCTTGTCTGATATGTGTTTTGTTAGCACGAGTGTCAACTTCGAATGTGTATTTATTGTCTTCCATTAACATCATTGATTGCTCAGTGATTACTGGACGTAAAATTACTTCTGATAATTGCATTATGCTAAAGCCTCCTCTACTGTTGAAAGCGCAGCTTGCGTAATAATTACTTTGTCGTAATTTACAACATCTAAAACATTCACGTTGTAATCGTCGATTACTTTAACGTTTGGAATGTTACGTGCTGATAAGTAAGTATTAGCATTGTCACCTTCTAAAATTAATAATGTTTTAGTTGTAACATCTAAGTTAGCTAATACAGCTTTGAATTCTTGTGTTTTTGGTGCATCAAAACTTAATGCATCCACTACTACCAAGTTGTTTTCTAAAACTTTTTGTGAAAGTACTGAGTTTAAAGCTAAACGACGCACTTTTCTTGGTAATTTGTAACTATATGAACGAGGTGTTGGTCCAAACACAACTCCACCACCAACCCATTGTGGTGATCTAGTTGAACCTTGACGTGCACGACCAGTTCCTTTTTGTCTCCATGGCTTACGGCCACCACCACGTACTGCACTTCTGTTTTTAACAGCATGTGTTCCTTGACGTAATGAAGCACGTTGCATAATTACAGCGTCAAATATTACGCTTTCGTTAGGCTCAATCCCGAATACTGCTTCGTTTAATTCTACTTCTCCGGCTGTTGAACCGTCTTGTTTAAATAAAGTAACTTTTGGCATTCTCTCGTTCCTCCCTTCTTGATATATTATTTAACAGTTTTAATTGCTTGTTTAACTTCTACTAAAGATTTTTTAGATCCTGGAACGTTACCTTTAATTAAGATTACGTTGTTTTCTGTATCAACAGAAACCACTTCTAGGTTTTGGATTGTTACGCGTTCGCCACCAGTTTGTCCAGGTAATTTTTTACCTTTGAATACTTTAGATGGATCTGATGCCATACCCATTGATCCGACACGACGGTGGTAACGAGAACCGTGAGATTCTGGTCCGCGGCTTTGTCCATGACGCTTAATAGCACCTTGGAATCCTTTACCTTTTGATGTACCCGTCACATCGACGATATCACCAACTGCGAACGTTTCTACTGTGATTTCTTGCCCTACTTCATATTCTCCTAGCTCAACATCACGAAACTCGCGAATGAAGCGCTTAGGAGTAGCATTTGCTTTTGCTACATGACCCTTAGCAGGTTTGTTTGTTAATACTTCACGCAAATCTTGGTAACCAACTTGTACAGCTTCGTAACCATCAGTTTCGTTTGTTTTAACTTGTAAAACTACGTTTGCTGGGGCTTGGATTACTGTAACAGGGATTAATTCACCATTTTCCGTAAAGAATTGAGTCATTCCTACTTTTGTTCCTAAGATTCCTTTGGTCATGAGTACACCTCCATTTTTTTTATTTTTATAATTTAATTTCTACATCTACGCCACTTGGTAAGTCTAGTTTCATTAAAGCATCAACTGTTTTAGCAGTTGGTTCTAAAATGTCAATTACACGTTTGTGTGTGCGCATTTCGAATTGTTCACGTGAATCTTTGTATTTATGCGGTGAACGAATTACCGTATATAAAGAGCGGTCTGTTGGCAATGGAATTGGTCCTGCCGTTTTAGCTCCCGTTCTTTGTGCTGATTCAACAATTTTATTCGCTGATACATCTAAAGCTCTATGCTCATATGCTTTTAAGCGAATACGAATTTTTTGTTTTGCCATGATTAATTTCCTCCTTCGTCAATTTTAAAAATGACTTGCTCCACAAGAATCTCCAACCTCACTAGCCCGTGGCAACTCGTCCTAGCGTGTCGCAACCTCTCGCTTCATCGCTGTCTTCCCCTTGTTTCCAAGGTTTGCGTCGTTTTAGTTTTAAATAAACCTTCAACAGACACAACGATTATTATATAGGATAAAACGTAGTGATGCAAGGTTTTTTGCGAAATTTATCATAAGTTTTTCAAAATATTTTTTAGAAAAAATATTAGCATAAAAAATCATACGTTAACCATTGATATAACAGGTCTTGTCCGATTTTTTATTATTAACGCTTCTATTATATACAGTGTAATAATATAAGTAAGTCTAATTTAAGATGAAAAATATAACCTGAATAATTCATAGTACCTTGTCAGAACAGGCATTTGTCCCGCTTTGATAAGGTTTATCACTCTATTCCTTCTTCACCCGTTGGGTGAAGAAAAAAATATACAAAAAGAGCACAC
>Ga0194138_10000468_pt1 | contig 19206 bp, 22 predicted proteins | sample TARM_MetaG_T2_14_FD_134022 | JGI IMG/M metagenome (GOLD analysis project Ga0194138, IMG submission 134022) | Freshwater microbial communities from Pennsylvania, USA, analyzing microbe dynamics in response to fracking - TARM_MetaG_T2_14 (version 2) | ecosystem: Environmental > Aquatic >...
AGCGCGTCGCGCTCCGGCGGGGTGGGCGGGTTGCTCTTGATCCAGCGCAGCCAGCCGCCCACCATGCAGCCGATCTCGTAGAGATGGCCGCTCCAGACCTCGTATTTCCGGAAGGGAAGGAAGCCCAGATCGAGCGACACCCTTACCAGGCTGCGCAGAAGGTCGAGCTCAGCATCGACTTCGGACGCCGTCGTCTTCTTGTGATAGCGACGATTGGTGATGATCACCAACCGCAGCAGCCGATACATGCACTGGCGGACTTCTGCCGCCAGGGTGTGCTTCTCGGACTTCGGAAACTGACGAAGCGCCGAGTAGCCGTAAACGATCATCTTCTCCACACGGAGTTTGATCTTGAGATCTTCCACCGATCATCCTTATGCGCCGCTACCGCGGCGCGTTCTGATTGCAGGGCTTCAGATGGGCCGATTACACCAAACGCGAGAGCCGCAACCCACCGTTGTTGTACGCACCCGTGCGCCCGTTGACGAGAATCAGAGCACCGAGGCCGGCGTCGGCACCGGTAATGCGGGAGCCACCGCGGCGCGGGAAGCGCTCGCCGCTGAGGTTCGTCCAAAGGCTGCCGTCGGGATCGGCCACGCCGTTGGGCATGATCAGGGCGCGGCGAATGTCCTGCGGCGCACTGGTGGACAGACCGCTCCAGTTGGTCGATGAGGCGCCGGGCATGTCGAAGCCGGTGTCGACCCACCCCGATTCGGCCAGGCTCTTGTCGTTATCCGGGGCCAGCATGACGCGACCATCCATCAGCTTGAGGCCCCACACCCACTCCCACACATTGCCGACCAGATCGGCGATGCCGTTGGCGGCGTTGTTGTGATTCCAGGTGTTGGGTCCGGTGCCGGTATCGGTGTTGTCGACGGAGTCGTTGATGATGCCGCGCTCGTGCGGGTGGCTGTGGCTCTGGCCGCTATTGGTGTTGCCGCGAGGCTGGTAACCATTGGCCATGCACCACATGGCGATGGCCGACCACTCCCAGTTGCTCATGATGTCGAAGCCGGCGGCCTGGGCCTCGGTGCGCGAGTTGTCCCAGTTGATCGAGCGGCGCGGCACCTTCTTGGCCTGGCTGACGAGCTCGCCGCCGACGGTGCTGGCAAGGTACATGCCGACGAGCAGCTCGGATTTCTCGACGCCGCCCTCCAGGAACGCCTCGTGCACCCCGGTGCCGAGCTCGCCACTCGGCACCAGGTCCTCCCACTTCATCTTGGGGATGACGAACATGTAGCAGGGCTCGCCGCCGGCGGTGCGCTCCAGGGTGCAGGCGCCGCCGGTGGCGTTCTCGATCTTGCGGCGCTCGACATCGACGACCCAGGCGTCGAAGATCGGCTCGGCGTCGCCGCCGGCGATGGTGACGGCGTCGTCGCGCGCCGCCTCGGCGGCGGTCTTGGCGGCGGTCGCGGATGATGCGTCGCTGGCCACCTGAGTGGCGGTGGATTCCACGGCGGTGCGGTCGGCGGCCACCGAAGCGGCATCATTGCTTGCCGACGTGGCGCTGTTCGATGCGGCAGTGGCGTCGGCGGAGGCAGCCTGTGCGCTACTGCTAGCGGCGGCAGCATCCCCGCTGGCGGCGGTGGCCGAGACGGCGGCAGCATCGCGGTAGCCCCTTGCCTCGTTGGCGACCGCCTGCAGCTCCAGCACGATGTCTGGCGTCGCCTCAGGCGCGGCCTGCTGGTCAACGATCAAGGCATTCAGGCTGCTGGCGGTGGTGTCAACCGTCACCGGGACATTGCGCAGCAGCGAAATACGCTGATAAGGCGCGCTGGCGGGCTGCACATAGACGTCGTAGTAGCCGTATTCGACGCTGATCGTGTAGTCGCCCTGGGCGTCGGTTTCGGCCTCGGCGCTAACGCCTTTTAGCACGGCATCGCTGGTGATGCGGGCCTGGAACAGCACCTTGGCGTCTACCAGGGGGCTGCCCAGCGGGTCCTTCAGGGTGCCGGTGAGAGTGAGCGGCATGGTGGGTCTCCACAGATAAGCGCCGCCCAGTGGGCGGCGCGGTGGTTAGTCATTGGTGCCTGGTGAAGGCGTTATCTCGCCGGCCTCGGCGTCGTAGGCGAAGTCTTTCGGGCTGCCGAAATACTCGGTTGGCACGAACAGGCAGTCGGGATTGGCCTGGCAGTGGGCCAGGGCGTTGGCCGTGGTGTTGAAGCCAACGAACTGCACCACCTGGTTATCATCATTGACTTGTGCGAAGCGCATACCTACCTCCGTGCCGTGAAAGCGGAAAGCACGCATTGGCTGATCTCGTAACGGGCATATCCGCTATTAGTGAATGAGCCACTGGAATACGCGATGCGCAGACGCGCAGTCATCGTGGAGCCGGTGCCGGTAACCCGGGCGCGCAACGTGAACGGGACCGCCCGGGCGTCGTGATAGCGGCGCCAGGGATGCGTGCCATACTGCGTCACCTCACCGCCGTTGAGCTCGATCATGGAGCGCAGGCTGATCGCATCCAGTGCGTTGCTCGCGTTGGTCGTGTTGAACTCGAAATGCGCCTCGATGACGATGTCGTCGCCGGCCTGAGACGGAAAGCTCAGCGTGGAGAACGTGTCGGTTCCGCTTAGGGCTGGCAGAGAGCCTGACGTGAAAAAGCGAGCGAACCCGTTGTCACTCGCAAAGGCGGAGAGCGTTACCGCACCATCAGCGATATTGATGGTGTCGACCGTCAGATCCTGGATTTTGGCGCCAGTGATCGCTGCGTCGGCAATGTCAGCCGTGCCGATGCTGACGTTCTGAATATTCGCCCACTCAACCTGCAGCTGCTCGGCCTGAATGTACTCCGCCTTGAGCTTGCCATTCTCGACCACCAGGCTGCCTGTGTTATCCGTGAGCTTGGCGAACGTCAGCGACTGGATCAGCGCTTCGCTCATGTAGACGGTGCCGCTGTCCACGATGAACGGGAACACGTCGCCCGCCAGGCCGGCCGGGTCGGCGACGTAGAAGCGGTCAGCCAGGATGCCGAAGTCGACGGTCTGCTGCTGGTCGTCATAGGCCAGGCCGATGCCGCCGATCTTGCCGTCTCCGCCTACCTGCAGCACCCAGCTGCTGTTGAGGCCATCGATGTTGTCGGAGAGGTCGGCGAAGAGATCCGTCTGGCGGATCTCGCCGCTGATCGCTGCCATGATTTTGGCAGGATCTTGCTGGGTGGTGGCCTGCACCGGGTACCAGTCGCTGACGCCATAGGCGTTGGTGCCGCGCAGGTAGTAGTAATACGTGGTATTGGGCGTCAGGTCGGCGTCGGTGAGGCTTGATGCCACGGCCACGCGCACCGCATTGCTCTCGATGTCGGCCTCGGCCAGCGGTGCCGTGGCGCGCCAGAACTCCCACTGCATGCCCGGGTAGAGCCCGTTGGGGTTCAGCGTGACAGTGAAGGTGCCCACTTCCAGGTCGACGCTGTCCGGCGGCGTGGGCAGCAGCAGGCCGGCGATGGTGGTGGTCAGGCTCACCCAAGGCGAGGTGCTGCCCAGGCCGGTCACGCCACGCACGCGGATCTGCCACTCCCCGGGGGCGGCGTCTGGCTCGCGGAACCCGTTGCCCTCCGCGTTGTAGACGGTGCGCCAAGCCACATCGTCTGGCCCCTGCACCTCGGCGATATAGCTCAGCACGCGCGGATCGTCGCTGGGCGTCCAGCTCACCGAGAGCCCCTGGTGGTCGGCGCCGCCCACCAGATAGGTGTAGGCCTCGGCGCTGAGCGACATCGGTGCCAGGATTGGCCCGGTAGGCACCAGGCTGGCCTCCCGCTCGGGAAGGTCGAGCCCCTGCTCGACTCGGGCGTACTTGTTGGGGTCGTGAGCCAGCGCCGTGATGGCGTAGGTGTGGGCGTCCTGCTCCTCGACGCTGATCACCCGGAACTGCTCGGGCTCGGCGCTGGTGGCGGACAGCACCCACACGGCGCCGACAAGCGGCTCGGTGGAGAGCGGCTGCACCAGAGTGGCCTGCTCGCCGCTGAAGGCGCTGACCTCGCGGCGCTCGATACCGCCGCTGGGCAGCACCACGTCGAGGTACCAGGTGCCGCTTCCGGCCTCCTCGGGCACGGCATCGAGACGCAGCTGCTCGGTCCCCGTGGTCAGCACCCGTCCGGTGAGGCGTGCGCCCGCGCGGGCGGGGTCGGAGACGGCAATAATCTCGCCGGGCCGTAGGTCAGCGTGGTCAAGGCCCGCGCGGTAGGTGAGCGTCTCGGTCTCGGAGCGTTCGCTGTCGAGGATCCATTTACCCATGCGGTGGGCCTGGCCGCGGCTGGTGCAGCCGGCGGCCACCACGTCGGTCTGGCGCCAGCCGTATTGCTGGATGGCGTCCGGGTCCTCGACCACCTCGATCTGCTGGCGATAGTTGTCCTCAGGGTCGTTCCAAGTGACTAGTGCCACCGAGTGCCGGGCCTTGAGCGCGGAGCCTTCGCGGCGGAACTCGCCGTCGATGACGTTGGCCGGCCCAACGAGCTTGACCGGCTCGGCGGGCATGTCGGCCACCGCCATCATCGTGTTGGCGCCCCAGTAGGTCATGCCGCGGAACACGCTGGCCAACGTCTGCAAGGCCTGGAAGGCCTCTTCGGCGTTGGCCACCTGGCTATTGAAGGTAAAGCGCGGCTCGTCGGCGCCGTAGCCGTTGGGCACCAGCTCATCGCAATGCTGGGCGATAGCGTAGAGCGCCCACTTGTCGACGTTGCCCAGGTCAGCGCCGTAGCGGCTATGCGTGGCAAGGTCGTAGAACACCCACGCGGGGTTGTCACTCCAGGCCAGCTGGAAGGTGCCGTCCCACACGCCGGTATACTCGCGGGTCAGTGGGTCGTAATTGCTAGGCACCTGGAGGATGCGGCCCTTGATGTCATACTGCCGCGAGGGGATCGAGCTGCCGAACTGCTGGGCATCCACCTCGAGCGCCACCAGAGCGCTGTCCGGGTAGCGCAGCTTGGCGTCGATGATCTCGGTATAGGCCGCCCAGTAGGTGTCGTTCTGGCGATTGGCCTCGGTGCTATCGGGCGTGGTGCGCCGAACACGCACGTCCCATGGCCCCGTGCCAGGCAGCTCGGCCCGGTAGCTGCGCTGGTAGGGCGAGGTGGTCTTGCCGCTGATGGTGTCGCTGAGCACCGTGGCCCAGCTGCCGCCATCCGGCCGCACGTCGATGGCGACAGCCACCGAGGTGCCTTTCAGGTCGCCATTCGTTTTGTCCTGGAATGTCAGCGCCGGCACCTGCACGGTGACGCGCACTGCATCGGCATCCACATTGGTGACGGCGCGCACGATCGGGGTGTCGTAGGTCACCTGAGTAGAGACATCGCGCACTGTCTCCACCGCCGGAAAGCCGGGGATGTGGTCCTGGTCAGGCTCGCCATCTCGGGTATGCACCGCCACGCCCTGGAAGTTGTAGCTGCCGTCCTCGGCTTGCAGCGGCACGTCGTCCAGGTACACCGAGCGCAGGCCATCGGCCAGGCCGACCACAGGGCCCTCGCTGATGAGATCGATGATGCGCGCCTTGCTAGCTGAGCGCAGCGTATTGGGCGCCTCACGGGGTACGCGCTGGCTGCTGCCGCCACCACCGCCACCCTTGCCGCCCTTCTCGCCTTCCACGGCATCGAATGTCAGGTCCATCAGATCTCCTCGGCGTTCATGCCGGCGCTGATCACCACGCTGCCGGCGCGCACGCGGCCGTAGACCACCGGCACCGGAAGCCCTTGTGTGGAGGTATTCACCGGACCATCGAACAGGAATGACGGCCGCTGATCGGCGCGCTCACGGCTGCCGTAGTCGCCGATTCGCGGCGACGGCGCCAGCATCATTGACACGCCGGTCAACGCCATGCTGACCCCCAGCCCGGCCACGGCGGACTTGGTGATGATGCCGTAGCCCAAGGCGCCCGCGCCCGGAACGAAGAAGCTGGCCCCGATCAGCGCAATGCCGGCGATCGCCTTGCCGACCCCGCTGTCGCCACCGGCGCCCGTAGCGGCAGGCAGCAGGTGGAGCTCACCTGCACTCCCCAGCGCCAGGTCCAGGCGCTGCTCGTCGAGGTGCTCACCGGCAGCGAGATCGCCGCGAACCACATGCCAGTCCCCCTCGGCTAGGGCCTGGCGGAACTCGGGCATCTGCAGGCATAGAGCGCGAACCGCCTCGGCGGGATCGCGCACATCCAACGAAAAACGCTCGCCGAAGCGAGCGCCGAGCGAGCCGTGCAAGTGGAAGTCGATCATGGGTCGTCTCGGCCGCTGTGGCGTAACCAGTGGGTGATATGGGGCAGCCAGCGGGCAATGGGTTCGCGCATGGAGAGCCGCGTGGCGTCGACCGCTAGCTTGCCGGTCTTGTGGTGCAGCGCCAGCCCCCCTTCCAGCAGGATGCCGCCGTGGTTGGGCACTGGGCTGCGCAGCTGTGCCAGGAACACATCCCCTGGGCGTGCGTCGGCGGATTCAATACGCCGGAAGCCAGCCTGGCCGAAGCCGTCTCGGTAGAGATCCTGGCCAGCGCGCCACCACTCCCAGCTTCGCGGGAACTCAGGAATCACAATATCCAGCTCCAGGCGGTAGTAGTCGCGGATCAGCGAATAGCAGTCCGTCACGCCATGGCGAAACCCGCGGCCCACTAGTGGCGGCGTCTCAGCCTGGTCACCCCACCAGAATGGGGGCAGACAGCGCTCACCATCGGTGCTGATGATGCCCCATGGCACGCCGCTGGCCAGCTGTCCGCGCATGTCGGCCTCGCTGGGGCAGTCCGGCCCATTGGGGTGGCTGTGCACGATGGCCAGCAGTCCGCGGCCATGGGCGGCAGCCAGGTCGCGCTTGGCCACGCGGAAGGTGGCGCGCGGGTCCTCGGCCACATTGGCCACTTGCCGACACTCGCCTGGGGTGATCAGCCACGCCGCCTCATGGGGATAGGCGGCTGCGGCCTCGCGCGCCAGCTGGGCGTGGTGCTCGTCCAACATCAGCGAATCCTCCCCACGCCCGGGAACGCGCGAGTCGGCAAAGGTGCGTGCTCACCGAAGCGAAGCCGGCAGTCTGAGAGACGCTTGCCGCAAACATCCTCGCCGGTGGCCGCCGGGGCGCCGCTGGCATCCCATTCGCCGCTGCCAGCATAGGGGCACGTCACGCCCTCGTACTGGTACTGGCTGCCGTCCCACCAGCGGTAGCGGTGGGTGCAGGTATCACGCAATACCTGGCGGGCTGGCAGGCGCTTGCCCTCCTGGTCCATGGCCACCGAGAGCGTGAACTCTATGACGCTGCGCGTCTGGGCGCTCTTGCGCTCCACCACGTAGTGGTCCACCGGCAGCGTGGCCTGGGGGTCGGGGTCGCTGCCATCGTCAAGATGGTGACGGAAGGTGCGGATGCGCCGCACCGGGCAGCCGAGAAGGTCGTCGGCGGCCAGCACCAGGGAGAGGAACGCTAGCTCCATGGCGGTGACGCGCAGCGTGGGCTGGGGCAGAGTGCCCTTGCCGCTCCACTGGAAGCCGTCCGCCTCGATGGGAAGCGGCGTGTAGTCGTAACCATTGAAGCGAGCCGGCCCTCCATCCACCGCCTCGTTGGTCCAGCGCAGCACGCCCTGGCCATGACGGGTGGCATCCAGCTCGAACAGCACCACGACCGGCGACTGCTCCAGCCGCTGGGCATCTGTGGCGATGATCTGGCTCATGGGTTGTGGTCTTCCTCGAAGGTAGCAGCAATGGCGCCCAGGGTGGCGCTGGTCGGCTCATCGGCGGAAAGATCGGTGCAGCGCCAGCGGCGCATGGCGTCATCCCATGGCGCCTGCCACCAGAAGGCGTAGGCCCCCTGATGGGCGCGCAGGAAACCGTAGAGCGTGGCGAAGTCGTCACGCTCCAGCATCGTCCAGTTGAGCTGGTAGGTGTCGGTGCTGCTGTTGATGCCGGCGGGCCGGCGCTGGGCATAGCCATCCCCGAAGCGCGCCTCGTCGATGCGCCGCCGGGTCTGCCGGCGCGGGCCGTAGTCCGGGCAAATGTCAGGCAGGGTGTTCATCCGTTAGCTCCGCTAAGCATGCCGCCGGGGCGCTGCTGTTTCTGCAGTATGCGCATGACCTCAGCCTCGAAAGCGCGGCCCATCTGCCGGCCCTGGCGCTGGGCGGCCTCGTCGCTAACGCCGGGCTGTGCCTGCACGGTGATGGGCGCATGGATGGTGATGTTGGCACCGCCCAGTGGGCCGGCGCTTGCGGCGCCAGGCGGGGTCACATAGCCGCCACTGGCATAGCCGCGGTTGAGGCGCTCCAGCGCTGGCCTCACGCCGGGCCGATCGACGACGCTCTTGCGCACCACGTACTCGCCAGCGTGCACCACCCCAGCGGGTCGATGCCGGGGGCCGGGGCCGGTGTAGCCGCCTGACGCAAACGGCAAAAGATCGCCAAGGCCGTCAGAGATAACGCCGCCGATCGGAGCCGTGACGGTCTCACGCAGCACAATGCGGGCCACGTCCTGCAAGATCCCCTGAAGCACGCCGCGCAGGCCTTGTCCCCGAATCACCGCACTCTCGAAAGCGCTCTCGAACGAGAACCCCAGATCCCGCGCAGCTTGGTTCACCTCTTGGACTGCCGACTTGCCGGTGAAGCCATACACCTCGGCCGCACTCTTGGCGGTGCGATAGCTCTCCTCGAGGTCGCCAAGCAGGCTCACCAGCTGAAGGGTGGCCATGTTCTCGCGCAGGGCGTAGGCCACGAGGGTCGCCTTGTCGTCGGCGTATTGCCGCTGGGTCGCCTCCAGCGGCCGAATGCGGCCATACAGCGCCTGGTAGCTGTCCGCCAGCGCGTCCGTCTCTGCGCGAGCCGCCCTGGCGGCGTCTGCGCTCTCGCTGTACACGCGGGTCATGGCACCGCTGCCGCCCTGGCCGATCTGGGCCAGGCGTTCATCGACCTCGGCGATGCCCTCTGCCGCCGCCTTGCCGGCCTGGCGCACATCGGTTAGCTGCACCTCCAGCTGGTGGAGCGCCTCTTGCGATTCAGAACGCCCTCCCATGCCGAACGCGGCCTGGCCGCCAATGGCATCCCACTGCTCCTGCTCGGCAAACACCCTCTGCCGCAGCTTCTCGCGCTCCATGGCGAGAGAAGCAGCGCTGAATTGTGCCAGCTGCTGCTCGGCCTCGAGCATCGAGCGGGCGCTCTCCAAGGCCGCCCGGGAGTTGCTGGTGAGCGCGTCGGTCAGGTTATCGACGCGCTCGGTGGCCGTCTCCATGCGGGGTTGGACGAGGCCGAGTTCTTCGCGGAAGGTGTAGATGGCAGCGCCCGCCAGCACAGCGGCGCCCAGCGGGCCGCCCAACATGCCCATGGCCGCAGCCGCCCCGCGGGTGGCGCCGGCCAGTGCCGTCTGGGAGGCGGCGGCCATGCGCGAGACGCCAGCCATCCGCGCCAGCGCGGCCTGATAGGCCACGGCCTGCTGGGTGGCGGCGAGCTTGGCGGCGGCGGCGGTGCCCAGAGCCCCGGCATAGCGGGCGGCGAGTAGCGTGGCCAGGGTGGCCGCAGTGCCCTGCAGTACATCGAGGATCTCCGCTGCCCCGCCGGCAGCGTCGATCCAGTCGCTGGTGGTCTGAAGCCCCGCCGTCATCGCCGGCACCAGCTCGGCAAGGATCTGGCGCGACAGGCCGGTGCCCACGGCCTGCAGCCGGGTGACCTCGTCGTTCAGGCCGGCCATGGCTTCGGCGGTGTCCTGGCTGATCGTCAGCCCCAGCCGGCGCGCCTCTTCGCGCATCGTCTCAATGGCGTCGGCGCCCTGGTTGACCACCTGCAGCAGGGCCACGCCTTCGCTGTCCCAGATTTTTTGCGCCAGCGCCACACGACGCGCCTCGCTGGCGACGCCACCCATAGCCTCGGCGATCTGCTCGAACTGCTCTTCCGGCGACAGCTGCGCCAGCGCTGCTGCATCCAGGTTAAGAGTGGCCAGGGCGTCCTGCGCCTCGCCGGTGTTCTCGGCCGCCTGGGCGATGCGACGGCTCTGCCGCTGCCAGGCGGTGGTCAGCTGGTTGAACTGCACCCCGCTGAGCTGAGCGACGTAGTTGTACTCGCTCAAGGCCTCGGTGCTGGCCCCGATGCGCAGATTGGTCTTCTGCAGCTGGTCGGCAAAGTCGACTTGCTGCCGCAGGGAGCTGACGGCGAACAGCCCAGCCACCGCTGCAGCCACAGGTGCGGCGGCGCGGCGTAGCACCTGGAGTTCACGCGACACCCCGCCGGTGGAGCGCGCAAACTGCCGCGAGCGCCGGGCGCCCCGGCCGAAGCCCTGGTTAAGCTGGCCGAGCTCCTTCTCGGTTGCGTTGATCGCCCGGATGCCGCCCTTGGCGTCTCCGGTGATGATCAGGCCGGTCTTGTACTGGCGCGCCATGGGCCACCTCTATCGCGCGGGCATGAAAAAGCCCGCCATCTGGCGGGCTCGGCTCTTCACTGACTTGCTACAAGCACTGCCGGACGGCATCTCTAAGCGGCTGCCTCATCATCTCGATCCGCTGGAAAAGCCTAACGCTACTTCCCTGGCTTGATTCATTGATAACCAGTACGTCATCGGTGCCCGCCATCGAATGAAGCGTGGTGAGCCTATACCCGGTAGTGGTAGGCGAAATACTGACTGCGGGGTTGAAGTCCTGCCAGAGAGGGCTGACACACTCGACATACTCCTCCGGGGTCTTCCCGCTTTCCTCTGAAATAACAGGCTCCTGCTCCAGCAAACTCTTTGGTGTAGCGCAGCCGGTCAAAGCTAAAACCAACAGGGTTAAAAGGACTGCTTTCATGCCGATCCTCCATTAACTTCCATGTTCACACTACCCTCTTGTATTCAGCATCTCCAGAGCCCCCGCCTCGATCTGCTGCACTTGATACAGGCATTCGCGCCGGTCATCGATGGCGTGGATCTCCATGGCCGCGGCCACCGAAGCGAGATCCAGGCCTTGGTAGGCCGCGCCACCCATGCCCACGATCACGCGCCACTGCCGCGAGCAGGCGAGAAATATCTCGAGCGCGGCCTCATGTTCAGCCCACACTTCGCACCTGCCCGCCTGCTGCTGGTCGGGCTCGGCCTCAAGCCCCCAGGCAGCGGCATCGTCCGCGAGTTGGGCCGGGCGGCCTGCGGTGGCCCAGTGCCGCCCGGCCTCGCTCAGTTTTTTGCCGCAGCGGCCGCCCTGCCCTCTTGGGCCTTGAACCAGGACAGTATCAGGGGTCGGCGCACATAGGGTACCTCCAGCAGCTGGCTGACGAGCTCAGCCGAGTGCGCCACATCGTTGCCGTGTTCGTCCTGGATGCCGGCGATCTCAAGGAGGTCGTCGTCGACCAGGGTCTCGTCGGCCACCTCCTCGGTCTGCATCGCCTTGACGATGCGCTGGTATTCGCTCCAGGAGTGTAAGCGCCAGCGCGCCTGAAACGTGCTAACCGCCTCTTCGCCCGGTACCTGGATCTCGACATCAACCCAGAGGTCGGGAACGTCCTTGAGTACGAACATGTGAGCTCCGTTACTTGAAGGTGAGCGTCAGCTCGTCGTCGCCTGTATCAGGCAGGAAGCGAGCGCCCATCTGGTAGTGCACGATGCCGTCGCTATCCTGGGACGAGATGCTGGAGAGCTGAACCTTGGGCGCTGCCAGGGCGATAATATTGCCGGCGACGGTGCCGTGCTCGAACGCCAACGCATCGGTGGTGACCGCCTCGTGGCTCTCTACCGCGGCGAAGTAGTCCTTGGTGGCGAGGTCCGGGGCCTCGATGTCTACCTGCCCGGTGGCCTCTCGGTTGGCGATCCGGACGTTTTCGCACCCGATGAGGTTGCGATGAACGACCTCGTTGCCGAGATCCAGGCTCAGCGACTCGCCGCAGCCAGCATGCCCATGCACGGTGAAGGTGGGCGTGTTCTGCTTGTTGACCGGAATCTCGTCAGCCTGGGTCAACGCGGAGGTGGTCACGGGGCTGGCCGCCTCGGGCTTGTTGTACAAGCCGGTCATCTGGAACTGCAGGGTCGGGAACTGGCCACGCTGGGCATTCAGAGTGACGGTGCCGCGGGCGCCGGTGATCTTCTGCTGCTGGCCATCCTGAAGGTAGTAGATGGTGCAGCTCTCAAAATTCTCGCTCACCGGCTGATAGACCACATCGGTGCCGGCGTTGACAGTCTCGCTGAGGCCGCAGGCGCGCAGCAGGGCGCCGAAAACCGGCGCGGTGCCGGCGGTACCAGACCCTGCCAGCGGCACGGTGATGGCGATGGTGGCATAGGGAGCGGTGTTGATCTGAGCCTGGGCACCCAGGTCGGGGCGAATACGGGCCCGGGCCTGTGTGTCACCCTCGTAAATGCCGGGATCTAACTCGGCGACATAGATGCGATCAGAGGCATCTGGCGTGGAATCGGTGCCGTAGGTGGTCTCGGTCTTCACCAGAATCAGGCGCTTACGCGTCAGCATCGTCGTCGTCCTCAGTCAATGGCTCGTCGGGCTGTGCCGGCGCGCTCAGGGTGGGCTCTGGGTGGTGGTCAGTGCGTGCAACGAGCACGGGCTCGCCGTCGCGGATCTCATAGCGTCCGCCGGATCGGGTAGGCATGGGGACTCCTGTCAGGTGGAGCGGATCATACGGTCGTAGCGGTAGGTCTCGCGCCAGTAGACGTGCCGGCCAGAAACCGCCACTCGCTGGCCGCCCACATATTCCAGGGGCGAAACGCCGCTGGTAGCCTCCAGCCCCAGCACCGCGTCTGCCACGGCGTGGCGGTGGCTGTCGAGTGATGCCTGGTTGGCGACCAGCACCAGGGCGATCTCTTCGCTGACGGTCTGGCGCACATCACAGGAGGCCAGGGCGTTAGGGCCCGCCGCGGCGCTGATGCCATGCACGAACACCGCCGGCAGGGTCGGGGTGGCGGTGGCCAGACTGGTGGCTTGGAGCTCGAAATGCGCCCGATACTGCCGCGGGTCGTCTTCGTAGTCCGTGGCGGCGTCGGTGATCTCCCAGCTATCCAGCCCGCTATGCGCTGCGAGCCGCTCGATCAGCGCATCGCTCATGCCGCGCAGTGGGTCGAACGTCGGGCTCCGCAGCGTCAGAACATAGGTATCCACACGCCCGAGGCGGTATCCGTCGACCTCGATGTCGCCCTGCCCGGCGAGGTTGTAGACGCCAGTGGTGCCGGGGGCATCCATGGGCAGCTGCACCGGCCAAAGCCGACCCTGGACCACGGGATCCACCAGCGCCACCAAGCCTGGTGCCGTGTCGGCGCGGCTGGGGTCGGCGTCGCTGCTGGGCCAGGCGTCGATGCCGGCGTCCTGCAGCGCGGTGATAATGTCGTCGATCACGTCATCAGCCCCTTGCGGTCGAGGTAGGCCGCCAAGCCGGCATAGAAGCGATTGCCGAAGCCGGGCTGGGTCTGCTCCAGCGCCGGCGACAGGAAAGGGTTAGCAGCCATGTGCTCGGTGCCGAACTCGTGCCACAGCCCCTTGCGGCCCTGATAGCGGCCATTGACGCGGCGGTTGGCGCCCACCAGCAGGGCGGTGGTGTCTGCGGCGATGCCGAGGCGGGCCTTGGCCGTCTTGCTGATCGAGCGATGCCCGATGGCACGAGCCAGATGCCCCTCGTCCTTGGGGGCCAGTGCCTTGGCGCGGCGCTTGGTAGGCGCAATAGCGCGCACCAGGCCGGCCCGCACGGCACTCTCGCGCAGCTTGACCTCCAGGTCGGCGAGCTCGCGGCGCACCTCCGCGAAACCCTCGGCGGTGACCTGAACCCTAAACCCACTCATGGCACATCACCTCCAGCTCGCGGCGACGGCCGCCTACATCGATCGGGCGCCCATCGATGCGGTAGATCTGGTCGCCATGGCGCAGCCGCAGGGTTTTACCGGTGGCCTCGGCCACCTCGGCGCGGTAGCGCATGCGGATCCGCGCGGTGGTCTCGCTGTGTGCCTCCTGGGCGGCAAACGCCAGGCGGCCGCGCAGCTGCTCGACCTCGGCCCACACGGCGGCGCCCGCCACCCACTCCATTGGCTCAGCCCCTGACTCGGTGCGCGGGCCCTTCTGGTAGTGCTCGAGGGTCACGCGATGGCGGAGTTGGCCGGCGCGCATGGGTTACTCCACCCGCCCGTGACGTTTCAGTCGTTCGTACTCGCCGGCGGTCATGCGCATGGTTTCCCCCTTCTCCTTGCAGATGCCGCCGCGGCAGTGCCTAGCGCGCAGCTTCGCGTCGACCATGCGGCCCTTGGTAGCCGGGGTGCTCTGCGCCTTGGGGGTGGGCTTGGCGTCCGCCTTGGGTGCGGAGGCGGTCTCGGCCTGGCCAGCGGTGGCGGTTTCGGCGGCGCCGGCCGCTTCGCGCTTGTCGGTCTCGGTGGCTTGCTTGGCCATGGCGGCCTCCTCAGTAGATCTGATAGTGGCGGTGCGGGCCGATCAGGGCGTGCACCGCCATAGGGAGTTCAGTCGCAGTGCTACCGGTCACCACGGCCTCGCGGTTTTCGTACCAGTGGCCGATCAGCAGTAGCATCGCGGTGGTCAGGTCGTCATCGAGCACCAGGGCGTGCTCGTCGGTGGGCTCGCCCGTCTCTGCGTCAGTGGGGATCTCCCCCTCGGTGGCGTAGAGCGTGCGGCCGGTGTGGTTCTCCACCAGGCGCTGCGCCGCGGTGGCGTAGGTATCCAGCAGGGCGTCGTCGTCGGTGAAGTCCGACTCGATCCGGCACTGCTGTTTGATGATTTCCAGATCGAGCATGGTGTTGCCTCAGTAAGGCCGGCCCCACCCTCGGGCGGGGCCGGCGTTGGGCTACGGCTTCAGGCCGCCGGATCAGATTGCGGCGCCAGCCAGGGCCTTGATGGCTGCGGCGTCCTGCAGCACGCAGTCGAAGCGGTGGAACGCCAGGAACCCGGTCTGGTCGTAGTCGGCATAGCGCTCCACCAGGCGCTTGAGCACCATGTAGCGCACGCGACGTACCACGAACTGCTGGAAGTCGCCGGCGAACAGGAACTTGGCATCGACGCCCAGATCGGCAATGCCGCTGTCGATGAAATACGGCACGCCAAGCACGGTGGCCGGGGCAGCGCCGCGCACCTCAGGCAGCCACAGCGGGCGGCCGTTGAGGTCTTCCATCTCGGTCAGCACCTGCAAGGTGCTGTCGTTGAAGCCGAGACGGAAGCCCGCCGCGCGGCGGTAGGCCGGGTCTAGGCTGTGGATCAGGGCGTTCACCTCCTGCCAGGTGAACTCGCTGGAGCTGGCCGCGGTGGTGGTGTTGGTCACTGCGGTCTGCAATCCGGTGGGCTGCTCCGGGGTGCCGGTGCCGGTGCCCTGCACCAGGTACTTGGCCTCGCCGCGTCCCAGGCGCTGGCCGATGCGGCTGGCCAGGAAGCCCTGGATGTCGATGCCGCTGTCGTTGAGCAGCTCGTTGCTGACGCGGATCACCTTGGAGCTGAGCTTCTTGGCGCCCAGGTTCTTGATGCCGAAGGTGACATCGCCCTCGGTGGCCTGACCGTTCTCGGCGAGCAGTTCGCCCTCCTCGGCGGTGCCGTCGGAGGTGGGCCACTCCAGGCTGTGGCCGGTGTCGGTGGTGAGGATCTGGGCCACGCTGGCCAGGCCACCGTAGTCGGCCATGCTCTCGTAGATGCGGTTGAGCATCTCGGTGGGCACGGTGTAGCCGCCGGCGGAGTCGGTGTCGGTGCTCTGGGCACGCATCTCGCGCAGCACCTGACGCTGCTCGGCGGAGAGCTCGCCCATGCCCTGGCGCAGGAAGCCGTCGAAGGCGGCGGCACGCTGCTCGTCCAGGCTGGGGCCGCCGCGCTCCTCGTCACCGGCCGCGGCGCGGTGCTCCTCCTCGTGCTCCTCGACGAAGCGCTGGTCGGCGTCGCGCAGTTGCTCCTCGCGCTCGATCTGGGCGTTCATGGCGTCCAGGTCGTGCTTCATGCGCTTCCACTGGTCGCGCTGCTCGTCGGTCCACTCGGCCTCGCCGATGGAGTCGTGCAGCGCCCGCATGTCCTTGGCGATGGCGCTGTATCGCTGCTTGAGTTCGTGCAGTTTCATGGTGCCCTCCTGGGCGTTGGTTCAGGTGATCAGGCTTGGATCAGCTCAAGGAAGCGCTCGCGGGCGCGGCGCTGGTTGATGGCCTTCTGCGCGAGACCCTTGATCTCCTCGCAGCGGGCTTGGAGTGAGCGCGCGGCGGCGCCCGCATCCGGGTAGGCCGGGTAGGTGACCGGCGAAACGTCCAGCAGGCGGCTGAACCGGGTGATGGTGCGCACGATCAGGCCGTCGGGCTCCTCGCGCCATTCATCGCCATCGGGGGCCACACGAAAGGCGAACGAGCTGCCGGTGATGTCGCCCCGCTGCAGGGGCGCCAGCACCTGGTCGCGCACGGTCTGGGTGTCGGGCGGGTCGATGTCGTAGCGCAGGCCCTCGGCGTCGATGCTGAGCTCGAGGGTGCCGCTAGTGGTGCGGCCGAGCACGAAGTTGGGGTCGTGGTTGAACAGCGCGCGCACGTCGTCGCCGAGCACGTCGTCGAAGGCACCGGGGGCAATCTCCTCCTTGAACATGCCCATGATCATCTCGCTGCGGGCGTTGAACACGGCGCCATGGCCGACGATGCGCACCGGGCGGCCGTCGTCGTCCGTCTCGGCGCGGACCTCACAGGCCAGCGCGCGCTTCTCGGTCTCGCTCATGAGGTCACTCCTGGGGGTTGTCGGGCTGGCCGAGCTGATCGACCGGCTGGGCGTTGACGCTGACCAGCATCTGGTCGAGGCCGTCGCGGGGGTTCATGTCCTCGAGCAGGCGGGCCTCGTTGCGGTCCATCCAGCCGTCGGTGATCGCGGCGTGGTAGAACTCGGCGCGCTCCTTGGCGGTGCCGCGCAGCAGCCCGGCGAGGTTGAACTTGACGTAGTAGCCGGCAGCGCGCTCGGCGCGGGTGAAGATCCGGCGGTTGAGCTCCTGCTCCCAGTTGACGATCCACGGCATCATGGTGTGGCGCACGAACTGGATGGCCTGCTCGCTGATGTTGCTGAACGTGGCGCGCTCCAGGTCGTTGATCATGTGCGCGGGCACGTTGAAGATGCCGGCGATCTCGGAGCGGTTGAGCTTGCGGGTCTCGAGGAACTGGGCGTCTTCCGGCGGGATGGTGATCGACTTGTAGTCGAGGTCCGCCGGCAGCATTAGGGTCTTGTTCTCGCTGGTCTTGAGGCGTGAGACGGCGGTGTCCCACGCCTTCTTGAGGCGCTGCCAGCTGTCGTCCTTGAGCGGGTTCTTGACGCTGACCAGCCCGGTGGGCCGGCCACCGCCGGTGAAGAAGTCCTTGCCGTAGCGCTGGGCGGCTAGACCCAGGCCGATGGTCTCGGCGTGCTGGCGGATCAGGCTCTTACCGGTGCGGCCGTCGCTGCCCAGGGCGCGCACGTGGATCATGTCCTCGAGCTGCACGGCACGGCTGCCATCCTCGTCGACCACGGCGTAGAGATAGCGGTTGCCGTTCTTGACCAGCTGAGTCTCCCAGGGGCGTCGCATCACCAGCTCGCGCAGCTCGCCGCGGGCGTTGCGCTTTACCTGGGTGTAGCCGTTGCCCCAGCCCAGCACGTGGGCCTGCTTGGTCTCGCGCCACTTGTAGCTGGTCTGCCAGGTGTTGGGCTCGTCGTGCAGCAGCCAGTAGGCCGGGTGGTCCTTGGCGGCCTCGATGTTGTTGCCCTGCTTGCGCATCACGTGCAGCGGCAGCTGGGCCACCGAGGCGGAGAGCACGTAGATGCAGGCGTAGACCGCGGAGAGGGTCAGCGCCGAGGCGTTGTCGACCTGGATGCCGATGTCGCTGTCGAGGTACTCGGCGAGGTTCTGCCCGGTCAGCGGGGTGTCGGGGTTCTCGATGTTGCGCTGGGCCGGCGGCGAGAACAGGCTGTCAAGGATCATGCCTTGCCTCCTTTCGCGGCGGTTCGCTTGGCGGCCCGGGCAGCGAGCAGCGCCAGCACCAGCAGCAGGCCGCCACCGGCGATCAGCGCATCTGCCAGGCCGTAGCGCAGGTACAGGCCATAGGTCAGCGCCCCGAAGCCGGCGGTGCCCAGGGTGTCGATCAGGTAGTGGCGCATTCACATCACCAGGATGTCGTCGTCGGATAGGGAGCTCAGGAGGTCGCCCTCCTGGTTCTCGAGCGTCAGGGCCCGGCCCAGCGCCATGAGGATGGCGACGATGCCGTCGATCTTGTTCTCCGCGCGCTCCTTGCGAGGGTAGAGGTTCTCCTTGGCGTCGACCTTGGCGACCACGTTGCTGGCCATCCAGGTCAGCACCGGGTCGCAGCCGTGGCGCCAGCGGCCGGCGGTGATGGCGGCCTCCATCTCGCGCATCGGCGGGCTCATGTTCTGCACGGTGTTGCGGTACTCGATGATCTCGGCGCCGTCCTTCATCAGCTGGTGCGCCAGCTGCGTGGCGCGCCAGGGGTCGTAGGCGATCTCCTCGATCTCGAAGCGCCCGGCCAAGTCGAGCAGGTCGTCACGGATGATGTCGAAGTCGAGCTCCTCGCCATCGGTGGTGATCAGGTGGCCGCTGTTGATCCAGCTTTCGTAGGCGGCGCGGTTGTGGCTGGCCCGCTCAATGGCGCCCTCGGGCAGATAGCTGCGCACGAAGGCGATCCACCGGGTCTTGCCGTCCTCGAGCTCGTCGCGGAACAGCAGCGCGATGGCGGCGATGTCGGTCTTGCTGGCCAGGTCAACACCCACCCAACAAGGCCGGCCCTCGAAGTCATCCAGCGCCAGCCCCTCTTGGCCCGAGGCGTGCCAGTCCGCCATGTTCAGCCAGGCGGTGCGGGCCGATACCCACAGGTTGAGGTGCTTGGTCAGAAACGAGTTCTGGCGGCTGGGGTAGCGGATGGCGTCCTGCTGCGCCTTGGCCAGGAACTCCTCGGAGACCGAGACGCCCATGTTCGGGTTGGCCTTGCGCAGAGTGGCCGGGTCCTGCCAGTCGTCGCCCTCGTCGATGGTGTAGATGGCCCCGAACAGCTCGGGGTTGGGCACCGAGCCGTCGAGCGCCTGCTGGGCCTGGCGGCGCTTGTCGTAGCAGGGCCCCGCGAGGTTGAAGCCGGCGGTGGTGATGATGAACATCAGTGGCTGGTCGCGGGCGCCCATGCCGGTGAGCATGGTGTCGTAGAGGTCCGGCGTCTGGTGCTCGTGGAACTCGTCGACCAGGGCGCAGCTCGGCGAGGAGCCGTCGCCCGGGTTGCCAATAAGCGGCTCGAGCCGGCTGCCATCCGCCGGGATGCTGACGTTCTTGGCCATCACCTCGATGCCGGCCGCGCTGATCAGCGCGGGGCTCTTGGTCAGCATCAGCTTGGCAGGGCGGA
>Ga0194138_10000478_pt1 | contig 18976 bp, 47 predicted proteins | sample TARM_MetaG_T2_14_FD_134022 | JGI IMG/M metagenome (GOLD analysis project Ga0194138, IMG submission 134022) | Freshwater microbial communities from Pennsylvania, USA, analyzing microbe dynamics in response to fracking - TARM_MetaG_T2_14 (version 2) | ecosystem: Environmental > Aquatic >...
CTGCATCACAATACTCTTCAGCCACGAAGTCATTTTCGTCAAAATCACCGTAAAATTCTTCGCAGGTGATGTTATCGAAGTCGTCCATTTTGTTGCCCTTTCGTTTGTTGATGCGTCCAGTATCCCCGTTTTAGGGGAAAAGGTCAACAGTCAAACTGACTTGCGTACGCCAACGACTTTCGTGACGAACTTGACGCTGTAATCGCCGAGGTCGTTGATGCGGGCGCTCTCGCACAGATCTTCAGGGGTGATGATATCGCATGTCATTTCAGACGCCAACAACGCCATCCCGTCCTCCGTCTGATCGACTTGTTTAGGCAGCAATTCGCCACCAGACACCAAGTTGATGTTCATCTCTTGGATTTTTCGCAAACCCCACATCATCGTCAGGGCGAGCAGGTCGCTCGTGTTCAGCGCGTCGGCAACCTTCCGCAGTTCAGCGATGCGGGCGGAATCGACTCGGAAGTACATTTCGTTCATTTCGTTCATTTCGTTCGTTTTGTTCATTTTGTGTGCCTTTCGTTGATTGATGGGGGTATTGTACTCGATTTAGGGGCAAATGTCAACGACGTCTAACTCTTTTCTTCGGTGCAGGGAGGAAATGATACTCGCTTATCGCAAACAGCTCGAGGTCAGTCGACTGGCTTTTCAGGTCGTAATAGCCCTCAGCCGCTTCGCAGGTGACGACGAATAGCTCGCCGTTCTCTTGTGCTTCGAGCACGCGGGCGTACTCATCAGCGTCCATCCCCCAGTCCATCGGATCGGCGAAGTAGTCGACATGGCGCAAGCGGATCACATCGTCTTCTTGATATCGGATATCCATTTTGTGTGCCTTTCGTTAGTTGATGGGGGTATTGTACAACGATTTAGGGTAAAGGTCAACAGCGTTTATTTTCGATAGAACAGGTGCTTTTGCTGTCAGAGTCCAAAACACCGTTCTATCGAAATATACGTGTTTCGCGTCCTTTAAAATCAACAGGTTAGCACACCCTCAACCGTTGTTTTCAGATTCTCGCGATCCCGACTGAAAATCTCACCCGACAATTCGTCAGTTGATCCTATTTCAGTACTCCCCAGTGGAAATCAGTTGTTCTGCATATTCTTCTGCTTCGCCACGGTCGTCTGTGCCAGAGAGGATCACATTTTCACCAATGATCACTTTGTACACACCATACACCGTATCGTATTCCAGTTCGTAATCCATTTGATTCTCCGTCAGTTGATGGGGCATTGTACAACGATTTAGGGTAAAGGTCAACGGAATCCTTTGAAGTTCAGCTTGCCGGCTCGGATCAAGTGCCGCAGCTGTTGTTCTCTGCGAACCTCAATCACTCTGTCAGCGCATCCGTCGTCATACCCGCGCCAGTACGGATCATCAAACGATTGGTGATAACACCTCGGCCCACGCGCTGGTGTTTCGTTCGCGTAGCCGCGGTCGTAACCCTCCTTGTACTCCGGCGTGTCCCTGACGTTCATCCCTTAACTCCTCATAACCTCTGATTATTTGCCAGTCAGGCCTGCTGCTTTGCGGCAGTTGTGAGCGTACGTGCGAGCGCCTGCGAGTGTCATGCCAGCCTCCTTCATCAGGATCTTGACGAAGCATGCGTTGTCGCACGGAGTCGCGCTCTCGGTGACATACTTTTTGAACAGAGCCCCAGCGATCTGCTGCTTGCCACCACGCTTGATTTTGCCGTCGGACTTGACAACAACCTTCAGGTCAGTGTCCTCAACAGCACGGGTCTCTTGCGGAGCGACTTCAGCCTCAGGCTTAGCGAACATCCAACCGTTCTCGGGCTTGTTGACGAACGCTTCAGCACGGGCGAGCGCAGACTTCAGCAGAGCCTCTTCGTCGCCGATCTCGCCGTTAGCGCGAACAGCAGCTTCCACGACAGCAACCGCGGTCGTCTGTGCGACGTCAGGATTATCGAACTTCACTTCCAGGCTGAGCAGTTTGCGGATGAAATTCGTAGCAGCTTTGCACTGATCAGCGCTGCCGCTGAGGATCTCACGAGTCTCTTGGATGGCACGCGACACAGAGGTTGCAGAGATTTCCATGCGGTCGAGGGTGTGGGTCACGTTCAGCATTTTCAGGTCCTTTCGTTAGTTGATGAATCCATTATCCCCTCATTTAGGGGAAAAGTCAACAGGCTTATTCTTCCTCAACAACCATCTCAGTCTGAGCCAGATGCTCGTACTGAGCCAAGAACCGACGGCACAACGAGCGCATCCGTTCCATCGCATCCAGCTCGTACGACGACAGATCAAGTTCTTCCATCGTGCACGCTTCCTCCATCGCCTCGACGCAATCAGCAAGGTCACCAGCAGTGTTCTCGAAGCGGCAGTAAGACATGTTCGACATTTGGTTTCTCCTTTAGTTGATGAATCCATTATCCCCTCATTTAGGGGAAAAGTCAACAGGCTTATTCTTCCTCAGCGATCGGGTCAGACTGCAGGAGGTGTTCGTACTGAGCCAAGAACCGACGGCACAAATCTTCCATCCGATTCATTGCGGCACGCTCGTACGACGACAGATCAAGTTCTTCCATCGTGCACGCTTCCTCCATTGCATCAACGCAATCTTGCAGGTCGTTGGAGGTGTTCTCAAAGCGGCAGTAAGACATGTTCGACATTTCAGGTCCTTTCGTTAGTTGATGAATCCATTATCCCCTTGCTCTCGGAATCGAACCGAGTTTTCCGGGTAAGAGCCGGATACTTCGCCGGCAAAGTTTGCTGTGGATGGTGTCGTAAATTATTTTATTTTACGTGCCATCCAGGACCATCCAGAATTCTGGATGACACTATCGTTTACCTGAACGGTTCATGTCAAATTTCCTTTTGTTATCTGTATCCGTTACGCTTCAAATATTTTAGAAGACCTGAACGGGTTTTTGCATTTCTAAACACATGCCAAGAAACTTTACCTGCTTTCTTGGATTCTTCTTTTCTGTAATACGCTTTCATTGTATCACCTTTTTAAAACAGGATGCTTATTTTTCAATTAACAGTTGAATTATAAAAGTTGCTGGACGCATCCTAAAACTAATTTGAGCCGCGGAGTTGAACGAATCCATTATCCCCTTATTTAGGGGAAAAGTCAACGGTCAATCATCTGTGCGGATGCGCACGTGGCCAAAGTAGATGGTCCCGTCCTCGTCCGAGCCCGTCTCGAACGGCTGAGTGAACTCGACGATCACACCCACCTCAGCAGGGTCGGTGACGTCCATGATCTCGTCGACGAGAATGCAGCCAATCAGACCAGCATCAACACCAACGCGGCCGCCGGTGTTCGGGTAGTATTCACCATCACCGTACATTGTCGAGTATGTGGCGAAACGACGGCCGTCTTTGAGAATGAACTCGCCGTCCAGGACTGAATGCCCTTCGATCGTCAGGTCGCAGAACTCGCCCCACACATCGTGCATCACATAGCACAGGTCGCCAATGTAGTATGTTCCAGCAGGCATCGTCATTTTCTGGTCCTTTCGTCAGTTGATGTGGCTATTGTACCCTGATTTAGGGGAAAAGTCAACGGCGGTACAACAGCACAGCCTCTGCGTCGCAGCGACGGGTCATGGACGGCACATCGCGGCAGTTGTTGCTGATACGAGGACCGCGGTAGATAGCACGGAGAGAGTTCTCGCGCATCACCTTGCGAATCTCAGCCTCATTCTGCTCGAAAAAGTCGATTGGAATACGCCCGGTGACAGCGCGGTTGGTGCCCGAGCGGGGGAACAAGGTCTTGAGCAGAGTGAGGGAGCAGGGAACGTTCATTTCAGGTCCTTTCGTTAGTTGATGTGGCTATTGTACCCTGATTTAGGGTAAAGGTCAACAGGGTCTGAAAAGGGGCGACTCTAGGTCCTCAAGTCGCTGCAGCGTTCGTTAACCAGGCGGGGCGATGGGACGCACTCACTTTACCTGAACGCTTTGTCGGTGTCAGCGGAAGACCGACCGGCTTCCTACGGATATGGTGCCCTGGGGGTGAATCGAACACCCGACCTCGGATTACAAAACCGATGTTTTACCACTAGAACTAACAGGGCGTTTTGCTATTATATATGTATGTGCTTAAACAGTCAACACTCCCGCATGTATTTTTTTATGACAGTTGCTACAAACAACAACGCACTTTTCAGCTTCTGTCATAAATCGGTCCCAGCTCGTTCTCAACAGAGACGGGTGATTTTCCTTTTGAGACGGGTCTGTATGGTGTAGTTCCAAACAGCACGACTCAGATTCTCCGCAACACTCACAACCTTGAGAAGCCTTCCACGCATTGATGCGTTCAATAAGATCCCTTTTCCATCGGTTTCTGTACCCTCGAGCCTTGTCAAGGTCCTTGTTTCGTGTAGCACGATTGCCTTGATCGTCGCATTTTTTACACCTGGGCGATAACCCATCCTTCATGCGTTTGTGCTTATAAAAATCCGCCTCTTCTTTCTCTATCTTACAACATGTACATGTCTTCATTGTATACTCCTACTAGCAGCAGAAGTATTTATGATTTGTACCTCGATAGTTGTAGTACAAGTTTTGTTTGGCCTGCCCACGTGGAATCGAACCACGAACTAGACTTTAGAAGAGTCCTGTTATTTCCATTTAACTATGGGCAGAAAAATCTTGGTGGGCCGGGTGGGATTCTAACCCACGATCAACGGCTTATGAGGCCGCTGCTTTAGGACGCTAAGCTACCAGCCCCTACTGGTACGGGTGGCGGGATTCGAACCCGCACTGTGATGATTTTAAGTCATCTGCCTCTGCCTATTGGGCTACACCCGCACAAGGTATATATTATCTCACACCTTGACAGGCTTGGCAACGAGTTCGCGCTGCAGCTGGATGTCGAACATCGGACCGAGTTTGTAGTCGTTGACAACCTGTGCGAGTTCGCGCTCGTTCACAACATCTTCGATGATCATAGGGGCGTGGTCCCACAAATAGACACCGTGATAGACCGACTCGCCCTCATACTCGTCCGGGGCATCTTCGATCATTGCGCATGCAAGGTCTTGCGCAACCTGAAGACCGACAGCAGCAAGCAGAATCTGAATCTCGTGCGTGCGGAGTTCCTTTGCCATCAGAACGAGTTCGCGAACACGTGCGGGAGATACGGTCTGGTTCATTTCAGGTCCTTTCGTCAGTTGATGTGGCTATTGTACCCTGATTTAGGGCAAAGGTCAACGAATTGTGGCTAATATTTTTGCAGCGAGATCGGTGAGGGTTTTTTGGGCGAGGGGCGATGTGCGACGTGCCGCATTGCGCAGGCACATATCAGCGTGCGCTTTGATCTTTGCGATGGCTGCTGCTTTGCGATCTGCCTTTGCTGCTTTGCGAGCTGCCCTTGCTGCTTTTGTGTCCATCGTGTATTCCTTCGGTTGATGAGCTATTATCGTTGATTTAGGGTCAAAGGTCAACAGGTCAGAAGATTTGGTCAATGATCAGATCCGGGTACTGTTCGTTGACGATCTCGTACGCAGTCTCGAGGTTCGGCGCCTCGATCGTCATCTCATCGGTCTCGTTGCCAACCATCTCTTCGGTGGTGAACACGACAGTGTATTCGCGCATTTTATTCCTCGTCATCTTCGTCGGGTTCAACAGCGACCGTCAGGTCGCTCGCACGCATAAACCGCTTGACATCGTCCTCGCTCATCCACCCGAGCAGCTCGCGAACGAGAAAGTCAGTGTTGATAGCACCCATCTCGATCAGGTCAACGAGTTTGTTCGTGTACTCTCGGCTATCGAAAGCATCTTTGGCTGTCCACATCATCATACGCTCCTTTGGTTGATGTCCCCATTATCCCCTCAAATAGGGTAAAAGGCAACAGGGGTGTAGCGTGGTACACAATCATAAATAAAGGTGTCGGTCGCGAGCGCCAACTCCACCGACTCTAATGCTTACAAGGAGCACCAGCATGAACTATTTAGTCTACAAACACACCAGCCCTTCGGGCAAATCGTACATTGGCTTCACCTGTGATTATGACAGACGGTGTAAACAACACATATCACAACAGAGCGAATGTACAGCGTTTCGAAACGCGATCCAAAAATACGGCTGGGAGAGCTTCACGCATGAGATTCTGTATACAGAGTTGACGCTCGAGGAGGCATGCGAGATAGAACAACATCTCATCGAGCACCTCAATACACTATCACCTCACGGATACAATCTCACAACCGGTGGCGATGGTGGACGGCTTTTATCCGAGGAAACAAAACGCAAGATGTCAGAGTCACGGCGTGGGAGGCAGATATCCGATCACTGCCGTGAGTCAACGCGGCTGAGGATGACTGGGCGTCATGTGTCTGCTGCCACCAAACAAAAACTATCCGAAGCCAGAAAACGGCACAGCGGGTGGTGCCATTCAGAAGAGACGAAACGGAAGATCGGTGAGAGGCACAAAGGGAAATCGGTTCCAGATCACATACGCGATTCCATGGCGAAAACATACAAAATAACCAGCCCAGACGGGGAGGTATTTTTCGTCATGAACGCCATGGCATTCGCGAAGGAACACAATCTGAACGGCGATTGTCTAACCGCATGTGCTCGAGGCACTCAGAAGCGACACAGAGGGTGGATGTGCGAGTTCCACCCTCTGCCTGCTCAGCAGCATGCATGATATAATGCCATCCGACGGAACATCCTGTCGTCTTTCTCCGCCATTCGGATCTTGATCAACATCATTGCCGTGCGAACGCTCAGCTCTTTAAAAACAGGAGCTTTCTCGCGAATCAACTCCATCACATCGTTGACTTTTCCGCCTTCTTGTGGGATAGACTTCAGGATCTTTTCGATCCGCTCAATTTTCTCATCCAAAGTCAGCGAGAGGTCAACGTGCACAGCACGCGACAGAATAGCCTGCGGGAAATCTTTCATCGCGAGGTTGCTGATGAAAATCACGCGGCCAGTAAACGCGAAACGCGTTGGCAAGCCATCATCACCGCGACGCTCTGTGCCCCACGAAATGTACCGCTTGTCGCCGCTGTCGAGAGCGCCCTTCAAAATGTTCGCAGCATCAGGCTGGCGAAATGCACCATCTGCGTCGTCAAACACAATGATTTTGCCGTTGTTTTCGAACAGAGTGCGGTACATCGCTTTCGGAGTGCTGAAACCCTTAATCACGATGAAGTCGCCTTCAGTTTGCTCGGGCATCTCCATCATTTTTTCCAGCTCTTCTTCAGTCGTCTCACCCTCTTTCGCAGCAGGAACGTCCAGCGGCAGGATCTCAGTCAAGCCTTCTTTCCGCAGCGTGTCAAGCACGGTGTGAGTCTTGCCCAAGCCAGGACCGCCAACAAGCACGAGGCTGAGATACGAACCGTTTGCAACACCGCGAGTGAAACGCTCAATAAACTCAAACCGCTCATCAACGGAGAACTCGCTAACAACAGGAGCAGCAGGTGCAGAGACTGCAGTGAACAGAGACGGACTGACTTCTGCAGCCTGGCCCATATTGCGGATCTTCTGCTTCAGATACTGCTGATTCGGGCTGTCAGCGATCACCTGACCGTTGACTTTGAACTCGAACTTACCGGTAGCGTTGTTGAACTCGATCATTTGTGTGCCTTTCGTTGATTGATGGGGGTATTGTACTTGAGTTAGGGTCAAATGTCAACGACGTCCAACTTTTTTTCACGACTTCGGTGCAGGGAGGAAATGGTACTCGCTCACCGCAAACAGCTTGAGGTCAGTCGACTGGCTTTTCAGATCATAATAGCCCTCGTTCACCTCAGCGACGACGGTAAACAGCTCACCGTTCTCTTGTGCTTCGAGCACGCGGGCATATTCGTCAGCATCCATGCCCCAGTCCATCGGGTCGGTGTAGTAGTGGACACGGCACAAGCGGATCACATCGCCTTTTTGATATTTGATAACCATTTCATTGCCCTTTCGTCAGTTGATGGGGGTATTGTACTCGAGTTAGGGTAAAAGGTCAACGATGTCCAGCTCTTTTACTTCGATGCAGGGAGGAAATGGAACTCGCTCAATGCAAACAGCTCGAGGTCAGTCGACTGGCTTTTCAGGTTGTAATAGCCCTCGTTCACCTCAGCGCTGACAGTAAACAGCTCGCCGTTCTCTTGTGCTTCGAGCACGCGCGCGTACTCATCAGCATCCATACTCCAGTCCATCGGGTCGGTGATCACCGCCTTGAAGTAGTGGACACGGCGCAAGCGGATCACATCGCCTTTTTGATATTGGATATTCATTTCAGTGCCCTTTCGTTAGTTGATGGAATGATTATCCCCTCAAATAGGGTAAAAGGCAACGGGGGCTTGATGCCCCCGTTTTTCACATTGACCAGTAGCCTTCCATACCCGGGTCCAGCGCAGGATTGCCGCGCTCACTTGCGCGCACTTTCACAGTGCCGCCCATCACGCTCTCCACTTCGACCTCTGGCTCCATCATGCGGAACTCGTCCACAGATGCGACAGCCCACTCATCCTCTTTCAGCACAGCCGATGGCCCTTTCGTCAGCTTAGTCAGCTGCGCTTTGGCGGCTCGGGCGGTCGCGTAATAGCGCTCGTTGTAATGGTTCGGCTCGCGCCACAGATAAAAGTCTTTCGTGTTATAGATCACAAACATCGCTTACCCCTTGACACAATAAACAACAATGCCAAGACCGCTATAGCAGTGGCCAGCACCAGGCGTCACCTTGACATTGTCCGCACCTGCGAGCGCAATCAGCTCTTCAACCATCGCGTTGCGACGGTTGAAGTAGCACTTGACCGTCCGCTTATCGCTCGGCCACCCCTGGTACTTATTTGTCCAGATTTCGCAGCTACTCACACCGTGCTTGCGCATCACATCTCGAACTTGCTTAGTCGTTACCATTTGAGGTCCTTTCGTCAGTTGATGGGGTATTGTACTCGAGTTAGGGCAAAAGGTCAACGTTGACAAGATCGATCACCAGCCCACGGTTGTGGTAGATCATCGTCTTGTTTGGCACAGCATCGTCGATCAAGACGAAGTGGGTGCTGTCACCTTTCTTGTGGCGGTCAAGGCAAAAGTCCTCAAACGCCCCAGCCTCCCCCTTGATTGAGATAAACTTGTCGACGTCGACCCCGCTCATCACGTCGCCATCAAACCACCTCACACCAGTCAACCGCTGGCTCGCTTTCGCGACATCCTGGACGGAAGGCCACTCTGTGATCAACACGTCGAGCGCGTCCTCGAGCCGCCTCTTCATTGTCTGCTCGAACACGCCCTGGTCGTACGTGTTGTGGATCGCAAAGCTAAAGATTGCAACCGTCCCGTCAAACTCCGGAATAGAGCGCAGGTATTCCCGCACCTTCCGTGTGTTCTTCAGGTACGGGTCATTCCACCCCGTGATCACGGTGCCCTCAAGATCGAGGAACACCTTGGGTGTTGCCGGGTTCATACTTCGGCACTTGGCTTGTAGAACCGCACGTCGTCAGGCTCGCCGTAAATGCTGTCTGTGCGGTACAGTTCAACACGGTACCCACGACGACCTGCGAACTCAGCTGCGAGTTTCTCGATTGTCCGTTGTGCGCGGTACGGACCGAACACAGTACGGTTGTTCATCCCAACTTCGTCAAACGAACCGTCGAGGTTTTGGCGAGTAACGATTGCTTTCATTTCAGTGCCCTTTCGTTGATTGATGGGGGTATTGTACTCGAGTTAGGGTAAAAGGTCAACGGTGTCCAACTCTTTTACTTCGGTGCAGGGAGGAAATGATACTCGCTCACCGCAAACAGCTTGAGGTCAGTCGACTGGCTTTTCAGGTCGTAATAGCCCTCAGCCGCTTCGCGGGCGACGACGAATAGCTCGCCGTTCTCTTGTGCTTCGAGCACGCGGGCGTGCTCATCAGCGTCCACCGGGTCGGCGAAGTAGTCAACGCGGCGCAAGCGGATCACATCGCCTTCTTGATATTGGATATCCATTTCAGTATCCTTTCATCGCTTGTAATGCACAGGGCGTTCGTACGTGCCATCCTCGAATCGTGTGACCGACACAAAGTGGCCGTACTTCGACCCATCGTCAAATGTCCAAGTGCGCGTCTCGCCATACTGGATCGGCCGGTAGTGCAACTCGAAAGTTTCAACCAAGCCCTCAGACGCGAGCGCCTCGTTCAGAGTGGGGAAGCGGTTTTGTTTCATACGACCGATTATACCCCTATTCCGACAACAAGTCAACAGTATTGTTTCTTCAGCTTTGCGTAGTACGTACTGGCACAGGCTGGGGTGCAATCAGCACCGTTGACGAACGCAGCGATCATCCGCTGGCGGTCAAGCTGCTGCTTGTTCCGCAGATAAATCCCCGTGCATTTTTCCAACTTCGTCGCACCACCATTGCTCTTCGCAACAACCTTCGGGGCGACAACAGGCTTCGGCACCACGGGATTGACAGCACCAACGGGGGTGATCCTCCCACCGCATGCATTGTGGCGATACGTTGCACCGGCTTGCAGCTTGCTGAACACCTTCGCACCGCACGCCATCGACGCACCGCACTGATTGCAAACGATAGCGTATTTCTTGACCTGCTTGCCAACACGGATCCCATCTGGCACTTTGTAGCTGTGGCAACGCTCAGGCGGCACACCGATTGACCGCATCGTATTCTTCCACTCAGTACCGTGATCGCTGATGAACCGCCCATACTTTTTGTGGGCAGCAAGGTGTGCCCATTCGTGGGCGACGGTATCAAAGATGTACTGCTCGGTGTGAGCGTTGAGGAACACCGGGTTCAAGCGGATCGTGTTCGTGCTGTAGATCGCCTGACCACCGAGCCGCTTGCTGTTGATGTCGTACTTGATTGTGATCTTGCCAGTGTCGATTCCAGACTTCGCGACGCATTCAGCAAGCCGTTGTTCGACTCGCTTTTTTAAATCAGCAGAAACATTGAACATGCAGTTCAGGCCTTTCGTCAGTTGATGCGCCTATTGTCTTACAAAACCCCGTTGTTGTCAACTGTTGACCTTTAGGGTGAAACGAGGGACAATGGGGACATGTTGAGGAGTGCACAATAATGTATATCGTCTTTCACCATGACGCCGGCGTGATGTTCAAGGCGTACAAGACTGCTGCCGCTGCAAAGCGTGTTGCAACCCAGTACAACAAGAACGCTGGGTTCATTCGCACCAGCGTTTGCTGTGAGCGTGGTGCGACACGCGACTGGGGGTGCTGTGATGGCAAATACGGTTATGCGCCGTATGCTTCCGCGCACGAGAGCGATTACGAGAAATTTCACAAAGGACCAAAGCGATGAATCTTGACACAATGATTGCCCAACTGACGGCACTGCGCGATGAACTCGGTGGCGAGACCACTGTGCTGATCACCGACGGGGTCGATGCGCGGTGCTACAATGGCGAATATGAGATCACCAAGTTCGTTTGCGACAGCGGCGAGGCTTGCGTTGACATTGGGATTGGCGGCATGGAGGGCACGGAGGAACTATGACATTGACATTCCGCACACTCGCAATCGGCGAGAAATTCGAGTTGAACGGCACGATGTACATCAAGCGGAGCACCCGCACCGCGAAGATGCTGCAATACAGCGGCAGGACATTCTATGTTGATCAGATGGCACCGTGCAAACCGCTTGTTCAGTAGCGATTGACAGCCGTTGACCTAAACGCCAAACGGCGTGATAATAGGGTCAACGGTCGAACTGATGTCAAGGGGGTGCACAACGAGGGTGCGTGTCTGTTTCATCTGTTGACTTCTAACACGAACTACTGTATAAATACCTGATGTGGGGGATTATCCCCACATCACACAAAGGACACACACACTATGCTAGCAAAAATCAAATCTTTCTTCCGTGCAGTACTCGAAGTTATGGCCGAAGCGCAAGAACTTCGTGCCAAACACCAGGGCCGCAACTACTACATCTGAAAGTTGGCGGTCTAGACCGCCCCACTCATAAATACGCCCGCCAAGTACTGCAGGTCCGAGCCGCACCGACCCGACACCGACGATAAGCCGCACAGTGTGCGCAGTCATTTAGTCACAGCGTCATTAGCACAGTCTCATTAGCACCGCAGCAGGAACCGCTCTCGAACTTCGCACATCAGTTCTCAAACAGATTGTGCACGGATGAGCCGCACGGGACACGCGGTTTCCAGAATGGTTGCTGCGAGCCAGGATTTTTTTTTGCCCGTGCAATCAGCCAGTTGCCTGTTTTCCATTTTTCCATGATAATGAGGGCATGCGTTCGAACAGGCACTCTGGGGATGGACCCGGAGAGCGGAAAACTGTTTTCCGCACCGCAACACACTGCATGCAAAGCCACCCCGCCTCATTATCACCGTTGACCACGGTATAAGACAACAGTGCCCAACTGTGTCGCAAGGACACTGTTGCCATTTTCGAAAAGGGCACTGAAGATTGACGATGTGCATCATGCTAACTCCCGCGCGGGGAGTTTGGCAGGGATTTCTCCGCAGAAATCAAGCGGTACCGCTTGTGTTGCATCACATCACATAACATCGCATCAACAGTGGCTTTTCACCCCGTGCGACACATCCTGTGGATATCCTGTGCATAACTTTTCAGCCTGTGGATAACCTGTGGATAACCTGTGGATAACTGCCCTAACGCGTTGATTATAGTAGAGATTTGCCCGCGCGCAGGCCTGTGGATAACTCTGTGCATAACCGGTGCATAACCGTTTTACCGGGTTTGCCTGTGCATAACTCTGTGGATAACTTTGTACACACAGCCGTTTTACCGGGTTTGCCTGTGCATAACTCTGTGGAGATAACCTGTGGATAACTTTGGTTATGCGTGTGGATAACGTTATGCGCAGGCCCTGTGGATAACTCTGTGGATAACTCTGTGGATAACTTTGAGTGTTTGGACAGTTTCCCGTGCAGAAAACGGTGAAATGACCCTGTGGATAACTCTGTGCATAACTCTGTGCATAACTGTTGTCTGTGGTGCGTCCTTGCGCGATATATGCACCGTTTAGGTAGCGGCTGCCCCAGCTCCCCTACCATATTTCTGTTCCCCCTGCTACTTACCTGTGATCATTCCTATACTATCTCCCCACTATTTGCCCGTTGTCTTTCTGCCGTATATCGCGTACGGATTGACCGTTGTCTATCCTGTCTCTCTATAGAACGAATACTATGTTTCCCCTGCGAGAATGTGGATATTTGGTCTCCTGCTACTGCACGGGAAAATGTTTACTAGGAACCTTTTTCTATACTATGTTTACTAGGAAACTTTGTGCAGTTAGACGGGATTTTTGACTATCAGTATTACCGATTTATTTGCTGGGACAAATATCACCCTATTAAATATTTCTCTACTAGTATACTCGGTGTTGTCCCCGTACGGGTTCCCGAGGGACGTAATAGGGTAATGAAGTTGGTACGGAAATGTTTTCCCCTATTTTTGGTTGTTGTCTTTTGACTTGATATCGGTTATAGTACGCGTATGTAATACCTAAACGTGGATTGTTGATGACAAAAGAACAGAAGGCGGTTGAGTTTGTTGAGAACTTTATCCGCTATGGGTTTCGTATTGATACCGTTGGATTAGCGAGGTTGCTGCTATTATGAATACCGCAAAGTATTGGAATACGAGTTCCGGTGGAACATATATCGAGGATGTTGTGATTGTTTCCCGTAGAGAATGGACGGAAGATGATATCACATTGCTTGAGAAATCATTTGGGTTCCAAGACGGAAAACGCCCTGTGTGGATGTACACAATCATCAGCGAGGGTGAGGAGATTGAGGTGTCGGACAAGTACATTGAGTTGCCAACATTCGTAGGAGCAGTGTGATATATGGTCGTTCTTCCTAAACAATTCGTCGCTGTTCCACGATACTCTGGGTACTTTTGGAATGTCGAAGACAAGCGGCTGTACAGTTGCAAGGTCTCTGGAGTGCTGGCGCCGCTGAAACTAAAGACTGCATTTCGCGGGTTCGTTCGTGGGACGCGAGTTGACCGTGATCAAGGATACGCTGTCTCTGTTGATGGGCAAAGACGGTTTATTACATTGGATAGATTATTGAAAATCAAATCAACAGATGAAATTCATGTGTTTCCTGTTGCAACACATCGGAGAAAATAAATGGAACAGATTAGTTTACGGCCTGATGAACTGAAGCGGATTATTGAATTCGCTGATAAATTCAGTGGGAATGATTATGTTGTGATTACACGAGATAATCCAAGCGGAATTGGGTACACTGTCGAAGCAACGATTGAAACGACCGTTGAGGGCGTCAGAGGGAAGTTCACAGTGGAAATCGTTGGAGCAGACAAGTGGTGAACGTTGGCGAAATCGTTGATGACATCCGTGCTAGGGAAATACCTAGGAAAGGGTGGCACTACCCGCGCTCTGCCTGCTGGTACGGTGAGATGTTGCGACAGTATCTATTTGTTGCTGATCAACACGGAAATGACTTCGGGTGCTACAGCACATTCACTATCCACCCCGCGCTAGTCAGAGTGGGGGACGGACCGTTGCGCGATTTGATTATCTCGTTAGTTTTCGGGGGTCATTGGGCGTTCGTTGAGAATACAGCTGACGCTATCAAGGAGCGGATCGATTATCTTAACCGTCTGAACATCTACGCGAACGATCGGTTTTTTGTTGTGTGGTGGTGGGACGGGGACGGAAACTTGACTGTTGGTGAGTTGGATCACGGTGCGATTGTTCGTGCTGCAAACAACAGCGACTGCAAGAAGGACTATACGTGGATCTGGATTCGTTGACGAAAACGGATTGGTGATGTATAATTCGGATGACCAATTTGTTTACTAGGAGATATATGGACTTTGATAATATCAGGTTAGCATTGCAGCCTGTCGAGCAATTTATTCACAACCACAGCGAGCAGTTCATCGCAAAGTTCATTAAGTTTGAGGACGTGTGGGACATTGTCAATCTGCGATTCAGTTCTGAATACGTAGAGTTCGTGCTTGTTACATCAGACGGGCAACACATCGTTGATGGAGTTGATTGGGCAGATTTTAAGGAGTGGTACAATGAAGTGGAACAAAAAGAAGTTCGTTGAGCAATATGTTGCGGCTTTGATCGCACAGGACGAACTGGCAAGCAAGCAAAGAGGGCTGGTTGATGCTCTCGCTGGTGGACCAACAGACTTTGATGGGCACACGTATCTCCATTACAAGTTCACGGATGATCTCGCTCGTGCATTGATTGGCGTGGATAACGTTGAGTGGGTCAACTGGTACCTATACGACAACATCATTTCCAATCACGGCTCACACGGCGGTCATGTTAAGATCAACGGCGTCTCACACCTGATTGGCACTGTTGATCAGTTGTTTGATGTTTGCATGGACAAGACAACATTTGCGTCTGTGTTTGAGGACAATGATGACTACAGGATCAATAAAGCGAAACTCGGGTTCCAGATGATTGCTGACAGCCTAGAGGAAAACGATTTCGAGATGGCACGTCTCGTCGCAACACGAATCAACCTAGACGCAAAAGGAACAGACCATGTCATCGATCACGTTTAATCAGTCGCAACTTGAGGCGGCTGCTCGGTTCATCTTTAACAACAACAAGATGTGCCACATATGGCCTGATCCGCCAGCGAGCGAACTTGATGTTCTCAACCAGATTGTTGAGAATGGCAGATACATCGCTCGTGAGAACGCAAGTCGCAACCCTGACGACAGGATCACAGCAGTTGGCACTGGTGGCTATACGATCCTCGTCGATGACATTGACGACGGCAACTACGCGCTGTCTGTTCTCGTCGATCCAGCGGTTAGCAACAACAACCGCCAGTACGTCTCGTATGAGGTTGATGAGCCTGAAGATGATTAAGTTCCACAAAGACGGAACACAACCCCGCAATGGCGAGGTTTTTGTGTTTGGCAGCAACCTGGCAGGGATCCACGGTGCTGGGGCTGCAAGAGCCGCGTTGAATTATTACGGTGCTGTCCTCCACAAGGGGGTCGGGAGACACGGACAATCGTATGCAATCCCAACGAAGGACAGACGAATCCACACGCTGTCTCTTGGTGTGATAGAGAACCACGTTGCTGCGTTCCTCGACGAAGCAAAGCGAACACCAGAAACCGAATATTGGCTAACTGCAATAGGGTGCGGGCTTGCTGGGTACGACCATAGCGAGATTGCTCCAATGTTCAATCCACCGCTAGAAAACATTAGTTATCCCGATGCATGGGGACCTTATCTAACATATGAACGCTGACAAGATTGACGAAACGGCGCGCGAGGTTGCAAAACTCGTTGCGTTGCTGAATAACAAGCACCCCAACCTGATATCTTGGCGTTTTGTTGTCGAACAGCAAACTGCCAAGGTTGTCGATATGTTATGCGACAACATTCTACCACCCGAGTATAGTGAGGACAGAGATGAGTGAACTAAAATCAACGCTTCCGCTTGAGGAAGCAAAAGCGATCAACACAATGACGATTACAACACGATTGTTGAAATCATTTGACCACAAACGTGTCCTAGTAAACTTCGACCATAACGGTGAGCCAGTCGAGACAACTGTCTACACACTGACTGACGAAAAGGTTGCCGGATACCTGCCATCTAAGGTGTGGTGGGACGATAAAAAAGACGATCTCTGTCTACTTTATTATGTCTCACAAGCGTTGCCGGATCAAGCACGACCGTTTGGCAATAAGCCCGTCCATTGTTTCGTCATCGACTACGATCACGGTGATGTTGAGTATGACCCAATGTGGCGTGTGTTTATTGATCAGGTCAAGACGCCATACGGGATGATGATTGTTGTGATGTTCAACAACGATCTGTACAAGCAGATCGTTAACAAGGAGATTTGATGTGTATTTCGCGAAGTTTGACAGTTTTACATCTGCCCTTAACAACAGCAAGGCCGTTCAGGTTGTTGTCGATAAGGTTGACGGTACACAAGTGATTAGTTCGCCTATCCCATCTGAGGTGATCGAGGATGTGTTGGATCAGATTGGGGAGATGGAAGCAGGAAACCCCTTCCATCTCTGGAAGGGGCCGTCTAAGGAGTTGATTATTATTCCGTACGCTCAGATTTCTGCTGTTCGGTTGGTGTTCCAATAATCTGCCGGAACACAAGGAGCGCTTCCTGTAGTTCAGCAAGTTCCTCGTCTTGCTGATCGGTTCGCTCCTCAATCGCCATCAGAGCATCAATCCGTTTGATGATCGCTTCTTGTTGGCAAACGGTTAGCACAGACCGTAAACTTGCGTGCCACCCAACAACCACGGAAAGTCAGGCTTGTGGATGTACAGACGGGCAAAGATTGGTGTGAGTAATAACGCACCAACCAGAACATATCCTTCTGATAACGTCCAACCGTTTTGTACTCCGTGCATATACGCGCTTGCAAGATACGCAAAAGCAGCAAACACAATCGGCTGCCAAACCGTTGTGTAAAGCGCATATTCCTGTCTCAGTCTGTCAAGAGATGAACGGTGCTTTGGGTTTGAACGCAGTGCATCGCCGTCGTTTGGGTCGGTGTAATAGACGCGCCTCGTGTTGCCATGCTCATCATCCCACACCCCAATCCCCGCCGCCTTCGCGGTCGGTCATGGCTGCTCTCCTATGCCGTGCGCCCGTTCGATGGCGCGGGCGATGGCTCGCACACGTTCGATAATGCCTTCTGCCGCCGTCCCGTACTCATAGATGTGGTCAAGCAAGTCATCGACTTGTTTGCGAGTTGTGTTGTCGATTTCCTCATCCGTCAGGCGACGGCGTAGCTGGGGTGCGGTGTAGACCGCGATACTTGGCGATCCTGCAAACAGCAGGCGCTCGCTCAGTCTCCGTCCGGCGTCTGTTTTTGCGGCGGTCCAGTACCCGTCGTCATGCAGGAGGGCCACCGGCTCTTGCTCAGCTGGCTTGGCGGGCTGGGGTGCGGTGTAGAGATACTGCACAGTGCGAGGAAACTCGGAAGCGCCTGCTTTCGCAATCACATCAGCATCCGGACCCGGCATTGGAAAACACTTTTCACTGTCCGGGCTACCGCGGTACAGCCATCGCCACGCCACCGGCTCTGCATCCGGCCCTGCTGGCTGCTCTGCCAGCGCGGCGCGGAGGGCGGTGATCGCAGAGTCCCCTTCGCCAAAACGACACCCTGCTTCCACAAACATCATCTTGCGGTACTTCTCCAACGCCTCCAGCGCCTGCTGGGCGGCTTCGCGTAGGGTGGTCATGTCTGCTCCTTCAGCGCCCGGATGGCGTCGGCGCAGTCAGCACAAGCTGCAAGCAGCAACGCCTCGTCGTGGGTTGGGATGACTTGCTTCATATAGTGATGCGCCAGCGTGTTTTCACACACTCCCGCAGCTTCCTCCAGCGCACGTGCGCGGACGAGTGCGGCGAAGCGTTCAAGCAGTGGCGGCAGTGGGCCGACCATTGTCCAGCGTGGCGGATCTTTCTTTGGGTCTTGCTCTTCATTCCAATAAGGCACATGCAACCCAGCCTCACGCGCCAATTCGATGATGTTCATTCATGCTCTCCTATGCCGTGCGCCCGTTCGATGGCGCGGGCGAAATGCCATTGCGGGTCGTCCGCAGGTGTTATTTGCTGCCCACGGATCGAATGTTTATGTCGCTTGTATCGAATTGCGGCAAGACGTTCACACTCGTAAATTTCGTCATCCGTCAGCGGCTCTGCCCGGCGAATCTCGGCAAGGCTGGACTCAGAGGTGGAGGCGAGGGCGATCTTGAGTTCCGCGTTCTCGGCCTCAAGTGCTTCGATCCTGTCGGCGGCTTCTTCGCAAACAAGCGTTGAGTGCAAACAGTCTTCAATTCTTCCTACTGCATGTATGTCGCGCAGTCTTTCAACGAGGTTCATTTCATGTTCCTTCCAATTTCAGCCGCAGCGCGGACAATGGCGCGGCGGGTGGCAGCGGCAAGGTCTGGGCCAACGACTTGCTCTGTGGGGTTGATGTGCGAAAAGAATCCAGCGTCAGCAAATCCGCGACCATCGTGTATCTTGCTGATTGACAAGGTGAAGTGGGTGCCAGGGGCGGATTCCGCGAGTTTCAC
>Ga0194138_10000479_pt1 | contig 18955 bp, 19 predicted proteins | sample TARM_MetaG_T2_14_FD_134022 | JGI IMG/M metagenome (GOLD analysis project Ga0194138, IMG submission 134022) | Freshwater microbial communities from Pennsylvania, USA, analyzing microbe dynamics in response to fracking - TARM_MetaG_T2_14 (version 2) | ecosystem: Environmental > Aquatic >...
CTTGCTGACTTTATGTTTGCGATACTAAGTATCGCCTTCGTTTGCCTCGACCGAAATCGAAGCTCCCTGCACATTTGGTTCGTTCATTCTTTGTTCAGTTTTCAAAGGTCAATCGTTATCACTTGTTACGTGACAGCTAATTCATAATATCGCAACTTTCCGATTTCGTCAAGAACTTTTTTGAATATTTATTCTTATTGTTCTTGAAACAAAATCGTTTGAGCAGCAACTTTTAAATATTAACATTACTGAGGCACACTGTCAATAGATTTCTTGCATTTAATTGTCCAGCGCTTCAGATAACTTATTCATACTAACATCCAAGTCAAGCTCATGTCAACGTTTTTTGACTAAATATCCAAAAAAAATCGACTTTTGCTTTTATCAACCGGATGCACCTTTTTAAAAAATAAACCGTTCCGCCCGTTTGAAGGGACGGAACGGCGGCACTCATGCTCATGAAATTTGTTTCGGCAAAGCCTTCAGCGTATGGTACAGAAGGAATCCCGAAGTTGTCGCAGACAGGATATCCGCTATCGGTTCCGCGTAGTAGATCCCCATTACGTCAAAATAATTGGGCAGAATAAGAGCCAACGGAATCAAAATGATCACTTTGCGAAGCAAGGCAATGAAAAGTGACTTTTTCGCCTCCCCCACTCCAACAAAAAACATTTGCGCGCTCATCTGCACCCCGAACAGCCACATGCCGCCCATGTATATCGGCAGAATTCGGGTGACCAACGCCAATAAGTCCGGATCAGTTGTGAATATCCGGGCGAATAAACCGGGCACGAGCAGCACCAACAGAAAGTAGGAGGCAGTCAATCCGACTGTCACCTTCATGGAATGGCGCACGGTCTCCCGCACACGATCATAATGGCGCGCCCCGTAATTGTAGCTGATGATCGGTTGGACACCTTGCGTGAATCCTTGTATCGGCACCGTCAGCAATTGCATGATACTTTGCATGATCGTCATGGAGCCGACGTGAATATCGCCGCCGTATTTCAACAGACCTGTGTTGAAAACAATCACGATCGCACTTTCAGTCGCCTGCATGATGAATGGAGAGATTCCCAACGACACAATCCGCTTGATCAAGCCAAGCTTCGGAGCCAAGTTTTGCTTGCGGATTCGGATCAGCGAATGCTCGGAAGTCAGGAAGCGGAGGACATAGATTGCGCTCAGGGCTTGGGAAATGACTGTAGCGATCGCGGCACCTCTCACACCCATGCCAAACCCAAAAATGAAGATCGGATCCAGGACGATATTGGCGATTGCACCAATCAGTACCGAAAACATGGCGATTTTGGTTTTGCCTTGGCTCGTGATGAATAGATTGAGCCCTAGCGCGTATTGGACAAAAATCGTGCCCATTATATAGATGGAAGTATAGTCATCCGCATAGTTGAAGGTGACGGGACTGGCACCGAATAAAAACAATAAGGGCTCCTTGATCCAGGTGAAGACGATGGTCAACACGATTGCCATGAACGACAGCATCGAAAAAGCATTGCCGAGAATTTTTTCGGCTTCGGCTTTGTCGTTTTTCCCCAATGCGATCGCAGCCAAGGGAGCCCCACCGCCTCCGGCAAAGCTGCTGAATGCGGAAATGATCAATACGAGCGGTGCGCTGATGCCCAAACCGGTCAACGCGACAGCCCCTATCTCCGGGATATGGCCGATGTACATCCTGTCCACAATGTTGTACAGAATATTGATGACTTGGGCGATGATACTCGGTATGGCCAATTCCATCATCAGCTGGGGGATTTTCTCCGTTCCCATCCGCGATTCTTTAATTTTCTGCATGCTCACTCCTCCTTTTTCCGTTCCAGATTCGCCAGCATCTTTTCGAGCATCCATTCGAATTGTTCGAATTGCTCTTGGCTGATTTCTTCCGTCATCGCAGCCATGAACTGTTTGCGGCGGGTGCGCAAACGTTCCGCTATCGGTTTCGCCTGTTCGGTCAGCTCCAGATGGATATAGCGACGATCTTCCTCATCCACCCTGGTCTCCAGGTAGCCTTTCGCAACAAGCGCATCAACTGATCTTGCAATCAAGGACTTTGACAACCCGAGACAGTCGGCTATTTCTTTGGATGTGTCCATTTCGTTGTTCGACAATAAGGTGATCAGATCCAGTTCATTCGGCGCAAAATCGGCCCCGGACATCTCTTCCTTGACTTCTGCCCGATATGCTTTCGACAGTTTGGCCAGACTGATCAGCAAATTTTTCTTTTCTTTCATACTTAAGGGGCACCTCCACAAATTAAAACTGCATCCATCATACCGCCAAACAGTTCACTTGTATACTAACTTCCTCCCGAACAGTCTCCGGAACAAGCAAACAATCTTTCCTAATCAAAAAACCCACCCAGCGAGCTTCCAAGGAGGCAGGAAGCCTTGCTGAGGCGGGTGTTATTTGAATGGTCACACCGAAAGTTGTACTTTGCTGGCAAGCAAAAAGGCTCGGAAAGCCGTTTCGCCGGCATTCGTGATCAATCGTTCCGTTTGTGAAATGGCCGTTTCCAATTCCATCGGTTTGTTGATGATGTCCAAAACCAAGTCGATGCCTGTCGCATAGATCGGCCCGAGATCATCATCACTGCTGCCGACCACCGCAATGACCGGCAATCGGTATTTCTTCGCCAATTGGGCGATGCCCACGGGCGCCTTGCCATTCAAGGATTGCGAATCCATTCTGCCTTCGCCGGTGATGACAAGGTCGGCATCCTGGAAATGTGCTTCGATTTCGAGGATGGACAGGACTTTCGAGATGCCGCTGTAGCTTTTCGCTCCACAAAAAGCCATCAGCCCGGCCCCCAAACCTCCGGCTGCACCGGCACCCGGTGCGTCAAGAACCGCTATGCCCAAGGATTCCTCCAGCTTTTCCCCATAGTGATGCAACAACTGGTCCAATTTGCGGACATCTTCAGGGGTCGCCCCCTTCTGCGGTCCATAAATATAGGAAGCGCCATTCTCGCCGCACAACGGATTCGTCACATCGGACAGGATCGTGAAGGTAACGTCATGAATGCGTTTGTCCAATCCGCTGACATCGATTGAAGCGATGTCTCCCAACTTGCCTGCGCCGAACGGGATTTCATTCCCTTCAGCGTCTTTGAACGAAGCTCCCAACGCTTGGGCCATCCCAGCACCCCCGTCATTGGTCGCACTTCCCCCGACACCGATGAAGATTTCTGTGACACCGCAATCCAGGGCAGCCCGGATCAATTCGCCGGTTCCGTAGGTCGTCGCGCGATAAACATCGTTATCGGAAAGGTCCACTAGTGTCAACCCCGAGGCTTCCGCCATTTCGACGACGGCAATGTTGTCTTTGATGATGCCGAATTTAGCCTTTACTTTTTCGCCCATCGGACCGGTGATTTCAGCGTAGCGGTATTCCCCCTTGCATCCGATCACCAAAGCATCCACGGTCCCTTCGCCGCCGTCAGCGACAGGGACCTTTACGATGTCCACTTTCTGGTTCAACCGCAGAATCCCCTGTTCGATGTAGTCTTCCACCTGGATGGTCGAGGCGCTGCCCTTGAAGGAATCGGCGGCGATGACTATCTTCAGTTCTTTTTCCATTTATTTTGCCCCCTTTCCTATCTGCGCAACTAAAGTCACTGCTGTCTCCCCTTTAATTTCCGTAAGCGTTTGAATATTTACAGCATAAAGGTTCGCGCTTTCAATTTATATATTCTACAGACCAAACATTTAGGTTAAAATGGAACAAAAGCATGTCACACAGAACACAGCTCAGCATTTTTCATGTAACAGGAGGAAGCGTATGGAAATAGCAGCCGCTCTTGCACAGAGTATCGTTGTCAGCATGAAGGAAATCATCAACCAGGAACTGAATTTCATCAATACGGACGCCATCATCATAGCCAGCACGGATGAAGCCCGCATCGGTGAACACCACTCCGGCGCCAAGAGGGTATTGGAGACAAAGACGGATTTGATTTTGGAGTACGACGGTCAGTTCGAGGGGACGAAGAAAGGCATCAACATCCCCATCTACAGCGAACAAAACCTGGTCGGCGTAATCGGCATCACCGGTGATAAGGATGAAGTGGAAAAATACGGAAAAATCATCCGGACCATGACCGAAATCCTCGTGAAAGACGCCTGGATCAAGGACGTTTCCTTCAAGAAGCGCGACAATTACCGGATCTTCATCGAAGAACTGTTGGCGCCTGCCCTTGATCTGGAGAACATCCAGACGCTTGCCAACGTGCTGGAAATCAACTTGGACATCCCCAGAATCGTCGTTGTCGGCCGCATCAAAAATCTGTCCGCCGAACGGAACGAGCAGATCGAAAATGTGATAAATCTCCTGAAGGTCATCCTCACAAACGACAAACAGACTATCTATAATGTCAACGGCCCGGATATCCGGATCCTGTTCCGGGATAACCTGCCGGAAGCCACCCTTCACTATCAATTGAACAGCCTGATCCGCCAAGCCGAACAGCAATATGGTCTGCAGCTGCACATCGGGGTGGGCCTGGCCTGCGACAAGTTGACCGGCTTCCGCACCAGTTATGATCAGGCTGTTACCGCTCTGGACTGGGCGATCCTGAATTCGCACAACATGATCGAACACTACGCCAAGCTCGATCTGGGGATGATCCTGACGGACATTTCCAGAAACAAATCCGACGAATTCATCCGCCAAATCCTGGGGAAACTGGACCAGAAGGAACTGGAGGAGTATGCCGAAATCCTCTCTATCTACGGCGGCAACAACGGCAGCATCTACAAATCCGCGGACGAACTGTTCATCCACAAAAATACGCTGCAGTACAAACTGAACAAGCTGCATAAAGTGACCGGCTACAATCCCCGCGAGCTGGACGACTACGCGATTCTGTCGCTCGCTTTCAAACTGCAAAACATTTTGAACAACCATTGAGGATCCGGAAGAACACAATTATTGCACAAACAGCGTTGGCTCATCGGAGAAGCGCGGCGTAATTACCTGGTGGGCGCCAGCTCCGGCAAGGCATCTGCTTGCCGGAGGACACCGGTAACGATCGGCCGCACCTCCGACGAAGCTACTCTCCTCGGGGAAAACTTGCAAAAAAATCAGTGGAACTTCGGCAAAGCCTCTGTTCACCGGAGTTGCGATGCACAAACGCTCGGCAGCGGCCTCCCTAATCTTTAAAGCAAAGAAACCGCACACGCTGCCATTCCAGCGTGTGCGGCTTCTTTATTTCGGTCATTGGGACGGTCTTGCCAATGCACTATCCACTTCCTCGACCGTCAGCAAGTCCCCGGGAATGCCCAGAGCGTGCGCAATCTTCATGGCCTGGGGCTGATCCAAGTACGCCTGCTGCAGAAGTTCTTTTTGTTTGAAGACTTCCCTGGCATCGCCTTCGAGCAGCAGCTGGCCTTGACTGAAGACAATGATGCGTTCGAAGACGGCAGCCGCAAAGTCCATGTCATGCAGAATGCACAGCACGGCTTTCCCCTCAGCCTGCAGGTCTTCGATCACCTTTTTGATGATGGCTTTTCCGGCTGCATCCTGCCCCATCGTCGGCTCATCGAAAATGACGATGGGTGTATCCATCGCCAAAATCGAAGCCAGCGCCACCATTTTCCTTTGCGCCAGATTGAGGTCGTAGGGATTCACCTGCTCGACGTCGGCCAGCTGCACCTGCGCCAAGGCCGCGCGGGAACTGGCCCTCGCCTCATCCAGCGTTTGCCCGATGTTCAACGGGCCGACCATGACCTCATCCAAAACCGTACTTTTGAATATCTGGTCGTCCGGATTTTGGAAAACCAAACCGATCTGCTTGGCGATCTGGGCGACCGTCATTGTCGCCAGGTCGGCGCCATCCAGCAGAATCCGTCCGGAATCGGGGCGCAACAGCCCCTTCAGCAACTTGACGAAGGTCGTTTTCCCCGAACCGTTCTGGCCGATGATCGCCGTTTTCCGGTTGTCCAATTCCAGGTCGATGCCCTTGATGACGGGCGTAGCTTTATCGTAGGCAAAATGCAGTTTTTCAATTTCCAGCTTACCCATGAGCGGCACCTTCTTCCGCAAGCAGCATTTTCAATTCTTCCAAGTCCACAGGATAGTGCCCTGTGGCTTTCCGTTTGCCCAAATGGCGGGCGATCGCGGTCACGGCTGGCGGCTGCACCCCCAAAGACGCCAAGTCATCGCGCGAAAACACGGCTTCGGGCGTATCATAGGCGATCAGTTTTGCGTCATCCAAAAGCAGGACCCTGTCGGCATACTGGGCGATCTTTTCCATTTTCTGCTCGGCCATGATGATCGTGATGCCTTCCTTCGTGAGGTTTTCCACCACTTTGAAGACTTCCTCCGAACCTTGCGGATCCAGTTGGGAAGTGGGTTCATCCAGAATCAGCACTTTCGGCTTCATCGCGACCACGCCGGCTATCGCAACGCGCTGCATTTGCCCGCCGGAAAGGTCAAACGGGTTCTTGTCCTTCACTTTGCGGATGTCCAACAGATCCAAAGCCTCCTCGATCCGCTTGATCATTTCGTCGCGCGGCAAGCCCATGTTCTCCAGACCAAAGGCGATCTCTTCATAGACCGTAAAACGCGAACCGGTGATCTGGGAGAAAGGATTCTCGAACACCAACCCGGCGGCGGCCGTGACTTCGCTCACATCGGTCGTGCGCACATTCAGCCCGGCTATCTCAACCGATCCGCCGTAGGCCCCTTTGAAAAAATGCGGCACCAAACCGCTCAGCGCATAGCACAATGTCGATTTCCCGGCGGTGTTCCTGCCGATCAGGCCGATGAATTCCCCTTGTTCGACCGAAAAGCTGATGCCGTCCAGCGCCAATTTGGTCGTGTCGGGATAGCGGTATTTCAGATCCTTCACTTCTATGATGCTCATCCCATCACCCTCCAGACGATCAAACCAGCCAGGATCAGCAGCAGCAAAACATTCAACAAAACACTGTAACGATAAGACTTCGCTTCATTCAGATAAGTTTTCGGCGTATCCCTGTCGAAGCCGCGCACATCGAGCGCGATCGCCCGTTCCCGGGTGTCGTTCAAAGCGTTCAGGATGACCGGACCCAATAAAGGGAAGAACGCCTTCACCCGGACAAGCAGACTGCCCTCGGTCTCCATCCCGCGCGCGCGTTGCGCATCCTGGATTTTGGCATAGGTCGCCCGCAGTTGCGGAATGATCTGCAGGACCGAAAGGATCACATAGCCGATTTTCGGCGACATACCTTTCTGCTGCAGCCGCTCGACAAGTTCCGTCGGCGAAGTCGTCAGCACCAGCACCCCGAAGGCGCAGACCATGTTGATGACGCGCATGGTCAGACGCAAAGCGATAACCAGGCCTTCTTGGTAGAATTTGATCGGACCCAGTTCAAAAAGCAGCGTTTCATTGGCGGGATTGAAAAAACCCTGCACGATGACGATTGAGAGGATCAGCAAAAAACTGAGCGCGATCACCGGTAAAATATTGCGGAAAACTTTCCCGATCAGCAGAATGCCGAAACTGATAATCATCACTGCCGCGACTTCCCACAAACCATCCAACAGATAGGCCGCAGCGATGCTTACGACGATATAAAGCATCTTCGTCAACGGATCCAGGCGATGGATCGGCGAGTTGCGCGGCACATACAATGTCATTGCATCCATTCACATCAGCCCCTATAATTCTTCTATCGCGCCATCCTTCAGGAAGGTGTTCGTGAGTTTCTTCGGCAAGCCTTTGAAGATGAAGTAACTGATGAGCACCGTAACCAATTTATCCGGCACATCGACAACAATGCTGTCCAGGAAAGAAGCCAGCCATTGCGGTTGTCCGTTCGAAATCAACAAAGCGTAAAGGGCATCCCCCCAGACATTCCCGGTCTGACCGCCCCAAAAGACGATGTTCAGAGGTGTCGAAACGGTTGCCGCGACCAACCCGATGATCAGACCGGCCAACAGCACCGTCTTTATGTCCCGGAACCAGCCCTTAGCGGCAAACAGACCCGCCATCAGACCGATGACCGCGTTGGTGACTGCATACACCGTCGAAATCGGATCGGCCGTCACGCCGTAGATGACGTTGTTGATGATCCCGGAAGCGGCCCCGATGACCGGCCCCGCCAGCATGCCGGATAACACCGTTGTCTGGCACCGGATAACCCTCGATGGAAATACGGCCTTTCCGGTGTCTTCCCGGTACACCAAAAAAAGCAGCCTCCGATAACCCAGAGACTGCTTCTTAATTTATTTATGATTGGACGAACAAGGCCGCGAGCGGGATCAGCCCCACCATCATGACCCCGGAAACGACCATCGCCAGACTGCTCATGGCGCCCTGCAGCTCGCTCACTTTCAGCGATTCGGCCGTCCCCATCGCATGGGAAGCCGCACCCAAAGCCAAACCTTTCGCAATCGGCTCCTCGATCCGGAACAATCGGAAAATCAGCCCGGAAACCACCGTCCCGAAAATGCCGGCAAAAATGACCCCGGCCACGATGATGCCGGCGACCCCGCCGATCACTTCGGTCGTATCCAAGGCGATCGCCATCGTGATTGAGCGCGCCAGCGTCGAAAGGGTCGTGATGCCGCTCATCCGGAGGAAAAAGGCCAGCCCGACAATGGTGACCAGACCGCTGACCATCCCCGCCAGACAACTGATCAACACGACCCAACTGTTTTCGCGCAAAATCTTGAACTGCCGATAGACGGGCACCGCCAGACAGATGGTGGCCGGCGTCAGCAAATCGGACAAAATCTGCGCGCTTTTTTGAAAAACCGCCACTTCGATGTCCAGCGCCAGGATCAAGCCCATCACCAGGACTGTCCCGATCAGCAAAGGATTCATGAAGGCATAGGGATATTTTTTGTTCAGTTTCAGGCCGATCATGAAGGCGCCCAAACTGATGAACAGCCCGAGGTATTTAGTCGTTTCCAGCAGATGATCGATCATTTCCGTTAGCCTCCTTTGCTTTCTTTTTCCTTATCAAGCCCTGCGCCAAAAGCCCCGTCGTCGCCAAAATCACGATGGTGGAGCCGACGTTTACGGCTACCCAGCTGGCAAAGTTTTCGGCGATCTGCGCGTACGAAGTGATGAGCCCGGCACCGCTCACGACGAACAGCGCGGGCATGATGCCCAACAGCAGATTGGCGGCACTTTCCACTTGTTTGAGTTTCAACGTCCCCGTCATCAGCAACAGGAACAGCAGCGACATCCCGTAGATGCTGGCAGGAATGGGCAGCGGAATGAAAAGGGCCAGCAATTCGCTGACGGCGGAGATGGCGATGATGATGGTGAATTGTTTCAGATAGTGCATAATGGGCGGCTCCCTTCTTGTCCAAATTAATCCAGAATTCTGTTGCTTAATCATATCTGCTCAAGCTGAATAAAAAAGATGCAATCCGACAAAATCACAAGTCAAATTGTCCCATGTATCCAAATACTGCCGAGTCAACCGGATCGAATTCCCTTAGAAGTCGGACTTTCTCAACATCAAGTATACCGACTTGTGATCCGGAACGATATAGTCCGCAACCCAAAAAGCTGCTTCACCTATCGGTTTTATCCTGTTACGCGATACATATGCCGGCTTAATGCGGTATAATGAGCCGTGCAGCAAATGAACCTGAACAGAAAGAAGGCGAAGATAAATGGATCTGGAAAAATTGATTGAAAAAATTGAAGCATTCAAAGCAAGCCATCCGGAAGGAACGTTCGAATTCCTTGTGCAACCGCAACGGGATTTGGATGACCTCTATGCTGAACTGCTGATACTGGATGTAACGACAGACGACGAGGGCAACCCATCAGCGCGCGCTGAGGAAGCATTGATGACATTGGAAAACCCTTCAAAAGATGACTTGGCCATGCTGGAAGGCATTGCCGAGGCTTTGAAGCAATATTTATAGAAAAAAACTCCCCGACGGACCTGCAAAACGCAGGGGCCCTCTCGGGGAGTTTCGCTTATTATCTAGGTATCATCCCGAAACCGATCATTCAACAGTTCCGATTCCAGCCCCAATTTTACTGTTAATCTCGCGCAGTTCGTCCAACGGAACGCTAAGATCACTGTTGTTGTGGCTAGCCCAATCAGGCGTCGTCTGTTCGGTTTGGCTTCCATCTTTTGCCTTAAAAAATATCAGCGTCAACAGACAGCCGATTAGGCATGAAGCGATCACCAGATAGAATATGTAGGCGTAATTCTGGAAAGTATCCAGCAATAACCCTGAACTGCTGACACCTAAAACAGCACCTATTCCGTATGCTGTAAATACTACGCCATAGTTTTGGCTGTAATATTTTGGTCCATACATGTTGTTAGTGGCAGTGGGCGCTATCGCCAACCAGCCTCCAACGTTGAACCAAAATATGGAAAAGGCTACGACAAACAGTACGACACTGCCGTTTTTCGCCAACAACATCAAAGCGGCCGCCAAGATGATCTGAGCATAGGAAAAAAGCATCGCTTTCTTCGCCGATAACCTGTCCGTCAGCCATCCGAACACCGGACGTCCGATACCATTGAACACCGCAAACATGGATATAAACAGCACCACATCCTTTTGCGCCATACCTATCAGCTCAATACCGATGTTACTGGTCAAACCTATCATCATCAGCCCAATCATTGTTCCGATAATAAAATTGAAGTAAAGCCCCTTGAAGTTGGCGGATCTGACCATTTGGGCGCTATCCATATCGTTCTCCTTGGGCTCTGTTCCAAAGGTGTTCGCCTCCTCAGCATAATCCACTTCAGGATACTTGAACGGCATTGCCAGCACTGGCAACAGCAATCCAAAGATGATTCCCAGTAGGAGGAATGTTTGCGTCACTCCGTACTGTTCAACCAATGCCCTAGCAAGCGGCGCCGTAAGCAATGGCGAGAGTCCGAATCCGAGCAACACCAATCCAATCACAAGACCCTTTTTTTCCGGGAACCATCTGGTCACTACCGTTAACGGGGCTCCGTAGGCTATCCCGACCCCTGCGCCACTTATCACACCGTAGGTAACAGTCAATACCTGGATATTCGGGGCAAACGCCGATAGAATCCAGCCAATCGAAACCAAGAGCGCCCCTGTCAGAATGGTTCTCCTCGGACTCCAAGCCTTAAAAAACCTTCCGGTCAAAAACATGAACAGGGCGTAAAAAAATAGCGCCGTCATGTAGGGTAATCCGCTTTGGGCAGTCCCAACATTATACAACGCCTCCACCGGCAGACGAAAAACACTCCAGGAATACACCGTCCCAAGCTCCATCATAATCACCAGCCCCAAAATCACATACAGCCATCTCGCCTTTGATATCACTTTCTTCTCTGCTGTTATTTTCAGTTCCATTCGCATCATTGCCTTCTTTCCATTTAAAGTCCATATAATTTCCGGAAACATTTCCTTGCTGACATGCCGATCCGCAATAAAAACGCCAATAACAAGAACCCCCCTCTGGAGTACTTGCCATTGGCTTACGCGTCGACTGGCTACTTGCCTTTCGTTGCATCTTCCGTATTTACTTAATCAATTTTTCTATATCCTGGTCTACGACTATTGCGATGATTTTTTCACCCGTCTTGGTGCTGACATCGGAATAGGTACTTACGATATTCACATCAAGCACTGTTTTGATTGTCGCTTCGAGTTCTTCCCGCGCATCCTCAAACAATGCGGTTCGAGCATTTTTTATCATCTGGATTCCACCTGGGTTTTTGGCCAGATTTTTCTCAGATATACTCAAGAAACCATTGAGCCTTATCAAGATCAAATCCTGAAAAATGACGGTCCGGATTTTCTCTGGGCCTCTACCCATTTGTTCAATCTCAAATTTACTGATCGCTTCGCTCAATTTCGATTCGATTTGTCCTTTTGTCATTGAACTTCCAGTGTATGCCATGCGCTTCAACCCCTAAATCATATAAAAATTGGGAAACGTTTCTTACAGCCAAAACTATAGCACACCGACATATTGTCGTCAACAAGTTTCCCTCTGTCCGGATAAGGATAGGTACAACAACTGATGCGGAAGATTTGAAAAGGTAGCTGCAGCCAAAAACTCCCCTGAAGGTCTGTATGGCCTCAGGGGAGTTTCTTTATCTCCTTATTTGATTATTCGGCTGCTACTGCTGCCGATACTGTTTCAGCGGAAGCGAACGTGCCGATTGGCAGATGATCGTTCAGCAGTTCCGATTCCGGTGCCAATGCTGCTTTCTGTTTCACGCCGATTGTCCAATAAAGTGCCAGGATTGCAACGGTTGCGACCAGTCCGACCAGGTAAGTGGCGGTCTGGAGCCCCATCCGGAAGCCGATCGGTTCGCTCAGGATATAGACGACGCAGGCATACAGCATGAAGCTGGCCGGCAACAAAGTCACCAAGTAATTTTTGCTTTTCAGGTACAGGTAGCGTGTGGACATCAGCAAGGCGATTACTGCAGTGACTTGGTTCGCCCAGTTGAAGTATCTCCAGATCAGATTGAAGTCCACTTTCGTCAGGAAGAATGAGATGACAAACAGCGGAATCGTCATCATCAGTATTTTCTTCAGTGTATCCTGCTTGATGTTCATGTAGTCAGCCAGGATGGTGCGCAGGCTTCTGAAAGCTGATAGTCCTGAGGAGATCGGCAATACGATGACGCCGATGATGGCGACGGTACCGAAGACATTCCCTAACAACATAGTGGAAACTTGGTTGACGACGGCAGATGGCGTGCCGGCATCGATCATTTGGCTCAAGGTTTGTCCGTCGAATAAGGCCATCGAAGCTCCAGCCCAGATCATGGCGATGACGCCCTCTGCGATCATCATGCCATAGAAAAGGAAGCGGCCTTCACGCTCGTTCGTCGATGTCCGTGAAACCATCGGCGCTTGGGTGGCATGGAAGCCGGAGATGGCGCCACAGGAAATCGTAAAGAAAATGGCCGGGAAAATCGGCGTGCCTTTCGGATGGAAATTCTGCAAAGTAGCCCCTGTCAATTCAGGCAGGTTATGCCCGCCCGTCAACAAGCTGATGCCGATAGCGATCGTGCTGATGATCAGGATTGCACCGAACCAAGGATAAACCTTACCCATCGCTTTGTCGATCGGCAGGATGGTGGAGATGAGATAGTAAGCAAAAATCAAAAGCGTAATCATGCCGATCGTCATCCAATCAGGTGTGATGCTCGCGATCAGATTGGCGGGTGAAGTGACGAAGACTGTGGCAACCAGCATCAACAGCAGCATTGCGAAGATGTTGACGACATGTTTGACCGGTTTGCCGAGGTATTTGCTGGTCAGTTCCGGCAAGTGGGCGCCGTCGTTGCGCAAGGAAATCATCCCGACCATGTAATCGTGGACGGCTCCGCCGAAGATGCAGCCGACGACGATCCAGATATAGGCGACCGGACCGTAAAGCGCTCCCATAATCGGACCGAAAATAGGGCCCGTTCCGGCAATGTTCAACAATTCAATGATGGCATTTTTCGATTTGGACATCGGGACAAAGTCATAGCCGTCCTTCAGTGCTTCTGCGGGTGTCTGGCGTTCCGGATCGATGGAAAAGTTCTTTTCGATGTAGCGTCCGTAGGTAAAGTAGCCTAAAATCAGTAACGCGATTCCTCCAAGTAAAGTAAGCATCTTTTTTCCTCCTTCAAAATAAATGTGCGGCCAACACGTTCTCTTTATGCCTTTATCTTACTCGGGAAATAGATGCCATTGGGGGTTTTGCGCCCGAAACGACAAAACTGCAGGCCGAGTTGCACGCCTGCAGTCTTGAAATTCATTTAATTTGGTGAATCAGATGCCAACTTTTTCTTTGAAGTCCTTCATATAGGAACGGCTGACGGGCACCTTCAGGCCATTGCCCATCGTGAGTTGGAAAGTATGGTTGAACCATGGCTGGATTTCCTTGATTTCCCTCAGGTTGATGAGGAATGCGCGATGGACCCGCAGGAAAGGATGTCCGCCGATTTTTTTCTCGAGCGTTGTGAGCGGGTCGTGGATGCTGTATGCCATATTTTTCGTATAGATGGTCGTTTCGCCGTTCTCCACTCCGATGGCGATAATTTCCGGGACCTGCAGCATATAGATCCGCTCGTCCATCTGGATGGGCAGCACCTGCAAGGCGTCACCTTTCGGCTTCGCAGGTTCCGATTGACTGCTGTGTTGCCTATTGTGCTGTTCAAAGGCTTTTTTGACCGCCTGCTGGATGCGCTCCAACTCAAAAGGCTTCAGCACATAGTCGGTCGCATTCAGTTCGAACGCTTTGATGGCGTAATCATCATAAGCCGTCGCAAAAATGATCAGCGGCGGTTTCTTCAGTTTGTTGATCTTTTCAGCCAGCGCAAGGCCACTTTCGTTCGTCAGGTGGATGTCCAAGAAAATCAGATCCACCGGGTCCTCCAGCATCGACCCGAGCGCCTCTTCGATCGAATCCGCTTGGGCAATGTCGGACACGCCCTCGCATTTCCCAAGCAAGTAAGCCAATTCATCCCGTGCCAACGGTTCATCGTCCACAATCAATATCCGCATGCTCATCCCTCCCTTTCTTGATAAGGCACCGTGCAATAGACGGTCGTTCCTGTCGGTGTTGAAACGAAATGCAGTTTTGCCGCTTCGCCGAACAGGCTGATCAGCCGTTTATTCAGATTTTCCAATGCCGAGCCGGTCCCTTCCAGCGACGGCAGCGTTTCCTTGCCCAGTTTCTCCAGCCGCTCGGAATCGATGCCTTCACCATTGTCGCGCACGGAGATGAACACCCCGTCCGGACTGCCCTTCACGTCGATCCATACCCGATTGTCGGTTTTGCGGCTGCCGAAAGCATGCCGGAAGGCGTTCTCGAGCAGAATCTGGATCAGGAAAGGCGGCACGAGCACATCCTCCATGCCATCCTCAACGGAAATCTCCACTTGGTAGCGATCGGGAAAACGGGCCTGTTCCAACGACCGATAGGCTTCCACTTGCGTCAATTCCTTCATAAGCGGAATCAGGTTGGTGCGGGCGCCCTGCAGATTGGCCCGGAAAAAATTGCTGAGTTGGATCAGCAGCCTGCGCGCCTTTTCGCTGTCGACCCGTATCAACGCCGAGACAGTGTTGATGGCATTGAAGAAGAAATGCGGGTTCACTTGCGCCTGCAGGGATTTGATTTCGGCATCCTGCAGCAGTTTGCTCTGCAGTTCGATTTCGCCTAATTCGATTTGGCTGGAAAAGATGTTGCCGAGCCCCTCCGCCAGTTGCCTTTCGACAAAAGTCAGTTTGGTCGCATCGGTGAAATACAGCTTCAGCGTGCCGATTGTCTTCCCCTGCGCCTTCAGCGGGATGACGAGCGCCGCTTTCAGTGGGCAGCCGGGATGGTTGCAGCCGATTTCGTCATGGGAATGGACCTCCCGGATTTCACCTGTCCGCAGCACTTCTTTGGACAGTTCGGTCAGTATTTCATTCGAGGCGATATGGTGGTCGCTGGCTGCGCCGGCATAGGCCAAAATCCGTTCGGTGTCCGTGATGCTGACAGCCGACACCTTCATCAGCTGTTGGATGATTTTTGCCGCTTCGGTGCACGAGGCTTCGTTCATGCCGGAGCGGAAATAAGGCATCGTTTCGTTCGCCAGCTGGAGCACATCATGCGTCTGCACCGCTCTTGTCTGTTCGACCTGCCGCAGCGTCGACCCGATGATGGATAGGAAAATGCCGGTCCCCATACTGTTCACGAGGATCATGGGGAAGGCAATGAACGTCACCAAATCCCAGGCCGCCTGGAAATCGCGGCTCAGCAAAAGGATGCTGAGCATCTGGACCCCTTCCGTCACGGCGCCGATCATAAAACCTTCCTTTATTGTCGGGTAGGCATTTTTGTGCATGGTTCTGGCCCCGTAAAGTCCGGAAATCAGGCCGATCAGGATGGAAGAAATCACGTAAATGTAGGCCTCTTCCCCTCCCTGAAAGAAGCGGATGATGCCCGAAATGACGCCGACGCTCGTGCCGACCATGGGGCCGCCGATCAGGCCGGCGACGCCTATCGTAAGCACGCGCGTGTTCGCCAAGGAGGCACCTTCCGACAGCTTCATCAGCACCTGGTCGGATACGATGCGGTCTTGGCTGATTTCAACCCCTGTATAGTTGGATATGACCGCGAAGATGCCGAACACGACAATCAGCTGCAGCTTTGTGCTCAAGCGTTGGCGTTCGCCCAATCTGTCCCGGAAATAATGGACGTTCATCAACAGGTAAGCCAAAATGATGATCAAGCCGACCCGTTCCAGAATCAAAATGAATAGATTAAACATGCGAGGCTCCCTTCTGAAGATGTGGTTACCTTTAGTGTACACCAAAAGTAATATATTCGTGCCGATAAAATGCTATTTGCGCCGAGAGAGGGGACTGGTGCGGGATCTGTCGACTGTTCGTGATGCTGAGGATTCGGAACAGCCGACAGATACAGGTCTTCTTTACTGACAAAGAAGGAGGTGCCGCCACGAGACACCTCCCCACTATTTCTTTATCACTATTCAACGCATCGCAGCAGTCAGAAATTGTCCGCGACCCGCTGGAACTGACGGTGCAGATCATCCATCACCACGAAGCGGGCTTCGCGGATCATCTCTTTTCCTTCGACGAACAGCAGCAAAGCCGGCACGGTGAAAACGGTGAATTCGCCCGCTACTTCCGGGATGTCGTCGGCGTTGGCTTGGATCGTTTTGATGGCCGGGAACTCCTCCAGCATCTCCTGCACTTGCGGCTGGACCGCATGGCAGACGCCGCAGTTCGTCCGGGATATATAGACGAACGCCAGCTTGTTCGCTGCGATGAATTCACGGATCTCTTCTATTGAAGTTGCTTGTTGAAAATTATTTGGATAAAACACAGATTGACCTTCTTCCTCTTTCTTTTTGCGGCCATTATAGCACGCGAATCGGAATAAGTCCGGTTTGCGGATTTTAAAGCGTTGGCCGCCTGAATTCCCTAGCGATTCGGTCACCCTTCCCATTTGAATTCGGACTATGAAAACGTTATACTGAAAGCAAAAAAGGTGGTTTTTCAGATGATGTTCGAACTCAGGGTTACGCTTTTGGATGTCGGCATACCGGTTTGGCGGGATATCCAGTTGGATGATGACACCACTTTCTCCGATCTGCATTTTATCCTTCAAAGTGCCTTCAATTGGTCCGATCTGCACCCGCACGCTTTCAAATTTGCTTCGCCGCACAAGGACACACTGGCAGAAAACGATCGACTGCGGGACCACATCCAAGGAAAAGACGACAAGATCATCTACACGTACAACATGGAAGAAAACTGGGAACACGAAATCGTCCTGCAGAAAGCATTCGAGGCGAAGGCGGACGTACTCTATCCGCGTTGCCTGCGTGCGGCGAATCTGGCTCCTGAAGAAGACCATACCCGCCTGGACATCACGGACGGCACACTGGACCTCGCCTATGAGGATTCCGGGGAAATCGCGAAAGCAATCAATGAGGAATTGGAATATCTGAACGTCAGCAGTTTCGGCGAAGCATTACCCGGGCTGGATGAAGACGAGTGGATCGCTCTGGATGATGACGAAGACGAATGGGAAGACGACGGCGGCCATCTTTAAACGGATCGCAACTCAAAAAAAAACACCTCTAGCACGCATCATGCGCGTCGGAGGTGTTTTCTGGTTTATTGAACAGTTTCTGTGATAGTTTTCGTTGCTGTTTTTTTCTTGTAGACAAGATTCAGGATCAGGCCTGCAGCCGCAACCACGATTGCGACGTAAAATGCTTTGGTGAAGTCACCGTTGTTTGCAGCAGCGATTCCTGCTGTTACTTTAGGCGCTACGAAAGCGGATGTCGAGTAACCGATGAATACGATGCCGTAGTTGACGCCTTGGAATTTCGGTCCGAAGTTATCCATGACCAATGATGGGAACACGCCCATCACACCGCCGAAGCATAAGCCCAAACCAACGATACCCAGTGTGAAACCGAACATAGATTTGACGAAAATAAGGATCAAGAAAGTAAGAATGATGACACTGTACATGATGCTGATGGTCGTTGGTTGGCCCAATTTATCGGAAACAGCGCCCCAGATAACACGGCCCATGGTATTGCTCAAAGAATACACGCTGACATAAACGGCTGCCGCTGCTGCGGATAGGCCGAACATGGATTGTCCGATCGGTGAAGCGTTTGAAGCGATCATCAAGCCTGAGAAAGCGCCCATCGCGAGCATCAGGATGATCAGATAGAATTTTGGATCCTGCAGCATTTCTTTCCAGTTCTTGTTTACGACCGGTTTTTTCGCTGCTGCAGTTGCTGCTGCGTTCATATTTTTTGGTGCATAATCTTTCGGTGCAACCTTGATGAACAGGCTGCAAGTGAAGCTGATGATGGCATAAGCGATACCCATGCGCACGAAAGTGTCGGCAACACCGATACTTTGGATCAGTTGGTTTGCGATCGGCGCTGCGATGATCGCCGCTCCGCCCATACCTGCCGTGATCAAGCCGGAAGCCAAACCTTTTTTATCCGGGAAGAAACGGATTGTGTTGCTTAGGCAACCTGAGTAAGCGAAGCCTTGTCCGAAACCGGCCATCAAACCGTAATACACATACAATTCAGTCAAAGTCGTTGCCGTACCCGTCAAAGCAAAACCGACACCGAACAATACCGCTCCGGCCATCGTGCTCCATTTCGACCAACCTTTGTCGGTCAAGAATCCGCCCAAGATCATCGGAATCGGCCCCAAAGCCGCGTTGATCGCGAAAGCGCCCATGACCTCAGCCATTGTCCAACCTCTTGCGGCAGACAGCGGTCCTGCCAACACGCTGAATGCATAAACTGCACCCGTACACATCAAGATACCCATCGAGCTGACCAAGACAGCCCAACGATTAATTTCCTTATTCATCAACAACACTCCCTTATTTTCCATTCGCCATGACGATATTTTTTAGTTCTCCCCAATTTTCGCGGAACATGCCTTCGTTCATCACTTTCAGATTTTCGGCAATAACCGGTTTAAAGCC
>Ga0194138_10000483_pt1 | contig 18834 bp, 23 predicted proteins | sample TARM_MetaG_T2_14_FD_134022 | JGI IMG/M metagenome (GOLD analysis project Ga0194138, IMG submission 134022) | Freshwater microbial communities from Pennsylvania, USA, analyzing microbe dynamics in response to fracking - TARM_MetaG_T2_14 (version 2) | ecosystem: Environmental > Aquatic >...
AAACGCTTTCAAGAGCTTCATTTTAATTTAATAAAGAAGATATTAGATTCAAGGAAGCTAGTGAAAATCTAGCGCGGTCCCGCCACTGTGAATAATATGATGTAGATTATATTAAAGCCAGACTGTTGAATATAGTATTACCAATTATACTTAAGTCAATGAATTCGGTTGAAATTCATCAGTATGTCTATTTATTAGATATGCTGGTGATTTTTTATTGTGCAAGAATAATCTTTTGGAGGTGATCGAGATAACAAAACAAATTAAAATATTTGAATCGGTTCCCGGCAAACAAGTTTCACTGGCGCACGTTATTGCAAACCCAAATGAAATCGTTTTCGATAAACTTGGCCTTAAAAAAGAAAATCATAACGCCATTGGATTTATGACCATTACGCCAGGTGAAGCAGCAATTATTGCTGGTGATGTCGCAAAAAAAGCTGCCGCAATAGAACTTGGTTTCGTCGATCGCTTTAGTGGAACACTACTGATTCTTGGTGATGTGTCATCTGTGACGACCGGGCTGAATGCAGCAAATGATTATTTGAAAACGCATATGGGAATGAATGTGACGGATGTGACTAGATTATAATGATGAAGGATATTATTTTAATTGGACCAAGTGGTGTAGGTAAAACGTCTCTCATGCAAAGACTAAGAGAAGTTCCACTACACTATTCAAAAACACAAGCGCCAGATTATTATGACAGCATCATCGATACACCAGGTGAATTCATCCAGTACCGTCATTACATTCATTCACTGCAAATACTAACGCATGAAGTGGATATCGCTTGTTTATGCTTGAGTGCAACGGGGGGCGTTAACTCGTTTCCACCCAATTTCGCTCAGACCTTATCCAAACCTTGCATTGGCATAGCCACGCATGTGGATTTGATTGAGGACCAAAAACAATTAAATCGAGTACACCAGCAACTAAGGTTGGCTGGCGCTAGTCAGATATTTGATATTTCATCTGTAACTGACGAAGGTATTGTTGAATTGAAAGAGTTTCTAACTGTGGATGACAGCGAATAAGGTGTTTAAGCTTTAGTTATCATTGAGATGAGGTGGTAGTTTTTCGGCAAGTGAGTAGTAACCGACCGGCATTTTAATACCGTTCAAAGATAACAGTTCTGAAACAACGGTCTTGCATTGTTTTAAATTTAGAATTTGCTCGAAATATTTTTCTAACTTCATTTCAATTAGAGAAATAAAAACAATATCATTTTTTTCAAAAACATACTCAAATGAAACTAGCAGCGGCCAAGCAATTTGGTAAGCAAGAGTATCAAATATTCGAAAAAAGAAATTTAACACATATTGCATTATTCATTTGGCAGAAAGAGGTAATAATCTTGGAACTTGAACGAATAATTCAGGTCTATGTACCGGGAAGAGAAATATCGATGGGTCATCTCATTTCCAATCCAACAGAAGACACCATTACTAAGCTCGGAATTATGAGCGAGGTTAAAGGATCGATTGGGATTATGAAGATAAGTCCAAGTGAGGCTGCGATCATTTTAGTCGATTTATCCTTAAAGGCTGCAGATGTTGAGATTGGATTTATGGATCGATTCTCAGGAACAGTCGTTATTACGGGCAATGTAGAAGCTGTACATACAGCTTTAAAAACAACATTACATCAAATGAAAGAGGTGTTAGATTTTAATCATATCGACGTCACTAGGAGTTAAAGGAAATTTGCGATAAGGAGTGAAGTAAACATGAACAAAGAAGATTTGATTAATCAAATTCTACAAGAAGTACAAGGTAAGTTAGGTCAAAATACAGAGAACAAACCGAAAGGAGAAAAAGTAAAAATGGCATTTAATAGCGGAACAAGCTTAACAGAATATGTAGGTTACTCAGAGCAAGGTGAAACGATTGGTTTAGTAATTGCAAACGTTGATTCTCAATTATTAGAGACAATGGAATTAGATACTAAATATCGTTCAATTGGTATTGTAGGAGCAAGAACAGGTGCAGGTCCTCACATTTTAGCTGCAGATGAGGCAGTTAAAGCAACAAATACTGAAATCATTTTAGTAGAATTACCACGCGATACAAAAGGTGGAGCAGGACACGGTTCGTTAATTATCTTCGGTGCGGATGACGTTTCAGATGCTCGTCGTGCAGTAGAAGTAACATTAAACGTTGTAGAAAATACAACATTTGGTGACGTTTACGGAAACGATGCTGGACATACAGAGTTACAATATACAGCACGCGGAAGCCACGCAGTAAACAAAGTTTGGGGAGCACCAGTAGGTAAAGCATTCGGCGTTATCGTTGGAGCACCTGCAGCAATTGGAGTCGTAATGGCAGATACAGCGCTGAAATCAGCAAACGTTGAAGCACTAACCTGGTCAACTCCACAAAATGGAAACAGCTTTTCAAACGAATGTACTCTAACAATTACTGGAGATTCTGGAGCAGTTAAACAAGCAGTTATGAGCGCTAGAGAAGTTGGTAATAAACTATTAGGTACAATGGGTGACGAACCAACAAACGCATACGACTCATACATTAAATAATTAACGGGAGGCTTTATTCATGAAAAGACAAAAACGTTTTGAAATTTTAGAACAAAGAGATGTTCATAAAGATGGATTCGTCCAAGAGTGGGTTGAAGAAGGTTTTATCGCAATGGAAAGCCCGAACGATCCTAAAGGTAGTATTACGATTGAAAATGGCGAGGTAGTCGAATTAGACGGTAAGAAAAAAGCGGATTTCGATTTAATTGACCACTTTATCGCACGCTACGGAATTGAACTGGACCGCGCAGAAGAAGTTGCGAAAATGGATCCAGTTGAAATTGCACAAATGTTAGTTAATCCAAATGTTCCTAAATCGGAAATTGTGGAAATTACTACTTCAATGACACCTGGTAAAGCAGTTGAAGTATTAAACTCAATGAACGTAGTTGAAATGATGATGGCACAGCAAAAAATGCGTGCACGTCGTACAGTTTCAAACCAGGCGCACAACACAAACACACAAGATAACCCAGTATTACTTGCAGCAGATGGTGCTGAAGGTGGTTTAAGAGGATTTTCTGAAATGGAATCTACAACAGCGGTTTCACGTTCAGCTCCTTTAAATGCGATGGCTACATTCGTAGGTACACAAGTAGGGCGTCCAGGTGTTTTAACACAATGTGCTTCTGAAGAGGCTGTTGAGTTAGACATGGGTATTCGTGGACTAAACTCATATGCTGAAACTATTTCAGTCTATGGTACTGAAGACGTATTTACTGATGGTGACGACACACCTTGGTCAAAAGGATTCTTAGCATCAGCTTATGCATCTCGCGGTGTTAAAATGCGTTTCACTTCTGGAACTGGATCAGAAGTTCAAATGGGTTATGCAGAAGGTAAATCAATGCTTTACCTAGAAGCTCGTTGTATTTTCATAACAAAAGGTGCTGGAGTTCAAGGGCTACAAAACGGTTCAATTTCTGTAATCGGTATCCCAGGAGCAGTTCCTTCAGGTATTCGTGCAGTTTTAGGTGAAAACTTATTAACGGCTATGCTTGATTTGGAAAACGCTTCAGGAAACGACCAGAGTTTCTCACATACACCAATTCGTCGTACAGCACGTATGTTAATGCAAATGCTACCAGGAACAGACTACATCTTCTCAGGTTATGCTGCACAGCCTAACTATGACAACATGTTTGCTGGAAGTAACTTTGACGCAGATGACTACGATGACTACTTAGCAATTCAGCGTGACTTAAAAGTTGACGGTGGACTAAGACCAGTAACGGAAGAAGAAGTAATTCGCGTAAGAAACAAAGCAGCTCGTGCGATCCAAGGATTATTCGAGAGCTTAGGTCTTCCAGCAATTACTGATGAAGAAGTCGAAGCAGCAACATATGCTCATGGTACAAAAGACATTATTCGTCGTGACATTAACGCTGACCTAAAAGGTATTGAAGAGTTAATGGATGGCGGACTAAATGGTGTAGACATCATTAAAGGTCTTGCAAACACAGGATTTGAAGATGTTGCTCAATCAGTTCTTGACATGCTAAAGCAAAGAACAACTGGAGACTTCTTACAAACAGCAGCAATCTTTGATAAAGACTTTAACGTAATCTCAGCTGTAAACGACAAGAACGACTATGAAGGTCCTGGTACCGGAATGCGTTTAGAAGGCGAAGAATGGGAAAAAGTTAAAGATATTTCTATGGCAATCGACCCACGAGATATTTAGGAGGGAATTACATGGCGGATTTAAATGAAAAATTATTACGAGATATAATTATTGAAGTATTAAAAGAAACTGGCTTAGGTAATGAACAAGTAGACTTTAATTCTTCTTCATCTGCACCTACAGCAACTGTTAAAAAAGCAGAAGAAGCAGTAAAAGAAGAAGCTTGGATGGAAAATGTTGGTGTAGCGCAACCTGGTAGAAGCACTGACGAAGTTGTTATCGCAATCGGACCAGCTTTCGGAAGTAACCAAACATCAAATATTGTAGAAGTACCTCATAAAGACATTATCCGTGAATTACAAGCGGGTATTGAAGAGGAAGGTCTAAAATCACGTGTTGTTAAAGTATACCGTACATCTGACGTAGCTTTCATGGCAGTTGAAGGTGACGAGTTATCAGGTTCTGGAGTTTCTATTGGATTACAGTCTAAAGGAACAGCACTGATTCACAAGCGTGGATTAGATCCATTAAACAACCTTGAGTTATTCCCACAAGCGCCACTGTTAACATTAGATGTTTACCGTCAAATTGGTAAAAACGCAGCGCGTTATGCGAAAGGCGAATCACCAACACCGGTAGAAACACTTAATGACCAAATGGCACGTCCTCGCTATCAAGCTTTAGCTGCACTACTACACATTAAAGAGACAAAGTTAGTAGTTAAAGGTAAACCAGCGGACGAATTTATCATCCATAATTAAGAGGAGGAATTAGAGCAATGAGTGAATCAATTGAAGCTATGGTAAAGAAAATATTAGAAGATATGAATACTAAAGATTCAAACACAAATACAAAGGTTACAGTAAATAGCGGTAACAGCTCAAAATTTACAAATGCAACCGCTGCAGACTACCCTATTATTGACAAACATCCTGACTGGATAAAAACACCAACAGGAAAAACTTATGACGAACTTACATTAGAAGGTGTTCTTGACGGAAGCGTTACAGCTCAAGACTTAAGAATTACACCAGATATGTTAAATGCACAAGGTGCTATTGCAGCAGATGCAGGCCGTCCTGCAATTAAAAACAACTTAGATAGAGCAGCAGAATTAGTAAGTGTACCTGATGACATTACTTTAAGTACTTATAGTGCACTTCGACCTTATCGTTCTTCAAAACAAGAATTATTAGATTTAGCTGATCGTTATGAGAGTGAATTCGACGCAACAATCGTTGCAGACTTTATTCGTGAAGCAGCTGAATTTTACGAAGAGCGTAAGAAGTTGAAGGGAGACAATTGATAGTTAGGAGACTCAATTACTTATGAAATATATCATTGGAATAGATATTGGAAATGCTTCAACTGAAGCAGCATTAGCAAAGATTAACAACAATGAATTAGAATTTATTTCATCTGATTTGTCTTCTACAACGGGTATTAAAGGGACAAGAAAGAATACAGTAGGTGTGTTTGATGTTATTAAAAAGGTGCTTGCAAAAGCTAACCTGACGAATAATGATATTGATTTAATTCGTATTAACGAAGCTACACCGGTTATTGGGGATGTCGCAATGGAGACTGTGTCAGAAACAATCATTACAGAATCAACAATGATTGGACACAACCCCAATACCCCTGGTGGGCTTGGTCTAGGGATCGGTGAAACAATCCACATCCTTGAATTAGTTAATAAAACACCAACACCTGATAAGGGCTATATCTTAACGGTTCCAAAGGAGATTGATTTCCAGACTGTTTCAGTTCTTGCAAATGCTTATGAAGAGAAAGGCTATAAAATTACAGGTGCCATTCTCCAAGCGGATGATGGTGTACTTGTAAATAACCGCTTGAACAATAAAATACCGATTATTGATGAGGTTACACACATTGATAAAGTTCCACTAGGTATGGAAGCGGCGATTGAAGTTGTAGAGCCTGGTCGAGTAATCTCTGAGCTATCGAATCCGTATGGTATTGCTACAGTATTTAACCTAACATCAGAAGAAACGAAGAAAATCGTACCTGTTTCGCGAGCATTAATTGGAAATCGCTCGGCGGTTGTTGTAAAAACACCAAAAGGAGATGTAACTGATCGGGTTATACCGGCAGGAACATTACACATTATTGGTGAAAGACAACAATATTCTGTTGATGTTTCCAAAGGTGCAGAAGCAATTATGGAAATTGTTGGTTCAGCTGGTGCGATGTCTGACGCTTTTGGTGAGGCAGGCACAAACGTTGGTGGGATGTTAGAAACAGTCCGCCAAACAATGGCAGAATTAACAGATAAACAATTAGATGCTATTAAAATTCAAGATATTTTAGCTGTTGATACATTTGTACCTATGAATGTAAAAGGTGGGGTTGCTGGTGAAACAGCATTAGAATCTGCTATCGGAATCGCTTCGATGGTAAAATCTGATCAACTTCAAATGGGTCTTATTGCTACAGAAATCGAAAGAGAATTAGGAATCCCTGTTGAAATTGGGGGAGCAGAAGCGGAAGCTGCAATTCTTGGTGCTTTAACTACACCAGGAACAAACACACCTCTAGCAATTCTAGATATGGGTGCAGGTTCAACGGATGCATCAATCCTAAATTCTAAGAACGAAGAAATAGCGATCCACTTAGCTGGAGCGGGTGACATGGTTACTATGTTAATTAACTCAGAGCTAGGACTTGAAGATGTTCACTTAGCAGAAGATATTAAGAAATACCCATTAGCTAAAGTAGAAAGTTTCTTCCATGTTCGACACGAAGACGGAAGTGTTCAATTCTTTGAAGAACAACTACCTGCAAACTTATATGCACGTACTGTTATTGTAAAAGAGAACACATTTGTTCCAGTCCCTGTTGAAGACAATATAGAAAAAATAATACAAGTTCGACAAGCTTCTAAAGAACGCGTCTTTGTTACAAATGCGATTCGTGCTCTAACAGAAGTTAGCCCGACAGGTAACATTCGAGATATTCCTTTTGTTGTAATGGTTGGAGGATCTTCGCTGGACTTTGAAATACCACAACTTGTAACTGATGCTTTATCACAATATCGCTTAGTTGCTGGTCGAGGAAATGTTCGAGGAACTGAAGGACCACGAAACGCTGTTGCAACTGGTTTGGTACTAAACTACGAAAATGGAACAGGTGATTAGTTATCATGAGTGAAGATAAAAGAAAACCTGCAATTTTAATCTTACTTAATAGCAATCTTGACGAGGAAATTTTAACTGAGGTCCTACACGGGATTGAAGAAGAAGGTATCCCTTTCCGCATTAAGAAAGATACACTAAATAACCCGTTTAACTTAGCGTATCAAGCTGCCTTGGAATCGAATTTATCAGTGGGGATCGGTTGTTCCAACAATGAGCTTATTTTGACTCAAAGGAGCATACCTCAAAATAATTGTATAATGAAAATTAAAATAACTGATAGTAATGAACATAAGCGTTCTTTCGGAGTAAACTCCGCAAGATTAGTTAAAGGGAACGCATTCAAAGACTTAGAATTGATGGAGGTGTAGTAGTGAATCAAGCAATAGGTTTAATAGAAGTAGCTGGTTTAGCAACAGCAATTAAAACAGCAGATACTATGTTAAAAGCAGCGAACGTAACCTTTAAAACTATGGAAAAAGCAAAAGGTAGCGGTTGGATGGTTATAGTAATCGAAGGTGATGTTGGTGCGGTAAATGCAGCCATTAATTCTGGAGAAGCTGACGCTAAGCAATTTGGGAAATTTATTTCCTCAAAAGTAATTGCACGTCCTGCCCAAGGTCTAGAAAAGGTTTTCGAACCAATTCCTACTGAAGCTAAAGAAGAACCAGTAGAAGAAAAGGAAAAACCTGCAGCGAAAAAGGCAGAGCCGGCTAAAGAAGAAGCCAAAAAGCCAGCGGCTAAAGCAGCAAGTGCTCCGAAAGAAACACCAGCTAAAGCTCAAACAGAAAAGGCTAAGCCAGAAAAACCGGCTCCTAAGAAACAAGAAGCTAAAGCTCAAGATAAAACTACTCATACAAAAGAGGCAGAAAAAAAGGGTAAAGCTAAATAAGTTTCTGACTATTTTTAAGATTTAAAATGCAATTAAAAAAACAATAAAACCATATTAATGGTAAATACAAGGAGAGAATATAATGAATAACGCATTAGGATTAATTGAAACAAAAGGACTTGTAGGTTCTATTGAAGCAGCAGACGCAATGGTTAAATCAGCAAACGTTGAAATTGTAGGAACTGAAAAAATTGGTTCTGGATTAGTAACAGTTATGGTTCGTGGAGATGTAGGAGCTGTTAAAGCAGCAGTAGACGCAGGAGCGGCAGCAGCACAAGCAGTTGGCGAACTTGTTTCAACACACGTAATCCCACGTCCACACGCAGACGTAGAAGCAATTTTACCAAAGCGCTAATTTAGACAATTAGTAAACTAGCATTAAAAAAGGAGATATTATTATGAATAACGCATTAGAATTAATTGAAACAAAAGGACTTGTAAGTTCTATTGAAGCAGCAGACGCAATGGCTAAATCTGCCAATGTTGAGATCATTGGAACTGAAAAGATTGGTTCTGGATTAGTAACAGTTATGGTTCGTGGAGATGTAGGAGCTGTTAAAGCAGCAGTAGACGCAGGAGCGGCAGCAGCACAAGCAGTTGGCGAACTTGTTTCAACACACGTCATTCCTCGTCCACACGAAGACGTAGAAAAACTATTACCAAAAACTGAATAACCATTTATTAATATATTAATAATTAGAAGGTGTGCAGTATGGATTTAACAGAAACGAACAATTTCCTATCAGAGTTTATGAAAGTAACAGATCTCGATTCCATCACTCCGGTAGAGCCCGGAGTTGGATTGAAGGTAGGAGTTGATCTTGGCACATCCTCAATTGTTTTAGTAGTTCTTGATAATAATAATAATCCAATATTAGGTCTAGTAGAAGAAGCGAAGGTAGTACGTGATGGTTTAGTCGTCAATTTTATGGAAGCAGTGCAGATTGTAAGAAGATTAAAAAATTTAGCTGAAGAAGTACTTGAGAGGGAATTAACTGCTGCTAGTACAGCAGTTCCTCCAGGTACCTATAATAAAAACCAAGAGATTTTTGCGAATGTTCTTGAGTCAGCTGATTTTGAAGTCTTAAGTATTGTGGACGAACCAATCGCTGCTGCCGCGCTTCTTAATATTAAAAACGGACATATTGTTGACCTAGGTGGTGGCACGACAGGCGTGGCGACCATCAGTAATGGTGAGATCATCCAAGTATTTGATGAGCCCACTGGGGGGACACATATGTCTTTAGTTTTAGCGGGCTATTATAATATTGGTGTCGATGAAGCTGAAAAAATTAAAAGAGATTCTAATAAAGCAAATGACGTTTTTCCTATCATACGACCAGTTATAGAAAAAATGGTGTCTATTTCGATTCAAGCGATCAATAGAACAAATAAATTAGACTTACCCGTTTTTATAGTAGGTGGTGCGTCGAAAATTAAGGGGTTCAAGGGAGTATTTGACAATGGTATAACGACAGACGTTTACCAGTCAGATCATTCGGAATGGATAACCCCTATTGGTATTGCAATGCTTATGGGAGAAGGTGATTGATATTGGAGATAAAACAGCTATCAGAGTTAGTTATTAAGATATTACAGTTACGCCAAGGTAGTGTTGGCAAATGTGATATTGAAAATAGTCAATTTAATCATTCTATTCATTTAAAGCATGAATCAATTAAAGTTGTGAATGTCACAATCGATCACTTAAATCAATTAGTTGCCAATGAAAACAATAATTGGGTTGATTGGGTTAAGACAGGCTTGGCTTATAATAATGAGATAACTTTTCAATTAAAATACAATGATTATCAATCTTTGCCAATTGATTTTTTTAATAACTATCCTATAGAAATTTTTGACACCAATGGCAATCAAGTTTGGTTATTTAATGAAAAGGCAATTACATTTCAGCAAATTTATCGATGTAGTTCAGATAATATAGTAGTTATTCAAAAGAATCAGTTAATGACAGAATATGCTAAAGATTATTGTCAAGTAAACGATGTAAAAATGATTGAAAGGTTTTGATGCCATGAGAATGGGTAAAGTTATTGGAAGTATTGTTTCCACGCAAAAACATGAATCATTGGTAGGTAAAAAATTGATGGTTGTTCAAATTATCGATAGTGAAAAAAAGGGCTATGAAGAAATCATATCAGCAGATAACGTAGGAGCTGGTATTGGTGAGTATGTCCTTATATCAAGTGGTTCAACGGCGAAACAAGCTTTTGGCGACAGCAAAGGTTCAGTAATTGAAAGTACAATTGTTGGAATAATAGACAGTTTTGATTTGTGAGGTGAATGATATATGAGCGTATACACTAAAACAGGTGATAGAGGAGAAACTAGTTTACACGATGGCACACGTATTTCTAAGAGCTCTTTAAGAGTAGAGGTCTACGGGACTGTCGATGAAGTAAACACACATATTAGTTTTGCCCAAAAAGCTGTTTTAAATAAAGAAACAAAAGCTTACTTAAATACGATACAACATAAACTCTTTATTCTCGCTGGAGAGGTTGCTACATTTGACCAAGCTAAAAGAAGTGCGAAAAGTGCGTCTATTTCAGAGGAAGATGTTCAAGAATTAGAAAAGATAATTGATGATTATTCTCAAAATCTTGAAGCAATTCAAAGTTTTGTTTTACCTGGGAAAATAGAATCATCTGCAAGACTCCACGTTGCTAGAACAGTTACACGTAGAGCTGAGCGATTAATAATTGAGTTAAGTAATCATGAAGATATACGAGAAACACTTATCAAATATTTAAATCGTTTGTCAGATGTTATGTATATTTTTGCGCGTGATGAAGATGAGAACATGGCTATAGAATTAGTCATTGATAAGATTGCCGAAAAATACCTAGCGGCCGTTAAAAAAAACCCTGTAACAGGCACGAGTAAAGAAAATAAAATAGCAAAAATTATCAATAGAGCAGTTCAAAAAGCTGAAGAAGTAGGAGTTCCTATTACTGTTTCATTAGCTGATCCAAGTGGAAATTTGATTGCTCTTTATAGAATGCCAGGAGCTATTCTAGCGAGTGTTGAATTGTCGCAAAAGAAAGCATATACGGCAATCGCAATGGGAACAAGTACAATTAATCTAAAAGACGCAACTCAGCCGGGTAGTGACCTATACCAGATTGAAACAAATACTGGTGGTAAATTAGTCACATTTGCTGGTGGAATACCAATTAATGATTCAGATATTGGTGCAATTGGAATTAGCGGTGGCAGTGTGCAGGAAGATCAAGTAATTGCAGAGTATGCAATGGTAGGGGAGTTGGATTAAATGACAGAAATGAACGTTATAAAACAAGCAATTAGAGACATTATTAATGAAATGCAAGATGGCACGCCAACTAGCGCGTCAGCGCCAAAAGGTGAGCTAGGGATTTTTGAGGATGTTAATGATGCAATTTGTGCAGCAAAACAAGCTCAAAAAAAATACGAAGAGCTACTTTTAGCAGATCGAAAAGAAGTAATTGCGGCTATTCGTGAAGGTATGTTACCACATGCTCAGGAATATGCTGAGAAAATGGTTAACGAAACAGGTATGGGTCGTATCTCACATAAGAGAACTAAATTAGAAGTCGCAATCACAAAAACTCCAGGTGTAGAAGACTTATATACTGAAGCTGAAACGGGTGACCATGGAATGACTCTTCATGAGTTATCACCATATGGTGTAGTTGGAGCAGTTCTACCAAGTACAAACCCAATTGAAACATTAGTTAACAACGGGATTGGAATGCTTGCAGCTGGAAACGCTGTCTTCTTTAGTGTTCACCCTGGAGCTTTAAATGTTTCATTAGACGCGGTTCGTCAGATTAATACAATCATTAAAGATGTTATTGGTATTGATAACTTATTCGTAACAATTAGTAATCCATCTAATGATAAAGTTACGACCATGATGGAACATGATGATATTTCATTATTAGTTGTTACAGGTGGACCAGGAATTGTAAGAAAAGCTCTAACAAGTGGTAAGAAAACAATTGGTGCAGGAGCAGGAAATCCTCCAGCATTAGTAGATGAGACAGCTGATATTAAATTAGCAGCAGCAAATATTTATGAAGGTGGATCATTTGATAACGCAGTTTTATGTACAGCTGAAAAAGCAGTTATTGTTGTAGATGAAGTTGCTGATGAATTGATTGCAGGCTTCAAAGATGAAGGTGCATTCTTCTTAACTAATGAACAAGATATCCAAAAAGTATTAGACTTAACATTTGTTGATGGTCGTCCGAATAAAGATTATATTGGAAAAGATGCTAAAGTAATTCTTGAAGCGGCTGGTTTCAATGTTCAAGGCGATCCATTGTTAATCATGATGGATGTAGCAGTTGATCATCCATTTGTGATGCAAGAAATGCTAATGCCAATCTTGCCAGTTGCAAGAGCTAAAGACTTTGAACAAGCAAAACAATATACATTAGATGTTGAGCAAGGCTTACACCATACAGCAACAATGCACTCAAACAACATTAAACGTATGAATGATGTGTCACGTGCAACTAAGACATCAATCTTCATTAAGAACGGTGCTTCGTTTGCTGGTCTAGGTATCAACGGTGAAGGCCCAACAACATTTACAATCGCAACACCTACAGGCGAAGGAACGACAACAGCTCGTCACTTTGCAAGACGTAGACGTTGTGTTTTAACTGAAGGTTTTTCACTAAAATAGGAGGGCTTACATGAAAACGTGGAAATTAAAACCAACTATTTTTGTGGGTTCGAATAGTTTTGATATTTTTAATGATATTAAAAACAAGAATATTTTCTTAGTAAGTGATCCTTTTTTATTAGATGCTCCACATTTTAATGACTTTGTTAGTTCTCTTAAGAGAGCTAACAAAGTGGAGCTCTTTACACATGTTGTGCCGGATCCTCCGGTAGAACTTGTTGTAGAAGGAATCGAGAAAATATCCGCTTTTAGTCCGGATATCGTTATAGCATTTGGTGGCGGCTCTGCCATTGATTTAGCCAAAGGTGTCGTCTTTATGGCGCAGCAAACAATTGATATTGAACTAGATGAGTTTATTGCAATTCCGACAACTTCAGGTACTGGTTCAGAAGTAACAAATATTGCAGTTATCACAGATAATCAAAACCATGTAAAATATCCATTGGCGGATGATTCAATGTTACCGACAATCGCTATTTTAGATTATGAACTTACAAAATCAGCACCGGAAGCAGTCCTTGTATATTCTGGTCTGGATGTCATTACACATGCTTTAGAAGCATTAGTGGCTAGGGATGCAACCCCCTTTACGGATGCGATTGCTGAAAAGGCCATTGAATATGTATTTAAATATTTAGAAAATAGTTATAATAAGGTGGATGACAATCTTTCAAAAGAGCGTATGCACGAGGCAAGTGCTCTAGCAGGTATGGCATTTAATGCTGCCGGTCTAGGAATTTGTCATGCACTGGCTCACCAAATTGGTGGTCAATTTAAGGTTATTCATGGTTTAGCTAATGCTATTTTACTACCGCATATTGTTAAATTTAATGCGGAAAATAGTCTAGAAGCTAGAGCAAAATATGCGGATATCGCACGCAAACTAAATATTGCAAATTATTATAGTAATGATGAGAATGCGGTGCACTCATTAACTACTGAAATTGACAAATTAGCAGCAGCGTTAAATAGTCCAAGAACTTTAGAGGCAGCAGGTGTTGATTTAGAACATGCAACTGAAGTAGAAGATGAATTAGTGAATAATGCTTATAAAGATATTACAACTGCCTTTAATCCGGTAGAAGTAACTAAAGATGATTTAAGAGGTATTTACCGAGGTATATTTCGGTAATAAACAGACAGATGAAGGGGAGACTTGTGTGGAAAAAATAGTATTTGTAATTAACTCAGGAAGTTCATCATTGAAATTTCAATTAATGAATTTTCCGACGGAGGAAATCATTTGTAAAGGGATTTTTGAGCGTATCGGTGGTACATCGATGGATTTCACAATGAACTTTAAAGAGAAAAACACTGAAGTAATTAATTTATCGACACATAAAGAAGCGGTAGAGTATTTACTTGAGCAAATCATTGAAATGGGTATTATTGACTCATTAAATGATATAGAGGGTGTTGGACATCGCGTAGCACATGGTGGAAGTACGCCAGATTCGCAAATTGTAGATGATCAGGTCATCAAATTAATTGATGATTTAAGTATTTTTGCTCCGTCCCATAACCCCGTCAATCTGACAGGAATCCTAGCATTTAAAGAAATACTGCCAGAGGTTCCTCAAGTTGCAGTGTATGATACAGCTTTCCATCAAACAATAGAACCTGAATATTTTATCTATCCATTGCCTTATAAATATTATGAGGAAAATAAGATTAGAAAATATGGTTTCCATGGGACAAGTCATAAATTTATTGCCGATACTCTGAAAGAGACCAACCCAGAACTTAAGAAGGTTGTAAACTGTCATTTAGGGAATGGTGCAAGTATTTGTGCGATTGACGATGGAAAATCTGTCAACACTTCAATGGGCTTCACACCATTAGCAGGTTTAATGATGGGTTCACGCACGGGTGATATCGACCCAGCAATTGTTACTTATTTAATGCGTTTAGAAAATGCAACAGCTGACAAACTTGATGCTATCATGTATAACGAATCTGGTTTCTTAGGCGTATCAGGCGTATCAAATGATGCTCGCGACGTTGAAGAAGCAGCTAATAACAATAATGAACGCGCACAATTAGCAATGAAGATGTTTGCCAATCGTGTGGCACAAACAATCGCTACATATGCCGTAGACTTAGATGGTTTAGATGCCGTCGTATTCACAGCCGGTATTGGTGAAAACTCAAATACAATGCGCGAAGCGGTTTGTGAACAGCTATCTATTTTAGGTATTGAATTAGATGCAGATAAAAACGAGCAAAATGCAGAGTGGATTCAATCAGATAATTCACGCGTTAAAGTAGGCGTAATCCCAACTGATGAAGAATTAATGATAGCTAGAGATGTTCTAGCGCTAACTAGTAATTAATAAGATAAAGGAGGTATAGAATGTCAACAGATTTAAATATCTCAGAAATTGCTAATCGAGTTATTCAAAAAATGAATAACCTTGAAACAGAAACTGATAATACATTTGAAATTGAAACAAGTGGTAGACATATCCACTTAAGCCGTAAAGATATTGACCAGTTATTTGGTAAAGGTTACGAATTAACCATTAGCAGATACTTATCACAACCCGGTCAATATGCGTGTGAAGAACGTTTGACTTTAATCGGTCCTAAAGGTGTTCTTCATAATGCGATTATTCTAGGTCCTGAAAGATCAGAAACACAAGTTGAAGTATCATTCACAGATGCGCGCATCCTTGGAGTTAATGTTCCACTTAGAATGAGTGGCGATACAGAAGGTTCTCCAGGTATTATTTTAGCAAGTGGTGCAAATGTTGTTTCGCTTGATAAAGGCCTAATTGTTGCTAAAAGACACGTGCACGTTAATGATCAAGATGCACCCAAACTTGGCGTAGAGCATGGTGATATTGTTAAAGTTCAAGTATTAGACAGTGAAAGACCACTAATATTTGATGATGTCGCTATCCGTGTTCACGAAAACTTTAATACTTCAATGCACATTGATTATGATGAAGGGAATGCATGTGGGTATAAAAAAGGTACCCGCGGTGTAATCATCAAGGACTAGTAGAATAAGGTGAAAAATATGGAGATCGCAATCGTTGTCGGTAATAATTCAAAAAAGTCCTATAATTTAAAACTAGCTCAATACATGAAAAATCGTTATGAAGGTCCTCTGTCAATAAATATCGTCTCAATCAGTAAGTTGCCACTATTCAGCGTGGATGATCTTACTTCTGGTCGAATTGATCCCGAAGTTGAAATCTTTCATGAAAAAATTGCTGCTGCAGATGGTGTTGTTATCGTAACACCTGAGTATAATCATTCTGTTCCAGCTATCTTGAAGAACGCACTAGAATGGATGTCGAAAGACTTTTACCCATTCATAAATAAGCCAGTGATGATCGCTGGATGTGCTTACGGTGCGTTAGGTACTGTAAGAGCACAGATGGCCTTACGTGGAATAATTAATTCACCAGGTCTACAAGCTAATGTCATGCCTGGAAATGAATTTCTATTGACATTTGCTGAAGAAAAATTTGATGCAAATGGCGACCTCATTGATGAGGGAACCATTAAGTTTCTAGACCAATGTTTCTTAAGTTTTGTTAGATTTACTGGTGAAAGCAAGTATTAAAATAAAGACTTGAAAACCTTTACAAAATCAACTAAAATGATACTAGTTAAATAGATTTATTTTATAAATACCGTACAAAGACAGCTAAAGTTTGGAAGTTTGGTTAAATCCCAAGACGGTCCCGCCACTGTAATCATGCTTCAAGCATGGAGTCAGAACTTTACTATAGTTTGCTAATAATGCGCATGAACTGTTTCTAGGTAAAGCAGTTACATGAAAAAGTCTATGTTGGGAACATAGACTATTTTTTTACCTTTAAATAGGTGGAGGGTGGAAGATGGGCAGGCATTGAGTTCTCGCCAAGCACATTTATCGTAAGCGAGGGAAGATTACCGAACCAATCGCGCACCACCAAATCAAGCATGTAAAAACAGGAAGGATGTATGATGTAATATGCAAATTTATACTAGAGTTGGCGACAAGGGTCAAACGAAAATTAATGGAAATTATACTGTGTCCAAAGATTCAGTGCGCGTAAATGCGTATGGTACGGTTGATGAGTTAAATAGTTTAGTTGGGGTAGCCGCGAGTAATCCGGATGCTTGGCCTGGACTTGAAGAAGAGTTGCAACAGATCCAACAATTTTTATTTGATTGTGGAAATGACTTAGCGACTTCAAATATCGACAAATACCCGTATCGTATGGATGAAAAGCCAACAGAATGGCTAGAAGGTATTATTGATGACTATGCAACTGAACCGAAGCCTTTAGAGTCATTTATTTTACCAGGAGGCACTCGTTTAGCAGCAGAATTTCATTTCTGCCGTACAGTGACTCGTCGAGCAGAGCGAGCAGTCGTAGCTTTTATTAACTATTTAGAAATTAGTAAAGAAAACGAATCTTATGAAACTCAACGTAAAGAAGCGGATGCTAATCCAAATGTACAGAAATTTATTAACCGTCTTTCTGACTATTTCTTTGCGATAGCACGTGTTGCTAATCACCGTGCTGGCAGAGATGATGTTAAGTATGAAAGAAGTGGAACAGTATTCCATTTGGATGCTAAGAAAGAAGATTTTGATCAGTACAAGTAATGACTAAGTAGTTACCGATGCATTAAAGGGTTTCTAAGTACTAAATATTAGGAGCTCTTTTTGCTATGGAAATCAGTGGGTAATACACTGAAACATCAATTACCTACCGGGTTGAGCGCGCTATCATTGATTGGTAAATTGTAAAATGAAGTGAGAGTTCAATAAAAAAATCCATAAGGAATTCCTGTATAATTAAAGTAACCAAACCAAAAAATACAGGAGGACTCCTTATGAACTTTAATAAGTTTACCAATTCAATACGTAAAAAGAAAGAAAAACATCTAAAGTTTGAAGATCGAGTAAAAATTGAAAACCTAATCAAAGCTAATCGTATATTACCAAAAAATAAACAAATAACGAGGAAAGAAATGGCTGAGATTATAGGTTGTGGTGTTTCTAGTCTATATCGAGAGCTACGCCGTGGGAAAGTGATTTTGAAAGACTCGGCATGGAAAGATTACCAGTCTTATTCAGCGAATGTTGCTCAAGAAGATTATGACCTTCAAGCAACGAGTAAGGGGCCTGAGTTAAAGATTCGAGATGACCATAAGTTCGTAGAGTATGTTGAATCTAAAATACTAGAAGAAAAGTGGTCTCCAGATGCCATTATTATGGACTTAGAAAAGAATGGTAATCCTTTTGATACAGAAATCAGTACTCGAACTCTTTATTACTATATCGAGAATAATATGTTCTTAAATGTAGAAATAACTGATTTACCACGACGTGGTGAAATGAAAAAAAGAAAGAAAAGAAAGGTTAAGCCTCGACAGAAAGTGCCTTTCGGGAAAGATATTACACATCGCCCTAAAGAAGCCGAAGAACGACTAGAGTCAGGTCATTGGGAGATGGACACTGTAGAGTCAGGAAAGAAGTTAGGCACTGCCTGCCTCCTTACCCTAGTTGAACGAAAACATAGATCAACACTTATCTTTAAATTGAGGGCTCAAACTCAAAAAGAAGTCCACAGAGTATTGGATAATTTAGAGAAACAGCTAGGAACCGAAGATTTTTCAAATACATTTAAAACAATTACTGTGGATAATGGGACAGAATTTCTAGATTCAGAAACATTAGAAAAATCCATTAAAGAGAGTTCTAAACCGCGAACAAATATTTACTATTGTCATCCATATGCTTCTTATGAAAGAGGAAGTAACGAACAGATGCACACATTGATTCGTCGATTCATTCCGAAAGACTAACTATAAGAAGTCAATAAATAAAAACTAAAATAAAGTAAATTTTGTTGATTTTTCTGAATCATAAATAGTGAACTAGAGAGCATATCAAATAAGCCTAACAGTAGGTAATATTA
>Ga0194138_10000484_pt1 | contig 18820 bp, 17 predicted proteins | sample TARM_MetaG_T2_14_FD_134022 | JGI IMG/M metagenome (GOLD analysis project Ga0194138, IMG submission 134022) | Freshwater microbial communities from Pennsylvania, USA, analyzing microbe dynamics in response to fracking - TARM_MetaG_T2_14 (version 2) | ecosystem: Environmental > Aquatic >...
ATCCCGATCGTCGGCGCACGCACGCCCGAGCAGCTGCAGGACAACCTCGGCGCGCTGGACGTGCGGCTGGATGAAGCCCGGCTGCGACAGCTGGACGCTGCCAGCGCGGTGGCGCTGGGCTTCCCGCACGACTTCATGCGCGGCCCGATCCCGCAACAGCTGATCTTCGGCGGCACCCGCGTGCAGCCGCGCTGATCCTGCGCTCGCCGGAGCGGCTTTCGGGTAGCCATGGGCCATCAACCGGAAAGCCGCTTGCCCGCGAAAGCGCCTCGCGGCCAAAACCGCTCCCGCAACGACACCGCAGCCACTGCGCCACGCCACCGCGGCCACTCATCGCCGGGCCCCGACTCCATCGCAACACCGCCCGTTCGATGATGGCCGCCACCGGCATTGGCTTCCTTCCATCAGGAGATCTCTCGATGAAAACCCGCACACTTGGCCGCAACGGCCCCACCGTTTCCGCCCTCGGCTTGGGCTGCATGGGCATGAGCGCGTTCTACGGTTCCGCGCACCGCGACGACGATGCATCCATCGCGGTCATCCACCATGCGCTCGAGCGCGGCCTCACCCTGCTGGACACCGCCGACATGTACGGCCCGCACACCAACGAGGTGTTGGTGGGCAAGGCCATCGCCGGCCGGCGCGGGCAGGCGTTCCTGGCCACCAAATTCGGCATCCGGCTCGATCCGGCCGACCCGTCGGCGCGCGGCGTCGATGGCCGCCCCGAGTACGTGCAGGCCGCGTGCGAAGCCAGCCTCAAACGGCTGGGCGTGGACCACATCGACCTGTACTACCAGCACCGCGTGGACCCGACGGTACCCATCGAAGACACCGTCGGCGCGATGGCGCGGCTGGTCGAGCAGGGCAAGGTGCGCTTCCTCGGCCTGTCCGAGGCCGCGCCGGAGACGATCCGCCGCGCGCATGCGGTGCACCCGATCACCGCGTTGCAGACCGAATACTCGCTGTGGACGCGCGACCCGGAAGAAAACGGCGTGCTGGCCACGGTGCGCGAGCTGGGCATCGGCTTCGTGCCGTATTCGCCGCTGGGCCGCGGTTTTCTCAGCGGGGCGATCCGCAGCCCGGAAGACTTCGACGCCGACGACTACCGCCGTCATTCGCCGCGTTTCCAGGGCGAAAACTTCGCCCGCAACCTCGCCTTGGTCGAGCAGGTCCAGGCCATCGCCGCAGCCAAGGGCATCACCGCCAGCCAGCTCGCGCTGGCCTGGGTGCTGGCGCAAGGCGAGGATCTGGTGCCGATCCCCGGCACCCGCCGCATCGGCAACCTGGACGACAACCTCGGCGCGCTCGACGTGACGCTGGGCGCGGACGAAAAAGCGCGCATCGACGCAGTGTTCCCGCCCGGTGCGGCGGCCGGCCTGCGCTACCCGGCCTCGATGATGGGACACGTCAACCGCTGACCCCGAACGGCAGCAAGCGGCCGCGCGGGCACCCGTACGGCCCGCGCGTTGCCGCTTGGCGCGCGGGCACAACCGGCACATGCCTGGCACCCGCGCTTGGACACGCCGTGCCATGGCCTTGCCGGCGCCAGTTCGCCGGCATCTTCGTACCGGCACCCGCCAGCCATCGGCACGAAGCCCGCCTCTCCCACCGCAAGCCGCGCGGCCGTCTGCCATCTGCCGCTGCCGCATCGGCGTCGGGATTGCCCCTGCCGTCACCGGCATGTCGCGGCGACCGATGCCACTCGCCGCTCCGCGACAACGCAAACCGCAGGCCCGCCACGGCCGAGTTCGCCCCGGGCGAGAAGATCATCGTTTCGATCAGGACCGATGCCGGCATGCCGACCCATGCCATCGTGGCCGCCAAACCCACCTGCCGGGACGGCCGGAAGGCCGGCGAACAGTCGACGCAGATCAAGGCCGAAGACGCCGGCACCACCGATATCGCTTTCACCACGGCGCCTCCGTGGCCGGCCGGCAATTACACCGGGGACGTGCCATGAGCGGCCAGCCGTCCGGCACCACGCAGACCCTCACGGTCAAGCAAGCTCCCGTCCCGGCTTCATCCGAAGGCGCGGTCACGGCCGCGCCTTCGCCGTTTCGGCAGGCAGCGATCCGCCCGCCGCTAGAATGGCGGCATGAACACGCCCCAGGACTCCAGCCTCGGCCGCGACGTCGCCTACCCGAGCCATTACGACCCCGCCCTGCTGTTCCCGATCCCGCGCGCTGCTGCGCGCGGGCAGATCGGCATCGACACCCACGCCCTGCCCTTCGTCGGTCACGACCGCTGGCAGGCCTACGAGCTGAGCTGGCTGGACCAGCGCGGCAAGCCGCAGGTGGCCGTGGCCACTTTCAGCGTGCCCTGCACCTCGCCGTCGCTGATCGAGTCCAAATCGCTCAAGCTCTACCTCAACTCGCTCAATGCGCACCGTTTCGACGATGCCGAGCGCGTGCGCGCCATCCTCGTGCGCGACCTGTCGGCCGCGGCCGGCGCCGAGGTGGCCGTCGCCTTCGACCTGCCGCCGATGCGCACAGGCGGCGCAGTGGGAGCCTCGCTCGATGCGCTGGAGCTGGACATCGACTGCTACGGCCCGCCCGATGCCGGTTATCTCTCCGCCGAGGCCGGCACCCGCGTTGCCGAGACGCTGTACTCGGACCTGCTGAAATCCAACTGCCCGGTCACCGGCCAGCCGGACTGGGCCAACGTGGAAATCCGCTACGAGGGCCCGCGCATCGACCGCGCCGGGCTGCTGCGCTACCTGGTCAGCTTCCGCGACCATGCCGAATTCCACGAGCAGTGCGTGGAGCGGATCTTCGCCGACGTGATGGCACGCTGTGCGCCGGCGCAGTTGTCGGTGGAAGCGCGCTACACCCGCCGCGGCGGCCTGGACATCAACCCGTGGCGGGCCACGCCGGGCACCGCGCCGGTGGCCGCATTGCGCGAATTCAGGCAATAGCAAGCCATGCAACGGGAACTTCACGGAGCTGAAAGACCGGCTTAACGGAGGCCGTGGAGAATGGGCCCCGTAGTCGATCCAACCCCTGTCTCTCTCCGTCAGGGCTACTCTCTCCAACGCGGCCTAAAACGCCGCGTTTTTTTTGCCTGCCGAAAGCCGGCCAGCACGCCGCTGGCGCCGCCTCGCGCAGGCCGGGTCAGTCTTGGTCTTCCGGCGGCAGCACGATGCCGTCCGGGTCGATGGCCAGACGCCCTGCCATCAGCACCGCCTGGGTGCGGTTGGTGACGCCCAGCTTGCGCAGGATGGCGGTGACGTGGGCCTTGATGGTGGCCTCGGAGACGCCCAGGTCGTAGGCGATCTGCTTGTTGAGGCGGCCGGCCCCGAGCATCTGCAGCACCTTGAACTGCTGCGGCGTCAGCTCGCGCAGGCGGCGCGCCACCTCGCGCTCCTCGTGGCTGGTGGCGGCCACGTTCTGCGCCTCCGGCGGCACCCAGCGCTCGCCATCGAGCACGGCGCCGATGGCCGCGCCGATCACGTCCGAATCGGCGGACTTGGGGATGAAACCGAGCGCGCCGTGGTCCAGCGCGCGGCGCATCACCGTAGGCTCTTCGCGCGCGGACACCACCACTACCGGCAATTGCGGGTGCAAGGCACGCACGTGCACCAGTGCGCTGAAGCCCTGCGCGCCGGGCATGTTGAGGTCCATCAGCAGCAGGTCGGCATCGGGGTTGGCATCGGCCAGCGCGTACAGCGCATCGACGCTGTCGGCTTCGTGCAATTGCACGCCGGGCAGCACGCGCTGCACGGCACCGCGCAGCGCTTCGCGGAACAGGGGGTGGTCGTCGGCAATCAGCAGAGTGGGCATGGGGGAACCTTCATCGTCCTTGCAATGGTAGCCGTCCGGCCCTCTCCCGCCCGGACGGCACCATCATCGTATGTCGCCAGGCGACATGATCGGTCATTTCACCTTGCGTTCGCTGACCAGCGAATCGACCACGGTCGGGTCGGCAAGGGTGGAGGTATCGCCGAGCTGGTCCGGCGCGTTCTCGGCGATCTTGCGCAGGATGCGCCGCATGATCTTGCCCGAACGCGTCTTGGGCAGACCGGGCGCCCATTGCAGGTGGTCGGGCGTGGCGATCGGGCCGATCTCCTTGCGCACCCACGCCACCAGCTCCTTGAGCAGCTCATCGCTCTGCGCCTCGCCGGCCACCAGGGTGACGTAGGCATAGATGCCCTGGCCTTTCACGTCGTGCGGGAAACCCACCACCGCCGCCTCGGCCACCTTCGGGTGGGCCACCAGCGCGCTTTCCACCTCGGCGGTGCCGATGCGGTGGCCGGAGACGTTGATCACGTCGTCCACGCGCCCGGTGATCCAGTAGTAGCCATCCTCGTCGCGGCGGCAGCCGTCGCCGGTGAAGTAGGTCCCCGGATAGGTGCGGAAGTAGGTGTCGATGAAGCGCTGGTGGTCGCCGTACACGCTGCGCATCTGCCCCGGCCACGAATCGAGGATGACCAGGTTGCCCTCGGTGGCGCCTTGCAGCTTCTCGCCGTCTGCATTCACCAGCGCCGGCTGCACGCCGAAGAACGGCAGCGTGGCCGAGCCGGGCTTGAGGTCGGTGGCGCCGGGCAGCGGCGAGATCAGGATGCCGCCGGTTTCGGTCTGCCACCACGTGTCCACGATCGGGCAGCGGCCGTCGCCGACCACATCGAAGTACCAGCGCCAGGCTTCCGGATTGATCGGCTCGCCGACGCTGCCCAGCAGGCGCAGCGAGGCGCGCGAGGTCTTCTTCACCGGCGCCTCGCCGTCGCGCATCAGCGCGCGGATCGCGGTGGGCGCGGTGTAGAAGATCGTCACCTTGTGCTTGTCGATCACCTGCCAGAAGCGCGACACGTCCGGGTAGTTCGGCACGCCCTCGAACATCAGCGAAGTGGCGCCGTTGGCCAGCGGCCCGTAGACGATGTAACTGTGGCCGGTGACCCAGCCCACATCCGCCGTGCACCAGTAGACGTCGTCCTCGCGCAGGTCGAACACCAGCTCGTGGGTGTAGCTGGCATACAGCAAATAGCCGGCGGTGGTGTGCAACACGCCCTTGGGCTTGCCGGTGCTGCCGCTGGTGTAGAGGATGAACAGCGGGTCCTCGGCGTTCATGCGCTCGGGCTCGCACTGGGCCGGCTGCGCATCGACCACGTCGTGGAACCAGCGGTCGCGCGGGGCCTGCATGTCCACCGCGCCGCCGGTGTGGCGCACCACCAGCACGGTCTCCACGGTCTGCGTGCCGGGGATCTTCAGCGCGGCATCGACGTTGGCTTTCAGCGGCACCTTCTTGCCGCCGCGCAGGCCTTCGTCGGCGGTGATGATCAGCTTGCTGCCGCAGTCGATCACGCGGTCGGCGATGGAATTGGGCGCGAAGCCGCCGAACACCACCGAGTGGATCGCGCCGATGCGCGCGCAGGCCAGCATCGCCACGGCGGCGTCGACGATCATCGGCAGGTAGATGGTGATGCGGTCGCCCTTCTTCACGCCGAGGCTGCGCAGGGCGTTGCCGAGCTTGCACACGCGTTCGTGCAGCTCGCGGTAGGTGACGTGCACGGCCGGCGCATCCGGGCTGTCCGGCTCGAACAGCAACGCGGTCTTGTCGCCGCGCGTGGCCAGCTGCCGGTCCAGGCAATTGACCGAGACGTTGAGCTCGCCATCCTCGAACCACTTGATGCGGAAGTCGTCGAGCTTGTAGCTGACGTTCTTGATTTTCGTCGGCTTGACGTACCAGTCCAGGCGCTCGGACACCTTGCCCCAGAAGGCATCTGGATGCTCGACCGATTCGCGGTACAGGCGCTGGTAGTCCTCGCGGGTGACACGCGCGGAAGCGGCGAAATCGGCATTGACGGGGTACAGATCGGCGGTCATGGGGCCCTCCCTACAGACACGTGACATGCGGATGGTGAGCGGTCGCCGGGCGATGGATGCTTTGCAATCCCGCCCGTCTCCGTTGTGCCGAGTTTGCCGCATGCACCCGTGCGGCATCGCAGCAACCCGCTTAGACGATGGTCTTAAAACCGCGCGAGACTCCCCGCAATGCCGTGGGCGCCCCTCACGAAAACCGCTTTTTTCAAGTGGTTTTCCGCATTCCCGCATTTCCTTCGACCAATGGCGAATAGGCGCACCGACGAAGCGGCAAGCAGGCTTCGCCGCAACCGTGCCGCGATGGCACATGTCGTCCGTCCATCCGCAGAACCGAGGGGAACCATGAACAGACACGTCACCACGCTGCGCAAGCCGCTGGCCACCGCCATGCTGCTGGCCTTGCTCGCACCGGGCATGGCCTTTGCCGAAACCGCCAAGGAGAAGGCGCTGGAATCGCGCGTGGCCGAGCTCGAACGCCAGGTGCAGTTGCTGCTGTCCACGCAGCAGCAGCAGCAGAGCCAGATCACCCAGGCCCAGACCCAGGTCGAGCAGACCCGGACCCAGGTGGCCGATACCAAGACCCAGCTCGACGAGGTCAAGACCACGGCCGCTGCCGCGGCTGCAAAACCGGCGGCCTTCACCACCGCGCCGGGCGTGTCGGTGGCGTTCCACGGTTTCGTCAATGCCACCGCGTTCTCGCAATCGCGGCCGTTCAATTTCGGCAACGGCCAGAACGCCGAATGGCCGACGCCCGGCTCCAAGGGCAGCCTGAGCGGCGTGGACATCCGCAACACGCGGTTCTGGTTCGACATGACCGGCGCCAAGATGGGCGAGAACTGGACCGGCGGCGGCCACCTCGAGTTCGACTTCTTCGGCGGCAACAACGGCACCGGCGCGTACAGCGGCCAGCAGCCCATCCCGCGCCTGCGCTCGGCCTATCTTGACCTGGCCAATGCCAACAGCGGCACCAAGGTGCGCATCGGCCAGCAGTTCAACCTGCTGTTCCCGATCGACAGCGTGACCGACTCGGTGACTCACGTCGCCTTCCCGCTCGGCTACGGCACCGGCATGATCGGCTGGCGCTATCCGGGCGTGGTGGTGATGCAGGACCTCAACAAGGGCAGCAGCGGCAACAAGTGGCGTCTGGACGTGGGCGCGTTCAGCGGCAACTGGTCCGGCCCGGGCAGCACCACCAACTACATGACCGGCGGCAATGCCGACTTCCGCCCGCAGCTGGAAGCCCGCCTCAACCTGACCGGCAAGAACTGGGTGGCCTATGCGGTGGCCCATTACGCCTCCATCGACCTCAGCGGCGTGGAAGGCACCACCGCCACGCCGATCAAGTCCAGCCTGCAGAGCAATGCCTTCGCGCTGGGCGGCACCTACAAGCCCGGCCCGTGGACGCTGAAGGGCTATGCCTACACCGGCAAGGCCCTGGGCCAGAACTTCGGCGCGCTGTCGCAGTTCGGCGACATTTCCGAAACCGGCGGCTATGCGCAGGTGGGCTACAGCTTCACCAAGAACTGGAGCGTCAACGCCATCTACGCGATGGACAAGCCGGACAAGCAGGACGTGCTGACCTGGGGCGGCACCTTGCTGCGCAACCGCCAGACGGCGCTGAACCTGATCTACGCCAACGGCCCGTACAAGTTCGGCCTGGAAGCGATGCACGACAGCCTGGATCGCACCGTCGACAAGGGTGCCACCACCGACACGGTCAGCGGCAACCAGGTCAGCGTGAGCGCGCAGTACACGTTCTGAGCCCGCCGGCAGCCCCGACTGCAGGGATGAAGCGACGCGGACAGGGAGGTCCGCGCCATTGCAGCACTCCGACCACAACCCACGTCACACACCCATGACCACCTGATCCACGCCAGCACATCGCCGGCATCACGCTTCGGAGGGGAAGCTCCCATGTCCACGATCACCGTCAACCCGCCCGGCCAGACCGGCGCGCTCACGCAAGGGCACAAGCGCGTCATTCTCGCGTCCAGCCTCGGCACCGTCTTCGAGTGGTACGACTTCTTCCTGTACGGCTCGCTGGCGGCCATCATCGCCAAGCAGTTCTTCAGCGGCGTCAACGAAACCACCGCCTTCATCTTCGCCCTGCTGGCGTTTGCCGCCGGCTTCTTCGTGCGGCCGTTCGGCGCGGCGGTGTTCGGCAGCCTCGGCGACCGCATCGGCCGCAAGTACACGTTCCTGATCACGATCCTGATCATGGGCCTGTCGACCTTCCTGGTCGGCGTGCTGCCCGGTTACGCCAGCATCGGCGTGGCCGCGCCGGTGATCCTGATCACCCTGCGCCTGTTGCAGGGTCTGGCGATGGGCGGCGAGTACGGCGGCGCGGCCACCTACGTGGCCGAACACGCGCCCAAGGACAAGCGCGGTTTCTACACCAGCTTCATCCAGTGCACGGCCACCATCGGCCTGTTCCTGTCGCTGCTGATCATCCTCGGCTGCCGCATGACGCTGGGCACCGAGCAGTTCGAGGCCTGGGGCTGGCGCATCCCGTTCCTGGTGTCGATCGTGCTGCTGGGCGTGTCGCTGTGGATCCGCCTGCAGCTGCGCGAATCGCCGCTGTTCCAGCAGATGAAGGACGAGGGCAAGGCATCGAAGAAGCCACTGCGCGAAAGCCTGAAGGGCGGCAACCTCAAACTGATGCTGCTGGTGCTGCTCGGCGCCACCGCCGGCCAGGCCGTGGTGTGGTACGGCGGCCAGTTCTACGCGCTGTTCTTCCTGACCAAGACGCTGAAAGTGGATGCCACCACGGGCGCGCTGCTGCTGGCCGGCGCGCTGCTGCTGGCCACGCCGCTGTTCCTGTTCTTCGGCTGGCTGTCCGACCGCATCGGCCGCAAGGCCATCGTGCTCGGCGGCTGCCTGCTGGCCGCACTGACCTACATGCCGCTGTTCAAGGCGCTGACCCACTACGCCAACCCGGCCATCGAGGAAGCCAGCATCAGCGCGCCGGTGGTGATCGAGGCGGACCCGGCCACCTGCAGCTTCCAGTTCGACCCGATCGGCAACAAGTCCTTCACCAGCTCCTGCGACATCGTGACCACCGCACTGGCCAAGAACGGCGTGCCGTATTCGATCAAACCCGCGCCTGCCGGCAGCATCGCCCGGGTCAACGTCGGCGGCACCCAGATTGCTTCGTACGAAGGCGCCGGGCTGTCCAAGGACGAAGGCAAGGCCAAGTCCGAAGTCTTCGGCAAGGAGCTGAAGGGGGCGCTGTCCACTGCCGGTTATCCGGACAAGGCCGATCCGTCGCGCATCAACATGCCGATGGTGGTGCTGGTGCTGTTCGTGCTGGCGATCTACGTGACGATGGTCTACGGCCCGATCGCCGCGTGGCTGGTGGAACTGTTCCCCACCCGCATCCGCTACACCTCGATGTCGCTGCCCTACCACATCGGCAACGGCTGGTTCGGCGGCTTCCTGCCGACCATCTCGTTCGCCATGGTCGCGGCCACCGGCAACATGTACTACGGCCTGTGGTACCCGATCGGCATCGCGGTGATGACGCTGGTGCTGGGCCTGTTCTTCCTGCGCGAAACCAAGGACGTGGACATCACCCAGTAAGCACGGCGCACCTTGCCACCGTGCACGCGACGCCGGCCTCGGGGCCGGCGTCGTCGTTTGCGCAGCTGCCGCGGGCAGCGTGTGCCATGATCCGATCATGGGCATCTTGGTCGTCGGCGCGGCATTGGCATTCATCGGCTTCGTGCTGACGATGGTGCCCGGCGCCGCTTCGATGCTGGCCAGACTGGTGCTGACCGTGTTCGGCCTCCCGGAATCGGAAGCGGACAGCCCATCGCGGCTCGATGCCATCGACCGCAAACCGGATGCCTTGTCCAGCCGCTTCGACGGGAAGGCGTATCGCCGCAGGTGATGCGGCACATCCCGGCATCCGACCGTGCCCGTCGCGGACAGGAAGCCGCCGCTTCCGCGCGCCCCTCAGCGCGGCGGTGCGGTCAGCTCTTTCGCGTCCAGCCAGCCGTCGTGGTTGGCGTCCTGCTTGCGAAACCGCTCGGCCAGTCGTGCCCGGTGCTGCACGCGAGTGACCGGCTTGCCGCGCCCGCCCGGCAATTCGTCAGCCGTCAGCACACCGTCGCGGTTGCGGTCCATGCCGTCGAAGGCATAACTCATCCAGTCCACGTACTCGTCCAGGCTCACCCGACCATCGCCGTCGCGGTCCATCCGGGCCAGATAATCCGGCGTACCGCGTAGCTGCGCCGTGGCCGGGCCGGCAAGGGTCGCCATCGCGAGCAAGGCCAACGCCACCTTGCATGCACGGGCGGCGACGGAAGGAACGGCCACGGTGGATGTCACTGCGGGATGCCCGGGATCACGCCCGCATCGACGGGCACGGCCGGCATGATGGAACGACCGGCCCGAACTTTCACCTGCCGCCGGCGGTATCGTTACGCCCCCAGCTCCGTATCCGGCCACGCTCCATGTCCGTCCCGTCGCCTGTCGATCCCGTCTCCGCCGTTGCCAATCCACCTGCCCTGATCGAACTGGACGACGCCACCGTCGTGCGCGGGCAGGTGCGCGTGCTGCACGGTCTGAGCCTGCGCATCGAGGCCGGCCAGCACACCGCCATCCTCGGCGCCAACGGCTGCGGCAAATCCACCTTCATCAAGCTGATCACCCGCGAGCTGTACCCGCTGGCGCGGCTGGCCGGCGCGCCGGTGAAGGTGATGGGGCAATCGCGCTGGCACGTGGGCGAGCTGCGCTCGCAGCTGGGCATCGTCACCGGCGACCTGCACGCAAACCTGGCCGACATGCCCGAGTTGACCGTCAAGGAAGCGGTGATGTCCGGCTTCTTCGCCAGCTACGTGGTTCCACCCCACGTGGAGATCACCGCCAGCATGCGCGGCCAGGTGCTGCATGCACTGGACCAGGCGCGGGCACTGGACCTGCGCGACCGCCCGTATGCCGAGCTGTCCACCGGCCAGGCCCGGCGCGTGCTGATCGCCCGTGCGCTGGTGCGCCGGCCCCGCGCACTGCTGCTGGACGAACCCACCACCGGCCTGGACATCGTCTCGCGCAAGCAGCTGCTCGACGCGATGCGCCATCTGGCCGACGAAGGCGTGACCCTGGTGCTGGTGACCCACCACACCGAGGAGATCATCCCGGCCATCGACCGCGTGGTGCTGATGCGCGAAGGCCGCATCCTCGGCGACGGCCCGCGCGCGCAGATGCTCACCGAAGCACGCCTGTCCGAAACCTACGGCGCACCGGTGACGTTGCTGCATCAGGGCGAGGACATCGTCGCCATCGCCCGCTGACCCCGCGTCCACCTTTCCCGCCATCGCCATGCCCGAACTGCCCGAAGTCGAAACCTCGCGCCGCGGTCTGGAACCGCATCTGCTCGGCCGCCGCGTGCACGGCGTGATCCTGCGCCGGCCCGACCTGCGCTGGCCGATCCCGGCCGAGGTCGCGCCGGGCCTCACCGGCCACCGCATCGCCGGCGTGCGACGCCGCGCCAAATACCTGCTGCTGGACACCGATGCCGGCGACAGCGCACTGCTGCACCTGGGCATGAGTGGCAGCCTGCGCGTGCTGCCCGGCGACACCCCGCCACGCACGCACGACCACGTGGACATCTGCCTGGACAACGGCCGCGTGCTGCGCTTCAACGATCCGCGCCGCTTCGGCTGCCTGCTGTGGCAGCCGGCCGGCACCACCCACGCATTGCTGCGCGGTCTCGGCCCCGAGCCGCTGTCGGACGCCTTCGACGGCGATTGGCTGTTCCGCCTCGGCCGCGGTCGCAGCGCGCCGGTGAAAACCTTCCTCATGGACCAGCGCACGGTGGTCGGCGTGGGCAACATCTACGCGGCCGAAAGCCTGTTCCGCGCCGGCATCAACCCGCTGCGCGAAGCCGGCAAAGTCTCGCGCCAACGCTGCGCGGCGCTGGCCGATGCGGTGAAGGACATCCTCGCCCACGCCATCACCCGCGGCGGCACCACGCTGCGCGATTTCATCAGCCCGGACGGCGCGCCGGGCTATTTCGAACAGGAGCTGTCGGTGTACGGCCGCGGCGGCGAGCCGTGCCTGCGCTGCGGACGGCCGCTCAAGCAGGCGAGCATCGGCCAGCGCAGCACGGTGTGGTGCGGACACTGCCAGCGCTGAAACCCGCGCGATGCCACCGGCATGCGGACGATCGGGGCGGCACGCTCTTTCCGGCAGATGCGCAGATGCCCCGGCACATGCACCGCACCCGGCCATAACCGTGGCGCGCGGCGCGGCGCGGGCGCAGGCCGCCTCAGGCCGCGTAGGCGTGGCCGAGCAGGCAGCCCCGCAATACCACGGCCTCGTCGTGGCGCTCGTCGCGGGCGCCGTACATCAGCGTCGGCGTCCTTCGCCGCGCCAGGGGGCGCAACTGCCCGAGCGCTGCCGGATTGGCATCCAGTTCGACCCGATAGCGGGTGATGAAACCGGCCACGCACTTGGGCCGGTGGTCGAACCAATCGTGCGGTTCCGTGCTCGGCGCCGCATCCCTCGGCCATGTCCGGGCCTGGCGTTCGCGGGAAATGCCGCGCGGCCGCAGCCGGTCCCCCAGCATCCGCCGACCATCGGCGGCGGCGGCCGGCTCGGAGGCACGCTTGACCCGCACCTGCATCGACTTGTCCACGATGTCCTCCAGGCTGAACGCCGCGCACGGGATCCGCGCGGCCGCTTGTCTATCATGGCCCGCATCTTCCGCACGTGATCACGCGCATGCAAAGACGCCAATTCCTGATCAAGGCCGGGGCCGCCCTCGCCGCCCTCGGCCTGCCGGCACCGGCCCTGCTCGCCGCACCGGCCATCACCCGGCTGCGCCGGCTCGGCCGGCCGGAACCGTTCGACTACGCGCGCCTGAAAGGCATGGCCCGCGCACTGGCCGCACGTCCCTACGAAACCCGCAAGCGCACGCTGCCGGCGCCGGTGGAAGCGCTGGACTGGGACCGGTACCAGTCCATCGGCTACCGCCAGGACCACGCGCTGTGGACCGACGTGCCGGGCAAGTACCAGGCCAAGTTCTTCCATCTCGGCCTGTACTTCCACACGCCGGTGCGCATGTACGACGTGGTCGGCGGCATGGCCCAGGAGCTGGCCTACGACCCGGCCGCGTTCGACCACGGCCGCAGCGGTCTGGACCACGCCCGCCTGCCGAAGGACCTCGGCTTTGCCGGTTTCCGCCTGAACACCCGCGCCGACACCGACCGCGACTTCGCCGCCTTCCTCGGCGCCAGCTACTTCCGCGCGGTCGGCAAGGAAGGCCAGTACGGCCAGTCCGCGCGCGGGCTGGCAATCGACACCGGCACCGGCGGTCCGGAGGAATTCCCGGATTTCATCGCCTGGTACCTGGAGCAGCCCGCCGCCGATTCGGACACGGTGGTGCTGTACGGCCTGCTCGATTCGCCCAGCGTGGCCGGCGCCTACCGTTTCGCCATCACGCCGGGCGAGCCGCTGCTGATGGACATCGACAGCGCGCTGTACCCGCGCAAGGCCATCGAGCGGCTCGGCATCGCCCCATGCACCAGCATGTACCAGTACGGCGAAAACGACCGACGCATGGCCTGGGACTGGCGGCCGGAAATCCACGACACCGACGGGCTGGCCATCTGCACCGGCGGCGGCGAATGGCTGTGGCGGCCACTGCTCAACCCGCGCCAGCTGCGCTTCAACATGTTCGTGGACGACAACCCGCGCGGCTTCGGCCTGCTGCAGCGCGACCGCAACTTCGACCACTACCAGGACGACGGCGTGTTCTACGAGAAGCGCCCGTGCCTGTGGGTGGAACCCAAGGCTGGCTGGGGCAGGGGCTCGGTGCAGCTGGTCGAAATCCCGACCGTGGACGAGACCTTCGACAACGTGGTCGCGTTCTGGAACCCGGCCGACAAGCCGCAACCCGGACAGGAGCTGCTGTACGGCTACCGCCTGTACTGGGGCTCGCAGCCGCCGGTCTCCTCGCCGCTGGCCCGCTGCGTGGACAGCTTCACCGGGCTGGGCGGGGTGATCGGCAAGAAGCGCGCGCGTTTTTCGTGGCGCTTCGCGGTGGATTTCGCCGGCGGCGAACTGGCCGCGCTGATCGACAAGGCCGAGGTCGAGGCCGTGGTGCAGGTCAGCCGCGGCCAGACCGAGATCGTCAGCGCGCGCCCGCTGCGCGAGATCCGCGGCTACCGCGCGATGTTCGACGTGGTACCGCCGGACGAAACCACGCAGCAAATCGACATCCGCCTGTTCCTGCGCAGCGGCGGCCGAGCGCTCACCGAGACTTGGCTGTACCAGTGGAACCCGCCGCCGCCGGCCGAGCGCACGTTGTATTGACCGGCCCTTGCCGGAACGACGGCGCGCCTGCCGGCGCGGGTCTTCCGACAAAGACGGTGCCTCGTCCACATCCCGCACGATGGCCGGGCCGCCATTGCACGGAACAAACCCGGGCGCCGATGGCGACGCCCGGGCTTCGCATCATCGCTTGATCGGCAAATGGCCGGCCGGGATCCGCGGCGAGAATCGCCCCGCCACCGCCGCAACGCCGGGGCATTCAGCACGCAGCATCGGCAGGCAAACCCGCCGGGCAGGAGCGGGAGATTTTCGCCACGCGACTGCGTCGGGCCCGGGCGGTTGCTTGGCGCTCAATGCAGCGGCAGCGTTTCCTGCAAGGGCTCGATGCTGCCTTCGCCGCGCATGATCTTCTTGAACTCGGCCCGGCTCACCGACACGTAGCGCTCGTTGCCGCCGATCTCCACCTGCGGCCCGTCCTGCACCGCGCGCCCCTGCGCGTCCACGCGCACGGTCATCGTGGCCTTGCTGCCGCTGTGGCAGATGGTCTTGATCTCCTGCATGTCGTCGGCCCAGGCCAGCAGGTACTGGCTGCCCTCGAACAGCTCGCCGCGGAAGTCCGTGCGCAGCCCGTAGCACAGCACCGGGATGCGCAGCGCATCGACCACCTCGCTCAACTGCCAGACCTGCGCGCGGGTCAGGAACTGCGCCTCGTCCACCAGCACGCAGTCGAGCTTGCCGGCCACGGCAATGTCGTGCTCCACCAGCTGCTGCAGGTCGGTGTCGCGATCGAAGCCCGTGCCTTCGGCACGCAGACCGATCCGCGAAGCCACCACGCCGCTGCCGGCACGATGGTCGAGCCTGGGCGTCAGGATCAGCGTGCGCATGCCGCGCTCGCGGTAGTTGTGCGCCGACTGCAGCAGCGTGGTGGTCTTCCCGGCATTCATCGCCGAGTAGTAGAAGTAGAGCTTGGCCATCGCATGATTCTAGCCGTTGAGTCCGTCGAGCCTCCGGTCGGCCCGTGTCTCAACGCACAGGAGTGCCTTCTCTGCGAGATTGGGTTTCCGCTGGCGGAGCAACTGCCTCCACGTCTCCGACCGTCACCCTCCCCGGAGTCCGGCCGCTCCACACGCGATCCTGAAGCTGCCAATACGCCTTCGGCTCCCAGAAATCACGAGCATAGAACCGCTCGGCCGGCACGTTGGCGCGACCCGGGATCACGATCGTCAATGCCTGCCCCGAATAGCCGAGCAAGCTGCCCGTGCTGCGTTTCAATGCCTTGCGCATGACCTTTTCCTGCCTGGGCCTGGCCGCTTGGTCGCCATATTCAGCCAGCATGCCTTGGTCTTGCCGACCGGCCTGCTCGCGCTGGGCAGCGCTCAACTGCGCCCAGTACTGCATCTTCAAGTTGGCGAACATCTCGTAGCCGCGCTCGGCTGCCAGCGACATCCACAAGAACCCGGCCACTCGATCGACCGATCCGCCCTGCCCCTTCCAGCACATCTCGCCCAACCTGGCTTGTGAGGGTTTGTCGCCATATCGGGCTGCCATGCGGTACTGGCGGCGTGCTCTTGCAAAATCGCCGGCTTCATCGGCACGCAATCCAGCCTTGCGGTAATACAAGTCCGGATGCCCTTCCAGGAACCCGTCCGTCAAAACCTCCGACGGCAGATCGTTCCATTCCGGCCTTGGCACGCGATCTTGTCCAGCATGTACCCGGAAGCCCGGACTGGCCAAGCCCAGAGCCACTGTCAGCCCCCATGCGGCTTTCCACTTCGCGTCCATGCCCTTCTCCCTCTTATGCGGAAATTTCCGTAGCAGCATTCTGGAACACCTCGGATGTGGCTGTCTGTAAACTGATGGCCTACTTGGAAGCACCGGTTTCATGCAAGGCCTCAACCCTCCCCAGCGCGCCGCCGTTGCGCACACAGAAGGCCCGCTGCTGGTGCTGGCCGGCGCAGGCAGCGGCAAGACGCACATGTTGGTGGAGAAGATCGCCCACCTGATCGCCAGCGGCCGCTACCCGGCCCGGCGCATCGCGGCGATCACCTTCACCAACAAGTCGGCCAAGGAAATGCGCGAGCGCGCGGCCAAACGCATCCGCGGAGATGCCGCCGCCGAGCTGACCGTGTGCACCTTCCATGCGCTGGGCTTGAAGTTCCTGCAGATCGAGCACGCCGCCGCCGGGCTCAAGCGCGGGTTCTCGATCTTCGACGCCGATGATTCCGCCGCGCAGATCAAGGACCTGATGCACGGCGCCAAGCCCGACGTGGTGGACGACATCCGCAATCTGGTTTCGCGGGCGAAGAACGCGGGCCTGTCGCCCGAGCAGGCGATGGCCGCCGCGCGCAGCAACCGCGAGCGGGAAGCGGCCGGCGTGTACGAGCGCTACCAGCTGCGGCTGGCCACGTTCAACGCGGTGGACTTCGACGACCTGATCCGGCTGCCGGTGCAGATCCTCGAGGAAAACCCGGACATCGTGGCCGCCTGGCGCGAGCGCATCGGCTACCTGCTGGTGGACGAGTGCCAGGACACCAACGATGCCCAGTACCGCCTGCTGAAGATGCTGGCCGGCCCGCGCGGCAACTTCACCTGCGTGGGCGACGACGACCAGAGCATCTACGCCTGGCGCGGCGCCAACCCGGAAAACCTGTCGCAGATGGCGCGCGACTATCCGGCGCTGCAAGTGATCAAGCTCGAACAGAACTACCGCTGCTCCAACCGCGTGCTGCGCGCGGCCAACGCGCTGATCGCCAACAACCCGCACGAGCACCTGAAGACCCTGTGGAGCGAAGCCGCCGACGGCGAGCGCATCCGCGTGTGGGAGTGCCGCGACAGCGAGCACGAGGCGGAAAAGGTGGCGGCCGAGATTTCCTTCACCGCCGCAAGCAAGCAGGCGCCGTGGAGCGATTTCTGCATCCTGTTCCGCGGCAATTTCCAGTCGCGCCCGCTGGAAAAGGCGCTGCAGCTGCTGCGCATTCCCTACCATCTCACCGGCGGCACCGCCTTCCTCGAACGGCAGGAAGTGAAGGACACGCTGTCGTGGCTGCGGGTGATCGCCAACCCGGACGACGACGCGGCATTCCTGCGCGCGGTGCAGGCGCCCAAGCGCGAGGTCGGCGCCACCTCGCTGGCCAAACTGGCCGAAATGGCCTCGGCCCGGCACCTGCCGATGGCGCGCATGGCCGAATCGATGGGCGCGCTGCAGCAGCTGCCGCCGCGCGCGGCCAACGGCCTGAGCGCCTTCGTCGATGCGCTGCACGACCTGCGCCACCACGCCGCCACGCTGCCGGCGGCCGACCTCGTGCGCCGGCTGACGGAAAAATCCGGCCTGCTGGCCGAGCTGCGCAACCATAGCAAGGACCAGGCCGGCTTCGAACGGCGCCGCGCCAATCTGGAGGAGCTGGCGCAGTGGTTCGAAGGTGGCCCGCGCGGCGCCAGCGCCGGCGACCTCGCCGCGCAGCTTGCCCTGCTGTCGCGCAACGACAAGGACGACGGCGGCAACCAGGTGCGGATGATGACCCTGCATGCATCCAAGGGCCTGGAATTCCGCTACGTGTTCATCGTCGGCTGCGAGGACGGCGTGCTGCCGCACGAGGTCAGCCTGGACGAGGGCAACCTGGCCGAGGAGCGCCGGCTGATGTACGTGGGCATCACCCGCGCCAAGGAGCGCCTGTGGCTGAGCCACAGCAAGCTCACTCGCAAGTTCGGCGAACAGATCCGGCTCAAGCCCAGCCGTTTCCTCGACGAGCTGCCGGCCGGCGAGCTGCAGCGCGACGGCGCCGACCCGGTGGCCGATGCCGAGCACAAGCAAGCCCGCGCCAAGGCCGGGCTGGCCGCGATCCAGGCTTTGCTCGGCGATTGAACGACTGCCGTGCATGCATCTCCTGGCCGCGCACCATGCATGGCCGGAGACACCGCCCGGAGAATCCGCCGCAGCGTGCAGCCAGGACGGAAACGGGCCACCGCGGGAAGCACGCCATGCCCGCTCCCGCATCACGCCTGCGCTGCGCTTTCCCGGCTCCCGATGTGGTGCCTGCGTCCGCGACCGTGACGGATCGCGAAGCGGTCTCGGCACGGCGGTGCTTCCGCGCGTGAGGTACCTGCCGCATGATGATGCGGCCATGCCCGTATCGCCATCGCCGCCGTGAACATCCTCGAAACCCCGCGCCTGCGGCTGCGTCCGCTCGACCCTGAACGCGATGCCGACGCCATGCTGGCCCTGCTCAACGAGCCGGCCGTCCTGCATGGCATCGGCGACCGTGGCGTGCACACGCGCGAGCAGGCCGCCGCCTACCTGCACGACTGGGCCATCGAGCACGAACGCCGCCACGGCTACGCCCACCGCGCCATCGAAACCCGCGACGGCGGTGCCTTCGTCGGTACCGCCGGCCTGTTGTGGCGCAGCCCGCTGCCGGCACCGCATGTGGGCTATGCCGTCGCGGCCGCGCATCAGGGCGCGGGCTATGCCGCCGAAGCCACCCGCGCCGTGCTCGACGAAGCCCGCGGGCCGCTGCGCCTGCCGCGCGTGCTGGCCATCGTGAACCCCGGCAACGCCGCGTCGATCCGCGTGCTGCAAAAATCCGGCCTGCGCCGGATCGGTGTGCATGCGCAGGAAGGCCGTGCGGCGCTGGACCTGTTCGCCATCGATTTCCCGGTCGGCGCCACGGCCGCTTGAGTCCGTCATGGACATCGCCACCTGCCGCCTGCTGGCCCGCTACAACCAGTGGATG
>Ga0194138_10000488_pt1 | contig 18694 bp, 13 predicted proteins | sample TARM_MetaG_T2_14_FD_134022 | JGI IMG/M metagenome (GOLD analysis project Ga0194138, IMG submission 134022) | Freshwater microbial communities from Pennsylvania, USA, analyzing microbe dynamics in response to fracking - TARM_MetaG_T2_14 (version 2) | ecosystem: Environmental > Aquatic >...
GAGTGAGGCGTCGAGCAGGGCGTCGGCGTCGGCCGCGCCCAGCAGCAGGGCGGGTCGGCAGGGGGTGAGATCGCGTCCGGCCAGGGCCTGGGCGAAGTACCAGGGACCCGGGGCGGTATCGCCATAGAGCACCGCTCCCTCCAGGCGGCCCTCGCGCAGCAGGAGCCGGCGGTAGTCGCCCTGATCGGGGTCGTGGTAGGCGAGCACCTCGTGCTCCTCGCCCGGCTCGGTGGGGCCGAAGGCATAGAGGGAGACGCCGCTGACCTTGAGCCGGGTGGCGCTGGGTTTCTCGACATAGCCCTGCGCCGGCTCGGCAGCCGCAGGGACATGGCCGCCACAAAGCCTGTCGGCGAGTACCTCGACCTGCTGCCAGATGGGTTCCACCAGGCCGAAGGTGTGGCCGTCGAATTCGCAGCACTCGCCCAGGGCGTGGATGGCCGGGTCGCTGGTGGTGAGCCACTTGTCGACGACGATGCCGCGGTTGACCTCGAGCCCTGCCACCCGGCCAAGCTCGGCTTGAGGCACGATGCCGATGGCCACCACCACGCAGTCAGCGGCCAGGCGGGTGCCGTCGGCCAGCAGGGCGGCGCATACCCGGCCCTTGGCGTCGGCTTCCAGGCGTTCGAGCTGGGCGTCGGTGTGAATGTCGAGCCCGCGGCCACGCAGCTCGTTTTCCAGCAGGCGGGCGGCGGTGAGGTCGAGCTGGCGGTTCATCAGGCGGTCGTCGCGCTGCAGCAGGCTCACCCGCATGCCGCGTTTGCCCTGTCCTCGTTTACGTAGTCCTTCCGCGGCTTCCAGGCCGAGCAGGCCGCCGCCGATCACCACGGCGCTGCGGCCGCTCTCGGCGGCCCGGGTCTGGGTCTGGGTAAAATGGACCAGGGCGTCGGCGTCATGCAGGTCGCGGAACACGTGCACGCCGGGCAGTTCTAGCCCCGGTACCGGCGGGCGGGCCGGGGTGGAGCCGGTGGCCAGCACCAGGCGGTCGTAGCCAAGTTGGCGGCCGCTGTCGGTGGTCAGCCGTTGGGCGCTGCGGTCGATCTGCTCCACCCGTTCGCCGAGGATCAGTTCGATGCCCTGTTCGGCGTACCACTCGGCGCTGCGCAGGGTCAGGGCATCGCGCTCCATTTCGCCGGCCAGCAGCGGTGAGAGCAGGATGCGGTTATAGGCTGGGGCGTTTTCGGCACCGATCACGGTGATGCTGGCGGGGCGCTGGGGCCGGGCGAGCAGCGCTTCGACCAGGCGGTGGCCGGCCATGCCGTTGCCGACGATGACCAGGCGTTCGGTTGTCGATGTCTCGGGATGTCGCCGTGGCATGCGAACACCTCCTTTCGCTGCGCTGATGTTGGGCGGTGGCCCAGTGCTGGGCACAAACGCAACGACGCCTCGGCGCGGCCCCTGTCGATGCGAAGATCGAACCGGGTGCGCAGAGACGTCGTTGTCGCTTGCTGTGTGTGGGCGACCCTCATTGATCGCCGTTACTCACTCTGTGTTCAAGAACCCGGCCAGGATGCGCCAGGCAGCATTTTTTTGCTTCTATTTCATTGCGTTGGGGCGAGCTGGGGAGGCCGGCATGCGCCTGGGCTCATGCCGGCCCTGCACATCAATGGTGCGCCGCGGCATCGAAATGCACAGGGCTGTAGCACGCCGCGAGCTGGCCGGGGTCGAAGCGCCCGTCCAGGGCTTCCAGCTGCCGGGCGATGGGCTCGGCAAAGTGCAGTGCATCCTGCGGGGTGGGGCGCAGCATGCCGGCACCGTAGAGGCGCTGCCGAATGGGTGCTGCGTTGAGTTCGAGCGACTCCAGATGCCGTACCGAATGGTCCAGGTAGGGCGGCAGGGCGAGCCATGCCAGCGCCTGGTGGCGGTTTTCCGGCGAGGCGGCCAGCCATTCGCTGGCTGCCACCAGGCCGCGCAGCAGGGCCGCCAGGGTGGCCGGGTAGTGCTCGGCCCAGGAGCGGGTCACGCCAAGCACTTTTTCCGGGTGGTCGGGCCATAGCTGGTCGCCGGTGGCCACCAGCCGTCCGGCGCCGCAGTGGCGGGCCAGGGTGCCCCAGGGCTCGCCGGCGCAGAAGCCGTCGATCTGACCGCTGCGCAGGGCTTCCACCATGCGCGGCGGCGGCAGCGCCACCAGCTCCACGTCGCGTTCGGGGGCGATATCACCCAGGGTGAGCCATTCGCGCAGCTGATAGTGCTGGCAGGAGTAGGGGTAGACCATGGCCAGCCGCGGGCGCCTTTCGCTGGCGGCACCGCGCAGCCAGTTGCCCAGCGCCAGGGCGCTCTGCCCCGGGTCGTTGCCGAGTGCCGCACCGCTGGCCTCGCACAGCGTTGCCGAGAGCGTCACGGTGTTGCCGTTGCGGCTGAGCAGCAGCGGTGCCAGGGTGTCGCAGGGCGCACGGCCCAGCCCCAGGCTCATGGCCAGCGGCATGGGGGCGAGCATCTGGGCGCCGTCGAGCAGCCCGGCGGCGACCTTGTCGCGCAGGGTGGCCCAGGCGTTCTCGCGGGACAGCGTGACATCGAGGCCCTGGGCGGCGAAGCAGCCGCCTTCGCGGGCGACAATCAGCAGGGCGGCATCGAGCAGCGGCACGAAGCCGAGGGTGATCTGGGCAAGTTCGGGGCTGGCGTGGTGTTGCGGGTGGCTCATGAGCGGTGTCCCCGTTTGTCGGTGGTTCGTCCCTGGGGCGTTGCAGGATTCAGACGTTCGAGTATGTCGATGACGCTCTCGGCGACCTCGGCGATGCGCTGGCCGCGGTCCATGGCCAGCTTGCGCAGCATGCGGTATGCCTGCTCCTCGTCGCAGCTCTGGTGCTTCATCAACAGGCCCTTGGCGCGCTCGATGCGCTTGCGCTCGGCCAGCTGGTTGCGCGCCTTGTCCAGCTCCTGGCGCATGCTGTGGAAGGCGTCGAAGCGGGCGATGGCGACCTCGACGATGGCTTCGACCCGTTCGGGCACCAGGCCGTCGACCACGTAGGCGCTGACCCCGGCCTTGAGCGCGGCCTTGAGCGTGTCGGAGTCGTGCTGGTCGGCGAAGAACACTACCGGCCGCGGGTTCTCGCGGTTGAGCAGCGCCATGCTCTCCAGGGTGTCGCGGTCGGGGCTCTCCATGTCGATGATCACCACGTCCGGCTGGTGTCGCTCGACCATCTCGTTGAGGCTGGCCGGGCTCGAGAGACGGCAGATGACCCGGTGCCCCTCGGCCATCAGCGCCTCTTCCACCATGGCGGCGCGTACTACCTCGTCGTCGACCAGCAATATGTTCAAGGGTGAGGGCATAGGTGTCGCTCGTGTCTGGCGTTATCGGGCCGGCGGTGGTTCTGAAGCCGGGCCCGGGGGCTACCGAATGCCAAGCAAGAAACATTCCAGTTGCTCCATTTCCGGCGCATTCCCGAAGGAGGCGCCGCCGTTCGACGAGACCATGGGCCGTGCTGTGGCGTCAGCAGCGGGGCTGTGGCACCAGCCTGGTGCATGCCTGGGCGCCGGCGTTGGCTCATGGTGCGAAGCAGCACGACAGGCGACATCGGCAGCGGCACCGCGATGCCGGCCGGCGCGTGACATCTGCCTGAAAGGGAGCCGTTATTCGCTGGCTGGCACGCTTTCTGCTTGACCCAGGTCAGGTAACTATCGACAGGGGCGCGACGCCAGCGCCCCAGCGGCAAAGACGCCCGCCAACTTTCCCCCCAGCACGATCCGGGGAAGGTTTGGCGGGCGTCGCCGTTTTCAGGTCGCTGTTTCAAGAGCGTTCCAGAGGAGATCGACATGCGCGAAGCCCGTACCACCTGCCCCTACTGCGGCGTCGGCTGCGGCGTGGTGGCCGGCGTCGAGAAGGGCGAGATCGTCGACGTGCAGGGCGACCCGCAGCACCCCGCCAACTTCGGTCGCCTGTGCGTCAAGGGTTCTGCGCTGCACGAGACGCTGGGGGAGGGCGGTCGCCTGACCCGGCCCATCGTCGATGGCGTGGAGAGCGACTGGGACACTGCGCTGGATGCGGTGGCCGGCCGCTTGAGAGAGGTGCGTGCCGCCCACGGCCCTGATGCCATTGCCGCCTACCTCTCCGGGCAGCTGCTCACCGAGGACTATTACGTCGCCAACAAGCTGTTCAAGGGCTTTCTCGGCACGCCGCACCTGGATACCAATTCGCGCCTGTGCATGGCCTCGGCGGTGGCGGCCCACAAGCGCGCCTTCGGCGCCGACGCGGTGCCGTGCTGCTACGAGGATCTCGAAGAGGCCGAGCTGGTGGTGCTGGTGGGCTCCAATCTGGCGTGGAACCATCCGGTGCTCTATCAGCGCCTCAAGGTGGCTAAGCAGCGCAACCCGCTGCTGCGGGTGGTGGTGATCGACCCGCGGGTAACCGATACCTGTGAGATCGCCGATCTCTACCTGGGGCTCAAGCCGGGCAGCGACGCCCGCCTGTTCACCGGCCTGCTGGCATGGATGGCTGCGCGCAACAAGCTCGACCGGGTCTATCTGGAGGCGCATACCCAGGGCTTCGAGGAGGCGCTGGCCGCGGCGCGGGAGCTGGATGCCGGGGTGGAGGCCATTGCCGCCGACTGCGATGTCGATACCGAGCGCCTGGAAACCTTCTTCTACTGGTTCGCCAGCCACCTGCACGTGGTCACGCTGTTCTCCCAGGGGGTGAACCAGTCGAGCAGCGGCACCGACAAGGGCAATGCCATCATCAACTGCCACCTGGCCGGCGGCAAGATCGGCCTGCCGGGGGCGGGGCCGTTCTCGATCACCGGCCAGCCCAACGCCATGGGCGGTCGCGAGGTGGGCGGGCTGGCCAACCAGCTTGCTGCCCACATGGACTACGACACCCCCGGCGCGCGGGATCGGGTGATGCGTTTCTGGGCCACCGAGGGGCTGGTGCCGTGCCTGCCTGACGCGCCGGGGCACAAGGCGGTGGCGCTGTTCGAAGCCATCGAGCGCGGCGAGGTGCAGGCCGTGTGGATCATGGCCACCAACCCGGCGGTGAGCCTGCCGCGGGCCGACCGGGTGCGCGAGGCGCTGGCAAAATGCCCGCTGGTGATCGTCTCCGAGTGCATGGCCAACGCCGATCTGCTGGCCTATGCCGATATCGTGCTGCCGGCCTCGAGCTGGTCGGAGAAGGACGGCACCGTGACCAACTCCGAGCGGCGCATCTCGCGCCAGCGCGGCATCCTGCCGCCGCCGGGCGAGGCCCGCCACGACTGGTGGGCGCTGTGCCAGGTGGCCAGGCGGCTGGGCTTCGGCGAGGCCTTCGCCTACACCCACCCCAGCGAGATCTTCGACGAGCACGCCCGGCTTTCGGGCTTCGAGAACGGCGAGGGGCCGGGCGAGAGCCGCCGGCTGTTCGACATCTCCGGCCTGGCCGGGCTCGGCCGCGCCGCCTACGACGCCCTCGAGCCGATCCAGTGGCCGGTCAATGCCGCTGCCCCTCACGGCACCGTGCGGCTCTTCACTGATGGCCGCTTCGCCACCCCCGATAGGCTGGCGCGGCTGGTGCCGGTGCGCCCGCGTTCGCCGGCCCAGGCGCTGGAGCCGGCGCGCCCGCTGCGGCTCAATACCGGGCGAATTCGCGACCAGTGGCACACCATGACCCGCACCGCCCGCTCGCCGCGATTGATGAACCACCGCGCCGAACCGTTCATCGAACTGGCACCGGAGGACGCCGCCGCGCTGGGGGTGGAAGAGCACGGCCTGGCCCGGCTGCAGGGAGCAGGCGGACACTACATCGGCCGCGTGAGGCTGTCGCGAGGCCAGCGCCGCGGCGAGGTGTTCGTGCCCATGCACTGGAGCGGGCACTTCAGCGGCTCGGCCTTCTCGGGGGCGCTGATCGAGGCCCATGTCGACCCGGTTTCCGGCCAGCCGGAAGCCAAGCACGGCGCGGTGGCGCTGGCGCCGCTGGCGGTGAAATGGGAGGCTACCCTGCTGGTGGCCGACGACCTGGGCGTGGCGGAATCGCGCTGGTGCGATAACAGCCGCTACTGGGCGCGCATTCCGCTGGGCGCCGCCCAGCGCTGGCAGCTGGCCGGCGGCGAACCGAGCACTGCCGGAGGGCGTGAAAGCGCCCGCGGCGGAATGGAAAGCCCCCCGGGCGAGATCGAGAGCGCCCGCGGCGGGTTTGAAAGCGCCTCGCCGGAGTGGCTGAGCTGGCTCGAGGCGAGCCTGCCGGTGGCGCCCACCCTGTGGTGTGCCGATCCGGCCAGCGGGCGCCTGCGCGCCGCCGGGGTCGATGAGGCCGGACGCCTGCGCTGGTGGTTCATGTCGGGGCCGCCTCGGGAACTGCCCAATCTTGCCTGGCTCGCCGAGCGTTTCGGCGAGGCAGCCAGCGGCGAGGCCCTGGCCGCGGAGCATCGCCGCCGTCTGCTGGCCGGCTGCGACGACGGTGCCGCCAACCAGGGGCCGGTGGTGTGCAGCTGCCACCAGGTGGGTCAACGCGCTATCCTAGGAGCCATCCGTGAAGGCGACGACAGCGTCGAGGCGCTTGGCGCCCGGCTGGCCTGTGGCACCCAATGCGGAAGCTGCATTCCCGAGCTCAAGTCGCTGATCGAAGAGGAGAAGGCCCATGCGAGCGCTGAGCCAACTGAAATCACTGCTGTTGCCTGAGGCCCTGCGCAGGGCGTCGTTCACCAAGGTGCCGTTTACCAGGGCGTTGGGGCAGGCGGCGCTGTCGCGGCTTTACGGCCTGGGCCATATCGTGCGCTCGCCGTTCGGCGGCTCGCGCAGCACCCCGGCGCCCAACGTGACCCTGGACGGCGAGTGCCATGCCGGACGGGTCTACCTGGTAGGAGCGGGCAGCGGCGACGTCGAGCTGCTCACGCTCAAGGCCGCGCGCCTGCTGCAGCAGGCCGACGCGGTGGTCTACGACCGCCTGGTGGGCGACGACGTGCTGGCGCTGATTCCCGCCGGTCACGAACGCTACTACGTGGGCAAGGAGCGCGGCCACCACAGCGTGCCCCAGGCCGAGATCGGCGCGCTATTGGTGAAGCTGGCGCGAGAGGGCAAGTCGGTGGTGCGGCTCAAGGGCGGCGACCCCGGTATCTTCGGGCGCATGGGCGAGGAGCTCGCCGTGCTGGCCGAGGCCGGCGTTCGGGCCGAGATCGTGCCGGGTATCACCGCCGCCTCGGCAGCGGCCGCCGGCATGGGCATTCCGCTCACCGACCGCGCTCACGCCCAGCAGCTGCGCTTCATTACCGCGCAGCTGTGCCGCAAGGACGGCGAGCCCGACTGGACCACCCTGGCGCGCCGTGACGAGACGCTGATCTTCTACATGGGCCTGACCAAGGTCGGGGCGATCTGCACCGGGCTGCGCCGGGCGGGGCTGCCCGACGACTGGCCGATCATGCTGGTGGCCAACGCCAGCCTGCCCGAACAGGCCTCGCTGGTAGGCACCCTGGCCGACATGCCGGAAAGGCTGGCCGCTTCGCCGCTGCCTTCGCCCTGCCTGATCGTGGTGGGCAGCGTGGTGCGGATGGTGGCCATCGGCACCGCCGCGACAAAGAGTCCGGCACCGCGCGAGCCGCTGGCCGGCAAGGCCGCCTCCCGCGCCTGACCGCGGCCCTTGGCGCCGCTTCCCGTGTGACACAACATGCGGCACGGCCACCACGCGGCCCCGGTCGACCACGCCGCGCTCGGTACCCAGGCCGAGCAGGCGCACCACGCCATCCTCGGTGATCAGCGCATAGCGCAGTCTGCGAATGTCCGCCGTCCTGTCGAAGGGTACTCGGGGGCCTCAGGTGTCGCACTGGCCGGAATTCACCGCGTCAGTCGTCGAACGAGTGGCGGCATTAGTGTCGCGGATCATCTCCCTGAGTGCCGCGGCGGCGACCGACAGCGGATCGCGCCGACGCATCACGATGCCGAGCTCGCGACGAATGGTGGGAGAGACCAGCGGGCGATGGTCGATCCCCTCCTTGGCGATCTGGCGAAAGCTCAGCGACGGCAGCACGCTGATCCCCAGGCCGGCGGCCACCATGCGCCCCACGGTGGCGATCTGGCTGGCATCGCAGAGGATCGTAAGCGGCTCACCCACCTCGGCCATGATGCGGTCGATATCCTGGCGCGAGCTGGAGAGGCGATTGATGCCGATGAACGGCTGTCCGGCCAGCTGTCGCCAAGCCACGCTCTCCTGCTCGAGTAGCGGGTGTCCGCTGGGCAAGACCGCCACGTAGCGATCCATCAGCACCGGCTCGAAGGCCAATTCCTCGGTGTCCGGCTGGGCCACGGAAAGGCCCAGGTCGGCGCGCCCCTCACGCACCATCTGACTGACCTGCTCGGCCAGCACGTCATGCAGGCTCAGGTTGATGCGTGGGTAGCGGGCGTGGAAGGCGGCGATGATGCCGGGGAGCAGGCCCGCCGCCAGGGTGGGCAGGGCGGCTACGGTTACCTTGCCGCGCTGCTTGGAAAAGCGCTCTTCGAGATCCTCGAAGGCTTCGGACCAGTCGTTGAGCAGACGCACCGCCACCGGCAGGAAGGCCTCGCCCTCCGGGGTCAGGCTGAGCTGGCGCGTGGTGCGTGAGAACAGCGCGCCGCCCACCGCCTCTTCCAGCTTGCGCAGGGCGATAGAGATCGCCGGCTGGGAAAGATGGATACGCTCGCTGGCTTCGGCCAGGCTGCTCGACTGGGCCACGGCGACGAAGGCGTGCAGCTGCTTGATGCTGGGTTTCATTTAGAAAGCAAAACACAATTTAAAAACAATTCAATATACAAAATATATGCGCCAATCCAAGCTGCTTCATGGGATAACCCACCTGCAACACGACAAGAACAAGCCCGCAAGCCGGGCCCAAGGAGCCACTCATGAAGCCAACGCTGAAGACCCTGCTGGCCGCCGCCGCCAGCGCCACTTTTCTCACTGCGGGCATGGCGCAAGCCAACGAGCGCCTGCTGATCGGCTCGACTTCCAGCTCGTCGAGCCACTACGGCTACTTCGTCGCCGTCAACCAGATCATCAACAGCCAGGTCGAGGGCGTGAGCGCCTCGGTGGCGGAAACCGGGGCCACCGTCGACAACCTGCGCCGCCTGAGCCGCAATCAGATCGACATGGGCCTGGTCACCACCAACACCGGCTACCACGCCTATGCCGGCCAGGAGGACTTCGATGGCCGCCCGGTCGACAGCCGCCTGCTGTGGGTCTATACCGTCGCCCCGCAGAACGTGGTGATGCGTCAGGATGCCGGCGTCTCGACCCTCGAAGACCTGGAAGGTGTGCGCTTCAACCCGGGCATCACCGGTTCGGCCACCGAGAAGACCACCGAGGCGGTGATGCGTACCCTCGGCATCTCGCCCAACTACGTGCGCGGTTCCACCACCGACATCGTCGACGCGATGAAGGATGGCCGGGTCATGGGTTCGGCCAAGTCCGGCGTCGGCAACCGGCTCGACGGTTCGAGCATGGACATCGCTACCTTCACTCCGATCAGCGTCATCTCGCTCACCGACGAGCAGGCTGCAACGCTGCGTGAGGAGATGCCCGATGTGGCCATCGTCGACGTGCCGGAAGGCGCCGGTGAGGGCATTGCGGCCTACACCACCTGGGCCTTCGGCGTGGCCGTGCACGCCCACCCGGACCTCGACGAGGAGACCGCCTACCAGATCGTCAAGGCGGTGATGGAGAACCCCGAACCCCAGGCCAACGCCTTCTCTGCGGTGCGCGACGCCGACCTGGCGCAGATGACGCTGGATGTCGGTACCGTGCCGCTGCACGCCGGGGCGGCCCGCTACTTCGAGGAGCAGGGCCTGGAGATTCCCGACGCGCTGCGGCCCGTCGAGTAACGGCCAGGGGAGGCGTTTGCCATGCGCGAGAACCTGACCAAGCTGCTGGCCCTCGCACTGGGGGGGCTGATCCTCTACACCTCGGCGACCGGCCCCTTCGAGAGTCTGGTTCAGCGGAGTATCTTTCTTGCGCTGGTAATCCTGCTGGGGTTCACGCTCTATCCGCTGGGTGCCGGCAAGCGCTGGCGCCCGCTGGGGCTTGGCGTCGACCTGACGCTTGCCGTCGGCGTGGTGCTGGCCTGTGGCTACGTGGCGACGAACCATGAGCGGATTCTCGTCGAGCTGCCCTGGGCCACGCCGCGGGACATGCTGTTCACCGGCGTGCTGCTGGTGGCGGTACTGGAGCTCTCCCGGCGCGCCATCGGCGTGATCTTCCCGCTGCTGGTGCTGGCGGGGCTGGCCTATGCCTGGCTCGGGGCGGCCATTCCCGGGCCGCTGGGGCATCGCGGCTTCGACCTCTTCTACATCACCGAAACGCTCTATCTCGGCGATCTGGGGGTGTGGGGCATGCTGGTGGGCGTGGCCGCCACCACCATTGCCGCCTTCGTGCTGTTCGGCTGCCTGCTGCTGCACACCGGCGGCGGCCAGACCTTCATGGACCTGGCGCTGCGCATCAGCGGTCGCTCGCCGGGCGGTGCCGCCAAGGTGGCCACCGTGGCCTCGGGGCTGTTCGGCATGGTCAGCGGCAGCGCCGTGGCCAACGTGGCGACGACAGGCAACTTCACCATTCCGATGATGAAGCGGCTCAAGTACCCGGCACCCTTCGCTTCGGGGGTGGAGGCGGTGGCTTCCTCCGGTGGTCAGATCGCGCCGCCGATCCTGGGCGCCGCGGCCTTCATCATGGCCGAGATTCTTGGCGAGAGTTACCTGCGTATCGCACTCGCTGCGCTGCTGCCGGCGATCCTGTTCTATCTCGGCGTGTTCCTGACCATTCATCTGGTGGCACGGCGGCGCAACCTGCAGGTGGTGCCCGATGATGAGCTGCCGAGCTGGCCCGAGGTGCTGCGTCCGGAACGGATCATTCCGATCCTGGCTGCGCTGGGCGGGCTCTTCTACGGCGTGCTGTCGGGACGCTCGATCCAGATGTCGGCCTTCTACGGCATTCTGATGACGGTGCTGACCTTCGTGCCCTTCGCCTTGCTGGCGCGCAGGCCGCTGCGCGAGATCGCCGGCAAGCTGCTCGCGGGGCTGATCGATGCCGGCAAGGGCATGGTGATCATCGGCGTGCTGCTGGCCGGCGCGCAGATGCTGGTGGCGATGATCGGCATGACCGGCATCGGCGTGACCCTGGCCAGCCTGATCGTCAACGTGGGCGGCCAGTCCCTGTTCCTGGTGGCCTTCATCGTCGGCGGCGTGTGTCTGATCCTGGGCATGGGCATCCCCACCACGGCGGCCTACGTGCTGGTGGCCTCAGTGCTGGCGCCAGCGCTGACCACCATCGGCGTCGAGCCGCTGATCGCCCACCTGTTCGTGTTCTACTTCGCCACCCTGTCGGTGATCACGCCGCCGGTGTGCGTGGCGGTGTTCGTTGCCGCGGGCATTGCCGGCACCAACTGGCTGCCGGCGGCGGGCGAGGCGGTGCGCCTGGCGGCGGCGATCTACGTGATTCCTTTCCTGCTGCTGATCTATCCCGCCCTGGCCGGCTTCGGCAGCGCCTTCGATATCCTGCTGGCCAGCTCCCAGGGCGTGGTGTTCGTGCTCGCCTTCGCCACGCTGATGGCGCGGGTCGCCGTCACCGGCAGCCGGCTGCTCGACGTGGTGGGCTTGGCACTGGTGGTGGGCCTGGCGCTGATTCCCGGCTGGATGACCACTACTGGCGCCTTGCTGCTGCTGGTGGCGCTCTATGCCCGGCGGCGTCAGCGTCTGGCATCGGCTCCGCCTGCTGCGAAAGCTCCAGGCGCACACGGCATGACGGCCAAGGAGACCCACTCATGACCTTTCTGTTGGGCAGCGGTGCCGGCTTTTCCGGCGACCGCACCGATGCCGCCATTCCCGTGGTGAGAGAGCTGATTCGCCGCGGCCAGCCTGCCGCGCTGATCTTCGAGACCCTGGGTGAACGTACCCTGGCAGCAGCTCATCGTGCCCTGCGCGACGACCCGACGGCGGGCTTCGAGCCATTGCTGGAAGAGCTGCTCACTCCGGTGCTGGACGACTGCCTGAAGCACGGTATCGCCATTCTCGGCAACTTCGGCGCGGCCAACCCGGACGGCGCCTGCGGCGTGGTGGCTGAACTGGCCGCCCGCAGCGAGCGGGGTGGGGCGAGGATCGGCCGGGTGCACGGCGACGACATCCGCGCACGGCTGGGCGAAGTCGATCTCGAGCGCTGGGAGGCGGAGAGCCGCGAGCTGCCCGGCGAGGAGGCACTGATCTCGGCCAACGTCTATCTCGGTGCTGCGCCCCTGGTCGAGGCGCTGGAGCTTGGCGCCGAGGTGGTGGTCAGCGGGCGGGTGGCCGACCCGGCGCTGTTCCTGGCGCCGCTGGTGCATCACTTCGGCTGGGCCTGGAACGACTGGGACCGCCTGGCCGCGGGCATGATGGCCGGCCATCTGGGCGAATGCGGTGCTCAGGTCACGGGGGGCTACTTCGCTGACCCGGGCTGCAAGGAAGTGCCGGGGCTGGCACGGGTCGGCTACCCGATCATCGAGGTGGAGGAAGACGGCAGCCTGGTGGTGACCAAGCCTGCCGGCACCGGCGGCACCGTTACCGAACGCACGGTCAAGGAACAGCTGCTCTACGAGGTGCACGACCCGGCCAACTACCTGACGCCCGATGTGGTGGTGGATCTCTCCGCAGTGACTGTTCGTGAGATCGGCCCCGACCGGGTGGCGGTGCGCGGCATCCGCGGCAAGCCGGCGCCGCAGCGGCTCAAGACCACCGTCTGCTACGAGGGCGGCTGGCAGGGCGAGGCGGAGATTTCCTACGCCGGCCCCAACGCTTTTGCCCGGGCGCAGCTGGCCGCCGAGGTGCTGCGCGAACGGCTCACCTTCCGCGCGCCGCCGGAGTTGCGCACGCGGCTGGATATCGTCGGCCATGCCAGCGTGTTCGACAGCGATGCCGGCGACCTGCAGCGCAGCGTGCCGGTTACGGCCAGTGGCGACTATCGTCTGCGCCTGGCCGCCGAGCATGCCGAGCGGCGCTGGGTGGAGCGCGCCACACAGGAGCTGCTGGCACTGTACTGTGCCGGTCCGGCCGGTGGCGGTGGGGTGCGTCGGCAGTTCCAGCGCCGCGTATGCACCGCCTCCTACCTGGTGCAGCGCAGCGACGTGGAAGCCTTTGCCGCCCTGTTCGATACCACTCTTTTCGACACGAAGATGGCCAACGAGAGGAGAGTCGCTCATGGCGCACGCTGACGTGAACCAGGACGCGAGCCCACGGGCGGGACATGCGGTAGCCCTGCATCGCCTGGCTCATGCCCGCGCCGGTGACAAGGGCGACCGGCTCAACCTGGCGCTGTTCGCCTATGAGCCAAGCCACTACGAGACACTGGTGGAAGAGGTCACCGAGGAGCGGGTGCTGGCGCTGTTCGCCCATCGCGGTGCGAGCCGGGTGCGTCGCTACCTGCTGCCGGGTTTGGCCGGCATGAACCTGGTGGTCGACGACGTGCTACAGGGCGGAGTCAACGCTGCGCTGAACCTGGATGGCCACGGCAAGACGCTCTCCTTCCTGCTGCTGGGCATGAGCGTGACGGTCGATGACGACCCGGGCTGAGCCCGACATTAGAAGGTGCAAAACGGGCCACCCAAAGGTGGCCCGTTTGTTAGTTCTAGGGCAGGGCGAGGCTCACGCCTTGGCCATGCGTTTCTCCTTGGCTTTCTCCTTCTCGTCTTTCTCTTTCTCGCCGACGGCGCCGCGCCGCTGCGCCAGGCTCTCCACCTTGCGCTGCTTCTCGTAGAGAAAGCGCAGCACCTCCTGGCGGTAGTGGTTGTAGCGCGGGTCGTCGGCCAGGGCGATGCGGTCGCGGGGGCGGGGCAGGTCGATGTCGAGGATCTCGCCGATGCGTGCCGAGGGGCCGTTGGTCAGCATCACGATGCGGTCCGAAAGCAGCACCGCCTCGTCCACGTCGTGGGTGATCATGATCACGGTATTGCCCAGCTCGTCCTGGATACGCATCACCTCCTCTTGCAGGTGGGCGCGGGTCAGGGCGTCGAGCGCGCCGAAGGGCTCGTCGAGCAGCAGCACCTTGGGCTCCATGGCCAGTGCGCGGGCGATGCCCACGCGCTGCTTCATGCCGCCGGATATCTCCGCCGGGCGCTTGTCCAGCGCATGGCCCATGCCGACCATTTCGAGATTCTTGACGATCCACGCGTGGCGTTCGGCCTTGCTCTTGGTGCGACAGGTCTTGTTCACCGCCAGTGCCACGTTCTCGTAGACGGTGAGCCAGGGCAGCAGCGAGTGGTTCTGGAACACCACGCTGCGGTCGGGACCCGGCGAGTTGACCTCCTTGCCGTCGAGGATCACCGCGCCGGAGGTGGACTCGGTGAGCCCGGCGACGATGTTGAGCAGGGTCGACTTGCCGCAGCCGGAATGGCCGATGATGGAGATGTACTCGCCGCGGTCCACGGTCAGGTCGATGCCCTTGAGCACCTGACTCTGCGTGCCCTTGGCGTAGAAGGTCATGTCGACGTTTTCGATACTCAGATAGCGGTTGCTCATGTTGTTCTCCTCAGCCTTGGGCGGTGCCGCGGGTCACCCGGTTGCCGATGAAGGCGACCAGGCGGTCGAGAACGAAGCCGACGATGCCGACGTAGACCAGCGCCAGGATGATGTCGCTGATCATCGAGGCGTTCCAGGCGTCCCAGATGAAGAAGCCGATGCCCACGCCGCCGATCAGCATCTCGGCGGCGACGATGGCCAGCCACGACAGGCCGACGCCGATGCGCAGCCCCGAGAAGATGTAGGGCGCGGCGGCGGGCAGCATGATGCGGGTGAAGTACTCCATGCCGTTGAGACGCAGCACCCGGGCCACGTTGCGGTAGTCCTCGGGGATGTTACGAATGCCCACCGAGGTGTTGATGATGATCGGCCAGATCGCGGTGATGAAGATCACGAAGATCGCCGAGGGAGTGCTGTCCTGGAAGCCGGCCAGCGAGATCGGCAGCCAGGCCAGCGGCGGCACGGTGCGCAGCACCTGGAACACCGGGTCGAGGCCGCGCATGGCCCAGGTCGACTGCCCCACCAGCACGCCAAGGGCGATGCCCGCCACCACGGCCAGGGAGTAGCCGTAGGCCACCCGCTCGAGGCTGGCGAGTATCTGCCAGGCCATGCCGACGTCGTTGCCACCATGGTCGTAGAACGGATTGGCGATCAGCTCCCAGGTATCGCGCAGCACCTGGGAGGGAGGCGGCAGCACGGCGCCGGGGGAGGAGCAGAGCAGCTCCCACAGAATGCCGAGCAGGGCAAGGATTACCACGGGTGGCAGCACCCGCTGCACCACCACTTGCTGAAGGGCGATGAAGTCGGGGGCCCAGGCGAGGGCGGCCGGCTTGGCCAGGGTGTTGCTGCGTTGCACGCTACTCATGAGGATGTCTCCTTCTCGTGCGAGATCAGGCGAGGCGCTTGATGGCCAGGCTGTCGAGATAGGCCTGGGGGTCTTCGGGGTCGAAGGTCTTGCCGTCGAAGAAGGTCTCCACGCCGCGGGAGGTGGAGTCGGGTATGTCGGCGGCGTCGACCCCGAGTGCGGCGGCCGCCTCGCGCCACAGGTCCTCGCGGTTGACCCGTTCGATCAGCGCCCGGCTGTCGAAGTCCTGGGGCAGGTAGCCCCAGCGCTGGTTCTCGGTGAGGAACCACAGGTCATGGCTCTTGAAGGGGTAGGAAGCCTGGTGCTCCCAGTAGCGCATGCGCTGCGGGTGGTCTTCTATCACCAGGCCGGTGCCGTAATCGAAGTTGCCCTGGATACGGTCGATCAGATCGGCATAGGGGGCATGAATCCAGCGCCGGCGCGAGCAGATCTGGGCCATCTCCTCGTGGTTGGCCGGGTCCTCGCACCACATCTGCGCCTCCATGATCGCCATCAGCAGCGCCCGGGTGGCGTTGGGGTGAGCCTCGACGTAGTCGCTGCGCATGGCGAACGCCTTCTCCGGGTGGTCGTTCCACAGCTCGCCGGTGGTATTGGCGGTGTAGCCGATGCCCTGGTTGATCAGCTGCTGGTTCCACGGCTCGCAGACGCAGAAGGTTTCCATGCTGCCGACGCGCATGTTGGCCACCATCTGGGCCGGCGGCACCACGATGGTCGAAATGTCGCGATTGGGGTCGAGGCCCCCGGCGGCCATCCAGTAGCGAATCCACATGTCATGGGTGCCGCCGGGAAAGGTCATGGCGGCATTGACCGCTTCGCCCCCGGCACGCTTGGCGGCAATGGCCTGGGCGAACTCGGCGGTGTCGAGCCGCACCTCGAGATCGGCATGCTCGCGGCCCACCGAGATGCACTGACCGTTGAGATTGAGCCGGGCCAGGATGCTCATCGGCACCGGTACGTTGTTGGGGGTCATGGCGCCGCTGGCAATCAGGTAGGGCATTGGCGTGAGGATGTGGGCGCCATCGATGCCGTTGCGCTGGGAGCCCAGCACCAGGTTGTCGCGGGTGGTGCCCCAGGAGGACTGCTTGAGTACCTCCACGTCGGTCATGCCGTGGGCGGCGAAGAAGCCCTTTTCCACCGCCACGAACAGCGGTGCGGCATCGGTCAGGGCGATGAAACCGAGCTTGGCAGAGGTGGTTTCGGGCCGTCCGCTGGCCATGGCCCAGCTCAATGGCAGGCTGCTGAGCAGGGCGCTACCGCCCACGACGCCGGCTGTCTGCTTGAGAAAACGGCGACGGTCGAGTGCAGGGCCGCCTTTGTTGGTCTTGTTCATGGGTATGGCTCCCAATAAGAAGTGTCTGGCCAAATAAAGACGGCGCCTGCCCCGATTCGCGTGACGATGTCACGGGAACCTGGGCAGACGCCGTTGCCTGGTCCTGATGCTGCATGGAAGCGCTGAACCGTCGTTGACTCAGCGGACGGTTAGACTTTGCAGCTTGGATGCCATACGTCGAATTTTTCTGTTCTTTAATAGAAAAAACATGAACTTGAATTTTTGCGTATGATGCCGATCAACTTCCTCCCGTTCAGGTGGAGAGCCGCTACGGTGCAGGCCGGTTGTGCGGCGCACCAAAACGCAGCTAGCCGGTTTCCTGGGCTGAGGTTTTCAGAATATCGGCCAGCCCCAGCACGGACTGCGCAATCTCGCTCATGCTCTTGCTCTGATCCATGGCCAACTTGCGCAGGAAGGCATAGGCCTGCTCCTCGGTCATCTTTTGATGCGCCATTATCAGGCCCTTTGCGCGTTCGATCAGCTTGCGCTCACGCAACGCGCGCCGGGTATTTTCAAGCTCGTCGCTGAGTGCCTGCAGTTGCCCTGACTGGACGCGCATCAGGCCCACCAGCGACCGGTTGAGCGATGACCCCACGATGCGTGCGGTGACTTCTCCCAGCTCCTGGCTGGCACAGCTGTCGAATAGCTCCACGAGCTGCTGGCAGACGCCCGGGGCGGCGTCGTTCAGTTCGCCCTGCAAGTCGCCCTGGTGCGCCAGGCTGCGGCGTGCTTCGACGGTCTTGGCCAGGCACAGGGTCGAGAGCTCCTCTATCAGGAAGGCTTCCACGCGCTGGATGGCGTCGATGCGCCGGGTAGTCAGCTCGTACCAGGTTTCCCCCAGGGGGCTGGTGCCTTGCGCCAACAAGATATCGTTACAGGCCATTTCACGCAGCTGCTGGATGCCGGCCAGGGTTCGCCCCGGCATCTCCTGCTGCCACTGTTGGCGTCCTTGCTCGCTGGTGAATTCCAGGCAGATATCGAAGCAGCGCTGCTGGTCTTCGATGAGTTGTGCCAGCAATTGACGGTGATTCTCGTCGAAGCTGCTGGTAGTGAAGCCGGCAGCGCCGCAGGCGCGCTCCTGGCCAGCCAGTTCCTTGCCCTGCATGAGGTGGAAGATGGCGACCAGGGCCAGCGTGACCTCGGGGTCGGTGGCCGTGTCGGCAACCTCGAATACCACGGAAAGCAGTGCGCTGATCAGCTGGTTATAGGCCAGGGTGGCGGCGTCGGGGCCGGTGTCGAGGGCTTCGATCTCGCTGCGCAGCGCCGTCAGACCATCGAGGGCGTGCCAGACGCGGGCGATGCGCCTCAGCAGCCGGGCAGTGGTGGCGGGGCGCCCGGCGGTAGCGCCCAGTGCGTCGAGGCGCAGGCGTAGCGCACTTTCGTGCTCCAGGCTCTCTTCGATGCGCTCGCGGCGTCGCTGTGCAAAGCGCTGTCCCTGAGAGGCCAGGTAGACGTTCGAAGCGCCGCGCTCCTTCTGCAGGGCATGCACGAAGCGGCTGACATCGCCGACGATATCGCAGGCGGCGGTGAGATGTTCGAGATCCGCGATTTCGCAGCGTTTGGCTGCCACAAGCAGGCGTTCGGCAGGTGTCATGGTTCACCTCATGCAGACACGATGACCGCCGCCTGAGGGGCGGCGGTCGGTTGGGCACGTGCCGCGGCAGCCGGCCGCCGCGGTGCTTGCACTCAGCGCAGCGACAGTGCGCCGGCGCCGGTATCCTCGCCCACCGCCTCGCGATAGGCCTCGGCTTCCTCGGCTTCCACTTCGTCGCTGAAGCGCACCAGCAGCGCACAGGAGGCCAGCACCAGCACGATCAGGCCGAGGTAGAACAGCCCCTGCTGGTAGGTGATGGCTTCGCTGCGGAAGAGGAAGGCGGCGGCCACGGCGCCGACGTTGCCGCCGGCACCGACGATGCCGGCCACCGCGCCCAGGGCCTTCTTGTTGATGAATGGCACCACGCCGTAGGTGGCGCCTTCGGCCATCTGCACGAACAGGCTGAACACCAGCATGATGGCGATGGCATATGACAGTACGTGCATCTGCGAGAAGGCGACCAGGGCGATGCCCTCGCAGATTAGGGCGATGAACAGCCAGCGTA
>Ga0194138_10000489_pt1 | contig 18682 bp, 14 predicted proteins | sample TARM_MetaG_T2_14_FD_134022 | JGI IMG/M metagenome (GOLD analysis project Ga0194138, IMG submission 134022) | Freshwater microbial communities from Pennsylvania, USA, analyzing microbe dynamics in response to fracking - TARM_MetaG_T2_14 (version 2) | ecosystem: Environmental > Aquatic >...
CCGTCGTTATGATGCACAAGTCTTTTTTGATGAGACACTCGATGTAACCGCGTGTGATCAAAGCATTAAAAAACTAAGAAAAGACGGCCATAGAGTATTGTTTTTGCATGTCGTGATGGCCGCAATTGTTAGAACCATGTCAGACTACCCAAAACTTAACCGTTTTGTAGCAGGGAAAAAAGTCTATGCAAGAAATCATATCGCGATTAGTTTTGCGATGAAAAAAAGTCTATCTTTGGATGCGAATGAGACGGTCGTCAAAGTTTTATTTCATCAAGAAGATACATTGTTTGATGTGATTGAAAAAGTGAATACGGTGATTAAAGAAAACCAAGTTGAAAGTCATGCCAATAAAACAGATAAATTTGCGCTCTTTTTAAAGCTGTTACCTTCAGTTTTAATTCGCTTTGTAGTGTTTATGGCTAAAGTGCTAGATAATCACCGTTTTTTACCGAAATGGATTATTAAGCTGAGTCCTTTTCACAGTAGTGCCTTTGTGACAGATCTTGGAAGTCTTGGGATTAACCCCGCGTTTCATCATATTTATGATTTTGGGACGACGTCTCAGTTTTTAGCGTTTGGGACCAAGCGAAAAGCTGAAAACGATCATACGAAAAAATTAATGACTATAAAAGTAGTGATTGATGAGCGTATTGTGGATGGGTATTATTATGCCCGAGGGCTTAAACGGTTAAGCCGCTATATTAAAGACCCAAATATCTTGATCACCCCACCAGAAAAGACCCAAGTTGACAACGAAATATAAAAAAGTGACAAATGTTCATAATTTTTGTTTACTTTTAAAAAAGCATGTGGTAAACTAAAAAAGTGTTTTTATTTATAAAATTCAAAGAAAATGAGGTGATGGCAATGATTAAATTACGTGCAAACAATATGACGATTGTAGACGCATTAAGCGCTTTTTTAAGCATGCAACACCCATCACTAGAGACACTATAAGTGTTATAAAGTAATGTTATTTTTTATAAATAACGCTGTCTTTATCTAGCGATGAAGACAGCTTTTTTTATGGACATGGTAGAAAGACAGGTGAAGAATTATGAAGAGATTAAAGCAATTTGGTAAATGGATGAAAGGCAGTATTCACTTTTATATTTTAGGAATCGTGATTTTATTCAGTTTACAATATTTTAGAACATTACCCCCTTTATTTATCCAACATATCGTGGATAATATTTTTGGAGATGACCCATCAAATCTCCCTGTAGTGATTCAAAACATCATTGCAGGTGATACGGTGGAAAGTCGCTTGTTCAATGTCGCAATTTTTAGTGTATTATTTGCATTATTCCGTGTGACATTTATTTTCTTACAACGTGTTTTATTCGCAACATTCACAGAAAGTGTTGCGTATAACATGCGTAATAAGATATATGATCATTTACAAAATTTAAGTTTTACGTATCACTCACATGCTGAAACCGGTGATCTTATTCAGCGTGCAACAACGGATGTTGAAACATACCGTATGTTTATTGGAGAAATTTTAGTTGAAGTATTAAGAATGACTTTCTTAATGGTCTTTGCAATCTTTCAGATGACACAGATGCATATAACAATGACCCTTATTAGTATGATAGTAGCACCGGTTGTATTTGTCATTGCTCTGTTTTACTTCAAATATGTTAAACGCGTTTTCAAACGCGTTGAAGAAGCCGAAGGTAAGATGACAACAATCTTACAAGAAAGTGTTACAGGGATTAGAGTTGTTAAAGCCTTTGCGAATGAAAAATTTGAAATGGAAAAATTTGATGAAACTAGTCAAACCTACCGTGATGAATCATTTATTTTAATGAAACTTATGGCAGCCTTTTGGAGTGGGACTGACTTCTTAATCTTTGGTCAGTACTGTTTAACGGCGAGTTTTGGGATTTATTTTGTTATCAATGGACAATTAGGTACAGGACAGTTTATTGCCTTTTTAAGTTTACTTGGGCTTATTGTTTGGCCGATTAGACAGCTTGGGCGTATTATTGGTGATTTCGGGAAAACTACGGTTGCGCTTGATCGTATCGATGAAATCATGATTCATGAAACTGAACATGAAAATGACACCGCAAACAAACCTGACATTAAAGGAAATATTAGCTTTAAAGGTGTTGGCTTTCAGTTTGATGATGATCATAAACCCTTACTAAAAAATATTAGTTTTGATGTGAATGCAGGGGAAACTGTCGCGATTGTTGGAAAAACAGGAAGCGGTAAAAGTACGTTGTTAAACCTTATGGTTAGACTGCTTGAAAACCAAGAAGGTCGCATTGAATTTGATGGGACTGACATTAAAGATATTAATAAAAAGTGGTTAAGAAAAAATGTTGGAATCATTTTACAAGAGCCATTCTTATACTCAAAAACCGTTTATGATAATATTGGAATCATGAATAAAAAAGCCAGCAAAGATAAAGTCTTTGGGGCTGCAAATATTGCGAGTGTTCATGAGGATATCTTAAACTTCGAACGCGGGTATGAAACAGTAGTTGGGGAACGTGGTGTTACCTTATCAGGGGGACAAAAACAACGTGTAGCCATTGCGAGAATGTTACTGGATGATAAACCCGTCTTGATTTTTGATGATTCACTAAGTGCTGTTGATACTGAGACAGATATCCAAATTCGACGTGCCTTAATGAATCACTGGAAAAATACAACAGTCTTTATCATCACACACCGTATCGCAACCGCGATGGAAGCGGATAAGATTATTGTGCTTGATAAAGGAGAAATTATTGAAACAGGAAATCATGAAAGCTTACTCCGACAAGATGGTGTGTATGCTCAGCTTTGGGATATTCAGACCAGTCTTGCTTATGACTTTAAAACACGCACGAAGGGAATGAAGTAAATGAGTCACTTTGAAGAAGAAGAATATACAGAAACGAAATTTGATGCCTTTATATGGAAACGTATTTTATCGTATATGAAACCCTTAAAAAAATATGCGATTATCGCAGTGATGGCCGCAACGGTTTTAGCGGTTGCTGATATTACTTATCCCTTAATTAACCGTTACGGGATTGATACCATCATTGAAACGGGCGATTTAAGCAAACTGCCTTGGTTTGTAGGGATGTATTTAATTTTTATGGTCGTCCTTGCAACGATGGTATTCACTTTTATCTATATGGCAGGTAAAATTCAAAATCAGCTTGCTTATAGTATTCGTGAACATGCCTTTAAAAAATTACAGTCATTGCCGTTTTCTTATTATGACCGTACACCAGTAGGGTGGATCATGGCTAGAATGACCAGTGATTCGAGAAATTTAAGTGATATCTTAAGTTGGGGCCTTATTGACCTTACTTGGGGTGGATTAATGATGATTGGTCTAATTGTTGTGATGTTAATTATTAACTTTAAATTAGCGCTTATCACCTTAACTGTCTTACCGGTTTTAGTCTTTTTGAGTTTATACTTCAGAAAACGAATTTTAAAAGCTTATCGCCAGATTAGAAAACAAAACTCGAAGATTACAGGTGCATTTAATGAAGGCATTGGGGGCGCAAAAACGACTAAAACGTTAGTATTAGAAGAAAGTAATTATCGTGATTTTGATCGCATGACATCGAATATGAAACGTCATTCGGTTAAAGCAGCAGTCTTTGCAGGCCTTTATTTTCCTTCTATCTTATTTGTCGCATCAATCGCAACCGCCCTTGTTTTTTATTATGGTGGGATGGATGTTAGTAATGAAGTAATTAGTGTTGGGATTTTGTATGTCTTTATCTCTTATGTCGGTCAGTTTTTTGAACCGATTATGCAGCTTGCCAATATCTTAGCGCGTTTCCAACAAGCCCAGGCAAGTGGTGAGCGTATTCTAAGTTTAATTGATGCAGAAAATGATATTACAGATACTGATGAAGTGTTAGAAAAATACGGAACCATGTCAAACCCTAAAAAAGAAAACTGGGAATTGTTACATGGCGATGTTACATTTGATCATGTTAGTTTCAAATATAAAAAAGGCGAACAAGTACTCAAAGATTTTAATTTAGAAGTTAAACGCGGTCAATCAATCGCGTTAGTAGGTCATACAGGTGCTGGGAAAAGTACCATCGTAAACTTGATTTGTCGTTTTTATGAACCAACCGAAGGCCGTATTTTAATTGATGGGGTTGACTATAAAGACCGTTCAATTGGCTGGTTACATGATTCTTTAGGGTATGTCCTTCAAGCCCCACATTTATTCAGTGGGACCATTATGGAAAACATTCGTTATGGCCGCTTAGAAGCTACCGATGAAGAAGTCATAAAAGCAGCTAAAATGGTTGAAGCTGATGACTTTATCATCACGTTTGAAGAAGGCTATCAGACTGAAGTTGGGGAAGGCGGTTCAAGATTAAGTGTTGGGCAGAAACAATTAATCAGTTTTGCAAGAGCCCTTGTTGCTAATCCTAGTATCCTCATTTTAGATGAGGCAACCAGTAGTGTTGATACGAACACAGAAAAAAGTATTCAACATGCGATTGAAACAGTGATGGAAGGAAGAACAACGTTTATCATTGCGCATCGTTTATCAACCATTGTGAATAGTGATGTGATTTTAGTGCTTGAAAATGGTCAAATCATTGAACAAGGGACCCATGATGAGCTTATTGCCCAGGGGAATCATTATTATAAACTTTATACCAATCAGTTTAAGAATACACAAATTGAAGATAGTATTAGAGAGTAAGTGAATCCGCACATCTAGTGCGGATTCTTTTTTGTGTACAAACCACTCTTTGTTTGCTATGATGAAAGTATGAAAGGTGGGATACTTTGAAAGTAGTTGTAATCGGAGGTGTCGCAGCCGGAATGAGCGCTGCGAGTAAATTAAAGCGGTTAAATCAAGCAGTAGACATTGTCGTGTTTGAAAAAGGCGCTGACTTAAGTTATGGGGCATGCGGGATGCCTTATTATCTTAGTGATATGATCAAAGATGATGAAGCACTTATCGCAAAACATGCCAAAGATTTTCAAGCAGAAGGGATTAATGTCTTTTTGCATCACGAAGTAACCAAAGTGAATCCTGGTAAGAAAACTGTACAGGTCTATGATAGTAAAAACAGTGAAACATTTGATGAGCCTTATGATAAATTAATCATTGGAACAGGCGCACATGCAATTCAGTTACCGATTGATGGGCGTGATCTTAAAAATATTCATGTGCTCAATAGTTTAGCAGATGCTAGAAAACTAAAACCCAAACTTGATGATTATGAAAGTATTGCAGTCATTGGAGCTGGATTTATTGGGGTTGAAGTTGCTGAACAATTGATTGAAATGGGTAAAAAGGTCATTGTCATTGAACGAGAAACACAGGTGATGCCACAATTTGATGAAGATATCGCTGAAATAGCCTTACATGCTTTAGAAGATGCAGGCATCAGTGTTGCGCTGGGTGAGACGGTTAAGGCTTATCACGGAACAGATACCGTAGAAGCCGTTGAAACTGATCATGATACCTATGCAATTGATGCGGTGATTGAGGCTATCGGAGTAAAACCTAGTACAGAGTTTATAAAAGACACAGGTATTGAAATGCTAAAAAACGGGGCTATTATCACCAATCATAAAATGGAGACGAGTATCCCTGATATTTACGCAGCAGGGGATTGTGCAAGTTACTATCACCGTTTAACGCATAAACAAGTCTATGTTCCCCTTGGAACACACGCGAATAAAGCAGGCCGAGTGATTGCCGAACAAATTGCTGGAAATCATCAAACATTTCATGGCGTTATTGGTTCAACCGTTATTAAAATTTTAGATTTAGAAATGGCTAAAACCGGGCTAACGATAAAAGAAGCAAAACGTGAAAAGCTTGATTTAGGCTATGTCGATGTAAAAGCCAGAAATCAAGCAGGGTACTACCCAGGCGCAGAAACGATTACTATGCGCATTACCTATGATAAGAAAACGTGCAAACTGATGGGGGCGCAAATGATTGGGAAAAAAGGCGTCTCATCAAGAATAAATATTATGGCAACAGCCATCATGCAAGGCTTAACTGCAGAAGAGTTTTCTAACTTAGACTTTGCATATGCACCACCATTTTCACCCGTTTGGGACCCTTTACAAATTGCTACAAATCAAATAAAATGTAAATAAGAGGAGGCAATACAATGCAAAACAATGTTGGTAAAATCGATCAAACCGTTCGTTATGTTATTGCAGTGATCTTAATAGTACTCGCAATTATTTTAGAAATTTGGTGGTTATTAATTCCTGCAATTATTTTAGGGTTTACAGCCGCAGTATCATGGTGCGGGCTTTATAAACTCTTCGGTATTAACACTTGTAAGTTTGATAAAAAAGAATAATGGTCAAAAAAAGTGCGATAATCGCACTTTTTTTAATGAATAATGCATATCTTTTTACAAAATCTGTATTATAAGTTATTTTATTTCTAAAGCGCTTATGCTATAATACAACTTGAAGAGGAGGTGCGCTCATGAAAAAGAAGAGTAAAAGTCAAATTGTTTATGATTATATTGAAGAATTAGTCATTAGTGGAGAAATCAAAGCGGGTGAACGCTTACCAAGTGAAGCAAGACTTGGGGAAATTTTAAATGTGAGTCGTGTATCTGTACGTGCTGGGATTGAAAAACTCAGTGCTATTGGATTAGTGAGTAAGAAAAAAGGTGGAGGAACGTATGTTAACAAACCTAATAATGAAAACTATCTAAGCGTCTTTACACCAACACTTCTTCATAATACTGATTATTTAGAGTTATTAGAAATCCGACGTGCTTTAGACAGTTTAAGTGTCCAACTATGCGCAAAACATATTACAGAAACTGGAACAAGAAAGCTTCTTGAAATCATCGATGAAATGGAAACCATTGATGATGCCAATGACTTTTTCACCCTGGATAAAAAATTCCATTTGTTAATTTCAAAATATTCGAAAAATCGTTTCTTACATAGCATGCATTTAATCATCTGGGATGTTATCCAAAAATCTCAACGCATCAGTTATAACCGTGTTACCAACCAAGATAGAATCGAAGAGCATAAAGCGATTGTTAATGCGATTGTCCATAAAGATCAAGATTTAGCACGCATTTATACGATAAGACATTTAGAGCGCATTATTGACACTTTTGTATGTGAATACAATCAAGACAGTCAATATGAAGCCATTAAACGTAAAAATTAAAAAAAGGAGAAATTCATTGTGAATTTCTCTTTTGTTTTATGGTATAATCGACTTATGCCAGCATGGTGGAATTGGTAGACACGCTAGACTCAAAATCTGGTGGCTTTAATGCCGTGTCGGTTCGAGTCCGACTGCTGGTATTTTTTTTATTCGTAAAGCGTGTCCAAAAACTGTTCTAAAATTTGTTCGTCATAATAGATATTCGCATACTTTTGAAGCTCTGCGATGGCATCTTTTTTAGCGATTGGCGCTTTGTAATGACGTTCACTAATCATAGTTTCATAACTATCAATAATTCTTAAAACCCTAGCGATGAGAGGAATCTCATCGTTTTTTAGTCCAAATGGATAGCCTGTCCCATCAACATTTTCATGATGGGTAAGAATCGCATAGGCAATCGTTTTAAGTTGGGGGAGGGCATTGGCAATACGGTACCCATATTCAGGGTGCTTATTGATTTCCTTACGCTCATCCACACTTAATGGACGGCCCGTTTTAAAGATGTTTTTATTAATTGCGATTTTTCCGATATCGTGTAGATTTATTAAGACATCTAAGTCCTTTTCTTCTTGTTTAGATAAATGGAGTTTACTCTTAAGTTTTTTTGATAATGATAACATTCGTTTAATATGATCAGGCGATTCATCACTATTTTCAAACACAGAATGTAAAATACTTTGAATCATATAATTGGTATGGAAATCATATTCATGCACTTTCTCTTTATAAAGCATATTTTCAGCACGGAAGAATGTTTGATCGAGTTCCTCATGTTCAACCTTTTCTGCATACCCAAAAGAAGCACTTGGTTCAATGTCTGTGATTTTTTCTTGTTTTAAATCCTTTTTAATCGCATGAATGGCCTCTTGAATAAAGCGTTCATCATAATTGGGTAAGATGGCGGTGAACTCATCGCCACCCACTCTACAAATGATACTATCTTTGGGTAGGTGTTTGGTGAGGAGTTCTGCAAACCGGATGATGACTTTGTCACCTGCAAGGTGCCCAAAGACATCATTCATTAATTTCAATCCGTTAATATCAGCAAGCATGAGACCAATATGGGCATCTTTTGCATAAAAACTTTTTTTCTCATTATAATATCTACGGTTATAAAGATGGGTAAGATCATCGTGATAGGTTAAATCTTTCAGTTCTTTTTCACGTCTGTCAAATTTTGTAAGATTAATCGCAACGCTAATCACATTTTTTAAGCCGTTTTCATCTTTTCCAATCGGGGTAGAATACCATTCTAACCGTAAAGGATTGCCTGATTTATCGTACACAGTAAATGTGCCTTCATATACTCTACCAGTCGCGTCGTACATTTTGATAAGTTGCGATAAATGATCATCCTTATCATTTTTATAGGCTTTATCTACCCATACTTTTAAATTAGGAATTTCATCTTGTGTGTATCCTGTCACTTCAGAAAAACTTTTACTGACCTTTACAATTTGTTTGCCTTCCCGGTGTAATACTACAGGAATTGGCATATCTTCGATCAGTTTTAAAAGGACTTCACGTTGTGCTTGTGATTGCGCTTTAAAAAGCTTAACTTGTTCTTTATTCTTTACAAGTTTAGATTCGATTGCTTTACGTTTATTATGTTGATTATTAAGGGTAATAACAATGACAATCACTGACAGTAAGACAAAAACAAGCCCTTTAATCGTACTAAAATAGATAAAATCATCAATATCGGGATAAATACTAAGTACTAAGTTATCCGATAATAAAATCCAAGCTGTTCCAAAAATTGCATACGTGATGGACACAGTTAATAAATCTTTTTGATTATTTGACATCCAATCACCCCTTTGGTTTATTTTACCACCAAACCGCACAATTTCAATGTAGTTTGACTTCCTAAGTAAAATCACTAGAATAAAAAGCGTTTTCAAAGTGACAAATCTTCATTTTTAACATAAAATAAAAAGCGCTTGATTAAGGCAAAAAAATCCCCTATAATTAAAAATTGTTAGGGCTTTCAAAAAAACCATTTAAAAGACTTTATTTTATGGTAAAATATGATACGATAAAAGTGATAGGAGGGAATGGATTGAAAAAAACAGTGTTACATGACCACCACGTAGAAGCGGGTGCAAAGATGGTTGATTTTGCTGGATTTCATATGCCAATACAATATACATCCATTAAAGATGAACATGTCCAAGTAAGAGAAAAGGCAGGAATCTTTGATGTATCTCATATGGGTGAAATCGAAATCACCGGAAAAGAAGCACAGTACCTTGTGGATAAGGTGTTTACAAATAACGTCTTAGAAATGAAAGATTTACAAATTAATTACGGAATGATGCTTTATGATAATGGAACCGTCGTTGATGATTTACTCGTGTATAAGTATCACGATGAACATTTTTTACTCGTCGTGAATGCTTCAAATATTGTAAAAGACTTTGAGTGGATCAATGACCATAATGATTTTGACTGTACTGTTTTTAATATCAGTGATGAAATCAGTGAAATTGCCCTGCAAGGGCCCCTTGCAGAAAAGGTATTGAGTGAATTTACTGATTATGAGTTAAACAAGTTAACGTTTTTTACATTTGATCGTTTCAATGCCTTTAATGAATCATGCCTAATCTCGCGAACTGGTTATACGGGGGAAGATGGGTTTGAAATCTATGCATCCCATGCAAGTATCATTAAAATATGGGAAACACTCATGAAACATGATGATATTTTACCGATTGGACTTGGGGCGCGGGATACCTTAAGGTTTGAAGCAGCTTTACCGCTTTATGGGAATGAATTAAGTGATTCAATTACCCCAGTTGAGGCAGGGCTAAACTTTGCGGTAGACTACAACAAAGATTTTATTGGGTCTGAAGTGGTTAAAAAGCAAAAAGTCAATAAACCAACACGCCGTATTGTCGGACTAACCCTTAATGATAAAGGCATATTAAGACATGGGTATGATGTGTATCATGAGGATCAAAAAATCGGGGTTATCACAACAGGTTATAAAAGCCCAAGTGTAAGTGAGGCCGTTGCGATGGCCATGATTGATAAACCTTATGATAAAATTGGAACCAATGTGACAATAGAAGTTAGAAACAAACGATTAAAAGCAACCGTTAGAAATAAAAAATTTTATCAAAAAAATACACAAGCAAAATAGGAGGAAAAACAATGAAAACACCAAAAGATTTATATTACCAAGAAAGCCATGAATGGGTTAAAGTAGAAGACGGTTATGCCTATATTGGGATTAGCGATTATGCACAAGATTCACTTGGAGAAGTGGTTTTTGTCGAATTACCTGAAGAAAATGACCAAATTACAAAAGGGACTGAATTTGCAACCGTAGAATCAGTTAAAGCAGCCTCAGATATCAATGCACCTGTATCAGGTGTTATTGTGATGGTGAATGAAGATTTAGAAGATTCACCAGAACTTTTAAATGAAGATCCATACGAAAACTGGATCATTAAAGTTGAACTAGAAGATGAATCAGAATTACAAAGTTTACTAAGCGCAGAAGAATATATCAATAGCTTAGACTAAAAGGAGGAATTTGATGCATAAATATATGCCTCACACTAAAGAAGATATCAGCGCAATGCTTGATACCATTGGTGTAGATTCAATTGAGGCACTCTTTTCTGATGTGCCAAAATCATTAAAACATCGTGATTTAGATATGCCTAGTGCAATGAGTGAAATTGAACTGCTTAATCACTTCAAAGAACTTGCAAGCATGAACACACCCTTAAAATCATTTATGGGTGCAGGCAGTTATGATCACTACACACCAAGTATTATCAGACATATTATCGAGCGTCAAGAATTTTTGACGGCTTACACCCCGTACCAGCCAGAAATCTCACAGGGGACGCTTCAATATATTTTTGAATACCAAAGCATGATCACTCAGCTTACAGGTATGGATGTATCAAATGCCTCAATGTACGATGGCGCTACCGCAACCGCAGAAGCAATGTTTATGGCGTGTGCACAGCGTAAAAAGAAAAAAATCCTAATTAGTGAAACTGTCAATCCTAATATTGTTAGTGTCGTAGAAACGTATGCTAAATACCGCGGGATTGAAGTGATTAAAATTAAAAGTGATAACGGAGAAACAAGCCTAGATGATGTCAAAGCAAATTTTGATAAAGACAGTGCTGGACTGATTGTCCAAAGTCCTAACGTGTACGGGATTATTGAAAACTACACAGGCTACCGTGAAACACTTGATGAATACAAAGGAATGTTTATTATAAACAGTGACCCATCAACACTCACCCATCTTAAAACCCCAAGAAGCTGGGGCGCAGATATTGCGGTTGGAGAAGCCCAAAGCTTAGGGATTCCTTTGTCATTTGGTGGCCCTTATATAGGTTACATGGCAACACTCAACAAATATATTCGTAAAATGCCAGGTAGAATTTGTGGGGTTACAAAAGATAGTGAAGGCAAACGCGCCTTTGTCTTAACCTTACAAGCCAGAGAACAACACATTCGCCGTGAAAAAGCGAACTCAAACATATGTTCAAACCAAAGTTTGCTTGCTTTATTTGTAACGGTTTATATGAGTGTCATGGGGAAAAAAGGTGTTTACGAAGTTCAAAAACAATCAAAAAACCATGCGCATTATATGCACACCATGCTTTTAAAGCTTCCCCAGTTTGAAGAAGCTTTCCCAGATAAACCATTCTTCAAAGAATTTACTTTAAAAACGACCCTTGATGTCGATGTCATTGGTAAAGCACTCATTGAAATAGGGTATTTAGGCCCATTGCCATTTAAAAAATTCGATGCGTCAAAAGAAGACTTAGTGACATTCGCTGTCACAGAAAAAAGAACCAAATCAGAAATTGACGAAGTCGTCGCAGTATTGGGGGCGTTATAATGTATTACGATAAACTCATTTTTGAACTTTCTCAAAAAGACCGTAAAGGCTATTCACTCCCTTACAGTGAAATAAAAGATTATGATCTTGATGATGTCTATTTAAGAGATGATTGTCCCAATCTTCCAGAAGTTTCAGAACTGGATGTTGTCAGACATTTTACCAATGTCAGTTTTAAAAACTTTGGGATTGAAAAAGGATTTTATCCTTTAGGCTCTTGTACCATGAAATATAACCCAAAAATCAATCAAGACATCGCCAATATGCCAGAATTTGCAGGACTTCACCCATATCAACCCGTTGAAACGGTTCAAGGGGTGTTAAAAGTCTATTATGAAACCCAAAAAATTCTTGCAGAAATTTCAGGACTTGATACCTACTCATTAAACCCTTATGCAGGTGCTCATGGAGAGCTTGTAGGGTTAATGATCATGAAAGCTTATCATGCATCACGTGAAGATTATAAACGTACAAAAATCATCGTGCCAGATTCAGCCCACGGAACAAACCCCGCAAGTGCAACAGTCGCTGGCTTTGAAACAATAGAAGTAAAATCCAATCAAGACGGCTCAGTCTCTGTCACAGACTTAAGAAAAGTCTTAAGTGACGAAGTTGCTGGCATTATGCTGACAAACCCTAATACCATTGGGATGTTTGAAAAGGATATTTTAAAAATCGCTGAACTTGTCCATGAAGCCGGCGGACTCCTTTATTACGATGGAGCAAACTTAAATCCAATTTTAGGGAAAGTAAGACCTGGTGATATGGGGTTTGATATCATGCATATTAACTTGCATAAAACATTCTCAACCCCACACGGTGGGGGCGGACCTGGAAGCGGACCAGTTGGGGTGACAAGAGCACTAAAACCATTTTTACCAAAACCTGTTATTAGAAAAGCCGGCGACATTTATTTAATTGATGATCATACCGATGAATCAATTGGACAAATCTCACATTTTTATGGGAACATGGGTGTTGTGATTAAAGCCTATGCTTATTTACTCTCAAACGGGAAAGAACATCTTCCAGAAGTTGCGAAATATTCAACCCTTAACGCAAACTACATTAAAGAATCATTAAAAGACCTTTATCATTTACCAGTTAAAGGACACTGCAAACATGAGTTTGTCTTTGATGGGTTAGAAGATAAATCAACAGGGGTGACTACCCTTGATGTGGCAAAACGTTTACTCGATTATGATGTCCATCCCCCAACGGTTTATTTCCCACTGCTTTATAAAGAATCATTAATGATTGAACCCGTTGAAACAGAATCTAAACAAACGATTGATCATTTCATCAACATTATGCGCACGATTGCAAAAGAAGCAAAAGACAATCCTGAACTGGTTAAAAACGCACCACATAATACGGTTGTCAAGCGTTTAGATGAAGCACTAGCAGCAAGAAAACCAATCGTTAAATACAAAGATTTAGTCGAATCACAAGACAAAGAATAGCAAGAACCCTTAAAGAGTCCAAAACGGACTCTTTTATTTATATTTATTGACTGAATTTAAAAACCCCTCAACAATCCAAGCCAAAGCATAAATGATTTGCAAAAAAAGCGCTTAAACGCTATAATTAAGTATATTTTATAGGAGGTGTGCAGATGAAAAATAATCAAAAAGGGTTCACCTTAGTTGAACTCATTGGTGTCATTGCCATTTCATCGATTATTATTGCACCACTCTTATTTTCCCTTGTCAATAACTTTGAAGTTAATACAAGACAAATGCAACGAAGCGCCGCAGCAACGATAAGCCAAGCGTCAATACTTGCTTTTCAAGATGTTTATTTTAGAGATATTACCGATATTATTGATCAAGCAATTTTAAATGAAGATATGTACCTTGCGCTTAATGGGAATAATTGTAACGTTTTTGGCGATACAGAGTCTAGTACATTTGATACTGTTATTAATTATTTTGGTGGAGACATTACAAATCTTGATGTTGAAGAAGGCGTTCAACCAAGAGGAGGCGGAGCAAAAGGCGTATGTGATGCAGTGTTTTCTTTAAATGTTTTAGAAGAACAGTTTTCACCAGAAGATTTTATTGTTGTCATTGCACCTTACGCGATAGAAAGTACCCAAGAAACCCTTTGGCAAACAGCATTAACTAATGATTTACCAGGGTTAAATTTACCGATTCCACCCAAAGTTTTGGATGAACTTGATAAGGTAACTATCATGCCTGTAGGTGAAGAGCCACCTTCTATGATGTACCGTATCATTGTCTATATACAATATAGTGATCGTGATTCTGATACTATAGTTAGAAGCACATTATTAACACCCAAATGGGCACCTCCAAGTCCTAACTAAAAAGAAGTGGTGAGAATGTATGAAAAATGAAAAAGGATTAACCCTTATTGAGTTGCTTATTTCTATTTCTATAGGAAGTATCGTCATTATGCTTCTTATGAGTATATTAACAAGTACTTTATTAACTAAAAATATAATAGATTATACCAACAAATTAGATAATGAAGTCTATTTTATCAATCAAACTTTATCAAAAGATTTAGAACAAATGGGTTATAAGTCAGTAAGAGATTTTTCTAGCAGTTTCTTAGATTATGAAGTGTTGTTATTTTCTGAGGAGTTCGTCCCTGTTTTTACAGCAGATGAAATAGATTATACTGAAGTCACAAACAATCAAAAAGTATTAGTTTATAGTATTGTTGATGAAGCACTATATTTTGGCCCGATTAATGAACCAACCGATTTAAGCTTAGATACTGAAGTAATAGCAAGTATTAACACTTTTATCAACGAACGAGAAAGTCACCAACTTACAGACCCTAGTACTAAAATTTTGCCAGGATCTTCAATCAACAATGTTTTTTGTCTAACCTTGGATGAAAGAAATAGACCAAACTATCAATGTGCAACAGCTATTATTACATTAGATATAATATTGGAATTTACATTAGATAACGGAAACGCTTTACCACCCAAAACGTACGAAACATCGATTTACTATTAGCAAAGGAGTGAACGAAATGAAGTCATTAATTACGAATCAAAAAGGAAATGTCTTAAGTGTTGCGTTTATTGTAATCGCACTTCTTTCGTTTGCTATCACCGCGACAACTGTTTACTCATATAATATAGCAACAAGAACAACCGATACGATTGATTCTGATAACGAAGAAGTATTCGCTCGAGAAATCATAAGACAATCCTTTAATGATATTAGACAGTTTATTGATGCGCAAAATTTTGATGCCTTTCCAATTAATGATGCGTTTGACACAGATTTTTTAATCGATACTGTTGATTATTATAATAATTTATCTGCCAATTACTATTTAGCAGAATTCGGAATAGTAAATGATACACCCTTAACCTTAGAAGGGTTTTATGATACGCAAGATGATTTGACATCAAATCCATTGACGAGAACTTATATCGCAAGATTTGAATTAGAATCAGGAAGAGTTATTACAAGGGATCTACTCATTACTTATAAAAATCCTGAGTTTGATAGCGGCTTTACATTTGATAACTATGATGATGTTTTCCAATTTTTAGAGACTGAACTACAAGAAGATAAAGTAGAATGTGGAACAGCTGATTGTGATATTAATGATCTTACCACACAAAACGTTATCAATGTTGTAGACGGTGGAGGAGATAGTAGTTCTTATAAAAACATCTCATTTGAACAAAATATTTTAGTTGAAACCCAGCTTGATATGACACTCAACCCAGGTGCTGGGAGTGATGGAATTATCAATCTAAACGGAAGTGTCTTGTACGTTAAACAAAATTTAACGCTTAACAATATCTCAAGTCTCGAAAGTGATACAACAGACAGGCAAACACCCGGCTTTATATTGGTTGAAGGTGATTTAACCATAGTAAGTAAAAAGAATTTTAATCTGGAAAATGTTATAGTCATTGTTAAAGGAAATATTGCAATTGATACTACGACTATGAAAGATAAGGATGAAATCTCTGGTTCGTATTTTCATATACTAGAACTTGACGGTAGTGGACAATTGATTCCAAACAATGGTAGTGATATTCCTGAAAATAAACTTGCAAATAATATTTACTATTACTGTATTGATAAAAATACAAATCAAAGATTAGAAGACTCAACCACTCAAACAACATGTCCTAATACACAAGGCGACATAAATCGGACAACTTATTATTATGTGGGGACGAATGAATTCTTTGATGTTGCAGTCGATTTAATTGATAAATATGAATCAGTGTTTGGAACACATAGTGATGGATCACTTAATCCATTTGATTTTAACTTTGCAGAAAGTCCTTATCGAGATGAATAAGAAGATGGTTTCCATCTTCTTTTTTTATGGGTAGAGTTACCAAAATGCCTTTGTCAAAAGGGGTTATATCGTGTATAATAAAGTAAATTATATAGAAGTAGGGTGGTCATGTGTTTTCGAGTATACGAAGTAGTCGCTTAGGATACCTTGTCTATAGCTTAGTTGTTATCGCGCTAGGAATTGGAAGTCTAGTGTTTTTTTGGTTTATGGTAACAGGGTTTAATGTTGGGGTATATAGCGAAAATACATTAGTAGGTAGTGTCTATGTTGGAGGGTTAACAGAAGAAGAAGCATTAGAAAAAGTAAATAATCGAGTAAATAACTGGCTTGCAAATAGTACCGTTCAATTTGATACGGGATATCAGGGCTATTATTATGAGTTTGACCGTGACTTACTTGTCTTTGATGTCCAGCGTTCAATCTCACAAATGCGCGATGGTAGTGCAAACCCTTTGGTCGTTTCTTATCGCGGGGATAACCGTAACTTTGTAAAAGAACAAATTGAAGATGCGGAGTTTTTAAGAAATCTTGATTCAGCACTTGATATCGACCGTGTGATTGATGATATGCTCGCTGATGCAGCCGCGATGAAGACTTTCTCAAGAAAAGAACTCCATAATTATTTTATTGATTATGAGTCTCAGCTTACAGTGCTGAGCGAAAGTAATTATTTGATTCCTGAAAGTGTCTCAAGTCAAACTGCGTTTCATGATAAATTAATAGAAGTTTATCCTGAAGGAGAAATAGAGTTTGAACCGTACCAAATTTATAGTGTCTTAGACGCGCTTGGAGAAACGCTAAGTTCTAATGAACTAAACGTGATTGGTGGGGCGTTACTTGAAGCCATTACACCAACGCATATGATTATTTTAGAAAGACATTATAATCCACAAATTGACCTGTCTCGTTATCCTGATGTTGAGGAATTTCCTTATTACGGCATCAATGCAAGGGTGAACCAATATGTTGATTATGATTTTAGTTTTGAAAACAATTCAAATTTAACCTATACAATCAAATTTTATGCGCCACAAAATTATCGCATGAAGTTTGAGTTGATTGGATTACCATATCTTAACCAAATTACGTTATTAAGTGATGATCCCAATCAACCCTATAACGAAATAGAGATTAATTACGATACAGAATTTACCAATGTTGAAGCCCATGCACAAGACGGACAAAACGGAAGAATCATTACGGTTAAAAGAGAAATTCGTGATATTTATGATGATATACTAAGCAATCAAGAAATTGTATTTGAATTCTATCCACCAGTTAAAGAAATCAAGTACCAACCATAAGGATGTGAAACCATGGCTAAAAACACACCAAAACGTTTAGGGGAAGTGCTCATTGATGAGGGCGTTGTAACAGAAGAACAAGTCAATGAAGCATTAAGAAGACGTGAAAATAATGAAAAAATTGGGGAAGCATTGATTCGCTTTGGGTATTGTAACGATTCACAAATCGTTGATGCGTTAAGTGATTCTTTAGGGATTAAACGGGTCAATTTAGGAATGATTTACATTGATGAAAAAGTCTTAAAACTTTTAGATGAAGACTTTGTAACCAAATCAAAAATCATGCCAGTGAATATCGCAGGACGCCGTTTAGTCATTGCGACCAATGACCCTTTAGATTTTCCTACCATTGAAAATGTAAGGCTTCGTACAGGGATGAACGTAGAAACAGTCATCGCGCCAAAAAATGATATTGATACCGCAATCGCAAGATATTACGGGTTTAATAAAACCTTAAAATCGCTTGGGATTGAAGTAGAAAAAGATAAAAAAGACAATGAAAAATTCTATGATGAAATGGGTAAAAACACTGATGATGATGCCAGTGAATCCCCTGTTATTGCGCTTGTTAATCAGATTTTATTAACAGCCGTTAAAGCAGAAGCTTCAGATATTCATATTGACCCTACAGACATCGAATTTAAAATAAGATACCGAATTGACGGGGTGTTATCCACCGAACGAACGTTACCTAAAGTCATCTTACCAAAACTGATCTCGCGTATTAAAGTTATGGCGCATATGGATATCACCGATTCAAGAACCCCACAAGATGGACGAATTAAAACCGTGATTGAAGGAAGACCTGTAGACCTTCGTATTTCAACGCTCCCTACAGTCCGCGGGGAAAAAGCGGTTATGCGTGTCCTTGACTTATCAAGAGACGCAGAAGGGATTGACCGTTTAGGTCTTAGTGAGGGGGACCAGAAAAAGTTCATGAAACTCATCAGCCGTCCTAACGGAATTGTCTTAGTTTCAGGGCCAACAGGGTCAGGGAAAACAACATCTTTATATGCTTGTTTAGACCAGTTA
>Ga0194138_10000490_pt1 | contig 18632 bp, 23 predicted proteins | sample TARM_MetaG_T2_14_FD_134022 | JGI IMG/M metagenome (GOLD analysis project Ga0194138, IMG submission 134022) | Freshwater microbial communities from Pennsylvania, USA, analyzing microbe dynamics in response to fracking - TARM_MetaG_T2_14 (version 2) | ecosystem: Environmental > Aquatic >...
CTGAAGCCATCAAAGTGCTTCAGCAGAAAGCGTAATGGAGGATCCTATGAGTTATAACACAAAGAACTTTACCGAACAGGGCGGTGAAAAAACCGTCATTGGTGGAACTCTTGAAATCAAGGAGGGAGCCTCAGTGACGGGGCTTCCTTCGCAGTTCACACCGGCTGAAAACCAGTCAGACTCAACCTCTACAACCATTGCCGGACTTGTTTTTGATTTCAACGCGCTGCTTGCAAAGCTAAAAACTGCTGGTCTGATGGTAGCTGATAGTTAAAAACAATGAAAGGATGGTGACGGTATGACACTGCTTGAAAAAGTTAAGGCGAACCTCATTCTTGAACACTCCGCAGATGATGAGCTTTTGCAGATGTACATCACCGCTGCCATCAGGTATGCCGAGAGCTATCAACATCTGCCCGAAAACAACTATACCGAAAACGCAATGCCACCCACTACAGAGCAAGCCGTTATCATGCTGTCGTCCCATTTCTATGAATCAAGGGACGGCAGCACGGGCGGCTTTTTTGCAGACAATGTCCAGGCTGGGCAGCAAGTGTGGAATACGGTCAACCTTTTACTCCGCCTGGACCGGGATTGGAAGGTGTGATTATGAGCTATGGAAAGATGAACACCTTCATCGACATCGTGGAAAAAGTGACCACCAAAGATCAAGAGGGGTTTCGGACGGAAGTCGACAACATCATCGCCTCTGTCAAAGCATATCGGGAGGGTCGGCACGGCAACGAGAAATGGGCAAACAGGGCCAGCTTCTCTGAAGCCACCGACCTTTTCCGTTTTCGCCGCATACCCGGTGCGACCCTTACAACTGCGATGGTTGTGGTGAACAAAGAAGGCCGCTTTCAAATCACCTCGGTGGAGGATGTCAAGGGACGCGGCATGTATATTGAGGTTCTTGCCAAGGAGGTGAAACCCAGTGGCTAAAGCAACATTAAAAATGCCGGACGACTTCCTGATGAAGCTCTCAAGGCTTGGCGAGAAAACAGATGAAATCATTCCCCGCGTACTGAAAGCAGGCGGCGAGGTTGTCGAAGCTAAGGTAAAAAGCAATCTACAGAGTGTTATTGGAAATGGCACTAAGGAAGATAGCAGATCCACTGGTGAGCTCGTTTCAGCCCTTGGCGTCTCCTCAGCCAGACAAGACCGGGACGGTAATTTCAACGTCAAGGTCGGCTTTTCAGAGCCTCGCAGGGATGGCAAAAGCAATGCTATGGTTGCAGGTGTTTTGGAATATGGCAAACACGGACAGCCGCCTAAACCTTTTCTGAAGCCTGCGAAAACAGCAAGTAAAAATGCCTGCGTGGATGCGATGATTGCGACGTTTGAGGAGGAGGTTGAGCAAATATGAGCCTTCTCAGTGAACTGAACACCATCATCTCACCCCTCGTTCCACTGGAAACAGGCGTGTTTTCAGATCCTGCACCAGATAAATATGCTGTGATCACGCCGATGGTTGATACGTTCGAGCTATACACCGACGATAAACCCCGGCATGAAATCCAGGAGGCGCGGATATCCCTGTTTGACAAGGGAAGCTATACGGCTCTCAAAAACCAAATTGTCCGCCTCCTTCTGGAAGCGGATTTCATCATAACCGACCGCCGGTACATCGGACACGAGGACGACACCGGCTATTTCCATTACGCCATTGATGTGGCGAAAAACTATGAATTGGAGGATTAACAAATGGCGACTATCGGATTAGATAAACTGTATTACGCCAAAATCACAGAGGACTTGAGCGGCAATGAAACCTACGGCACACCCATCCAACTTGCAAAAGCGATGAAGGCAGACTTATCCGTAGAGCTTGCTGAAGCAACGCTGTATGCCGATGATGGGCCTGCTGAAATCGTGAAGGAATTCAAGAGCGGGACCCTTTCCCTCGGTATTGATGATATTGGCGTGACAGCAGCTGAGGACCTTACCGGAGCAACGCTTGACGATAACAACGTCGTCGTGTCCGGCAGTGAGGATGGCGGTTCTCCTGTTGCCGTTGGCTTTAGAGCTAAGAAGTCAAACGGTAAATATCGATACTTCTGGCTTTACCGTGTGGTATTCGGCATCCCGGCTACCAACCTCGCCACCAAGGGTGACAGCATCACCTTTTCCACCCCGACTATCGAAGGAACTGTGGTGCGAAGAAATAAGCTTGATGGCAACGGCAAGCATCCGTGGAAATCGGAAGTCAACGAGGACGACGCGAGCGTTCCGGTATCCGTTATCACCGGCTGGTACACGCAGGTTTATGAGCCTGTTTTCACCGTCACACCGTAACGGAGGGATAGCAAATGGATAATGAAAGAAGTTCAGGAATATCAATAGGCGGCCAGGAGTATGAAATGCTCCTGACGACCAAAGCAACTAAGGAGATCGCCAAACGATATGGCGGTCTTTCTAATTTGGGCGAAAAGCTCATGAAGACGGAGAACTTTGAAATGGCGCTGGATGAGGTGGTTTGGCTGATCACTCTGCTGGCCAATCAATCGGTGTTGGTTCACAACTTGCAGAATCCATCGAAGAAACGGGATCTGCTTACTGAGGAGACTGTCGAGCTTCTCACCTCTCCCTTCGAGCTCGCGGAGTATAAAAACGCCATCATGGACGCCATGTATAAAGGAACGAAGCGCCATGTTGAAAGCGAGGATGAACCTTCAAAAAACGCACAGGTCGGGTAAGCGACGATGAGTTGTTTGCCCGACTGATTTTTTACGGCGTATCCCTCCTTCATCGCTCTGAGCAGGAAGTTTGGCTGATGCCTATCGGACATTTGCTCGACCAGTGGGAGGTATACAAGCAGTTCAACGGACTCGCAAAGGCAGCCCGTGAGTATTACATCGATGAAATCATACCAAACGGCATTTAAGGAGGTGATGGGAACATGGCGGATAACTTTGGCTTAAAAATAGGCGTTGAGGGTGAGAAAGAATTCAAAAGAGCCCTCTCTGACATTAATCAGTCGTTCAAGGTGCTCGGCTCCGAGATGAAACTGGTCGAGTCTGAGTTCGGCAAAAACGAAAATAGCGTCCAGTCCCTCACCTCCAAGAATGAGGTGCTCACCAAGCAGATCGATGCTCAAAAGGACAAAATCGAAACCCTGCGTAAAGCACTTGAGAATGCATCCTCCTCGTTTGGTGAAAATGACCGCCGAACTCAAGCCTGGGCTGTTCAACTTAATAATGCCCAAGCTGAACTCAATGGTATGGAGCGTGAGCTAAAGGGCAATGAAAAAGCCCTGGATAGCGTCGCCGACGAGTTTAACGCAGCTGAAAAACAAGCGGACCAATTTGGCAATGAACTTGATAAAACAGGCAAAGATGCAGATTCGGCTGGAGGAAAATTTGAAAAGCTGGGTTCCGTCGTCAAAGGTGTCGGGGCTGCTATGGGTGTGGCCTTCGCCGCTATCGGCACTGCTGCCATTGGGGCGGGCAAGGCGCTCGTCGGCATGACGGTAGAAGCTGCCGCTTATGCAGATGAAATGCTGACACAATCCACCGTCACCGGTATGTCCGTAGAAAGTCTGCAAGCCTACAGCTATGCGGCTGACCTTGTCGACGTTTCGATGGAGACCTTAACCGGGTCTATGGCCAAGCAGGTAAAATCAATGTCGAATGCTAGAGATGGCTCATCTAAGTTCGCTGACGCATATGCCAAGCTGGGCATCTCCGTTGCAGATAGCAATGGTCAACTCAGGGACAGCGAGACGGTATATTGGGAAACCATCGATGCCCTTGGGAAAATCTCAAACGAGACCGAACGCGACGCTCTTGCTATGCAGATTTTTGGTAAGAGCGCTCAGGAGCTAAATCCGCTGATTGCTCAAGGTAGTGCTGGCATCGCCGCACTGACCGAGGAAGCGAAGCGGATGGGTGCTGTCTTAAGCGAAGAAAGCATCGAAAAGCTCGGGGCCTTTGATGATTCTGTTCAGAGGCTGAAGCAAGGTTCGGAAGCCGCACAACGTGTGATGGGGACCGTACTCCTACCACAGCTGCAAACCCTCGCCGATGATGGAGTTTCATTACTCGGAGACTTCACCTCCGGACTGGTTGAAGCTGGCGATGACTTCGATAAAATCAGCGAGGTTATTGGAAATACTGTGGGCGGTCTGGTGGACATGATTATGGAGAACCTCCCAAGAATCATTCAGGTTGGGATGGACATTGTCATGGCCATCGTAAGCTCAATAGTTGAAAACCTGCCAACGATCGTTGATTGTGCTTCCTCTATCGTCATGACGCTGCTTCAAGGTTTAATTGAGGCTCTGCCCGCTATCACAGAAGGCGCTCTGCAGCTTGTCCTTACACTGGTGCAAGGCATCATCGACAATCTGCCTGCCATTATTGAAGCTGCGATTCAGATGATCGTCACACTGGCTTTGGGTATCGCGGAAGCTCTGCCGGAACTGATTCCTTCTATCGTCGAGGCAATTCTCCTGATCGTTCAGGTGCTGCTTGACAACATGGATAAAATTCTCGAGGCGGCCTTTGCAATTATTAAGGGTTTGGCAGAGGGATTACTGAATGCGCTGCCAGAGCTGATTGCTGCACTGCCTCAAATTATTACGAGCATCATCAATTTCATCACCAATAACCTGCCTGCCATCATTTCCATGGGTATACAGCTCACCGTTCAACTTGCGGCAGGTCTTATCAAGGCCATACCACAGCTTGTTGCATCCTTACCCCAAATTATCTCAGCACTGGTCCTTGGACTAGGCAAAGCCGTAGGTGCTGTGTTTGAAATCGGCAAGAACATCGTTACCGGCCTATGGGATGGTATCAAATCCATGGGCACTTGGATCAGTGATAAAGTCAGTGGCTTCTTTTCCGGCATTGTTGATGGGGCAAAAGACCTGCTCGGTATTCATTCACCTTCCACTGTGTTTGCAGGGATTGGTGAAAATATGGGTGCGGGTATTGGTATCGGCTTTGACCAGATCATGAACAAGGTCTCAAAGGACATGCAAACATCAATCCCCACCGACTTTAACGTGGACACCAACTTCAACATGAAAAGTAGCGGGGCCAGCCTAGCCAGCGCTACGAAATCCATCGTCGAGCACACCGGTGTCATCGAAGTCCGTGGAATTAACAGCAAAAAAGAACTCACTGGCGTTGTTGAAATCATTATGGATCAGTTTAGGAGGGAGGCGAGAATCTGATGATACGACTGGAAACATCCACAGGCGAAATCCTGTCGAGGATTCTTAAGGAAATCTCCCCGATAGAGTATTCCTCAAACAGGCAAGTGAATCGACTTTTGGACGGGAGCTATCACGTTCAGATTGTCGGCAGCGCTCTTAAAAGCATGGAAGGCACCATCGTGTCCACCTTCAGTCAAGCAGAAAAGTTAAACAGTCTGATTGACCTAGGTACCCCGCTGGTGCTGATCTTTCTTGACAAAAAGTACCTTGTGTATGCTGACGATAATATTGCTTGGAAACGCATTAACTTTGCCCACGGGAACAAGGATAAAAGCCTGTTTGAAGGCAAGGTCAGGATGATCCTTAAAGAGGAGGTGGCGCTGTGAGAAGCGTGAACTCCTTGATGGAAGAAAAGCTAAAGAGCGATCAGCAGACACCGGCCAATAAAGCTGCACCGCAAATGAGCATCCAAGTAAGCCGGGCTAGGTCGACCATCATGGACTCGGATTATTGGACGGTTGAAACGATCCGTCAAAAGACCGGACTTGGGGATCTCAGTGTTGCTCCCAGACGATATAAGGCTTATGGTCGTCCCAATAGAATCTATGAAATTCATGTCGATAACGGTGTGGTCGGAACATCAATCCGGGAATATCCGGACACCTTCAAGGAGGGCTGGAAGGATCAGTTCACCTTGGGTAATGGCTCATCGGTAGCACTTGCCTTTGACGGTAACTGGCAGCGGTATCGCGGAGTATGGCGCTTGGTGACGGATGAAAAGCCGTGGATATTTTGGGTGGACTCCTCCGGCATTTTATGGCGTCAGCTGTGGGATGATGCATCCACCCTCTCTCAGCTCGATACTGGCGTCAGCTATGTACGGGCTATTCGGGCATGGCGAAATCAGTATTCTGCCGAGCTTGATCAGGGCATTGTCGTCGGCTACATCAAAACGGATGGGACCGTCTGGTACCGCAACTACTGCAGACAAGCTGATGGCACAGTAATCTGGGAAATTGCCAGAGTGCTGCCTTCTGTTTCAAGTGCAGTACACTTAAACCTGTTTTTGACCAATGACTACCGTCTCGGATTTAGCATTGAAAAGACAAATGGGGACATACATTGGATTATCACCCAGCGTAACTGGTCTGGAATGGCCATTATCCCAGAGAACGTTCATGCGGCGTTATCTCTGAATGAAGTCAAACTTATCCCGATCATTTACACCGATCTGAAGCAGACGGAGCGTGTTGATTCGAGTATCACCTTCGGCAAGGTAAACTTCTGTCCGTTTGATGTGATCATCGGTTTTGTTCCTACAATCGTCCGCGCAAAACGTATGGATGACAATTTGATTGAAATTGAATACGACACGGACCTTTATGAGGTCCCTGACTGCCCTGAATGTTTTACCATCTCAAACAATACAATTGTGGCTGTAGCTAAGTCAGGGAGCAGAATACTTAGGTTGACGACAGCAAATACACTGGTCAGTGTTGGCAGCTGGACAGTTACCTATAACGGCCTTGGCGGCATTAACTCTTATCATTCTGAGTGCTGTAAGCCTGAGTTTGGTAGCTTTTCCGTACTTGCAACCGGTGAACCACCTTCTGTCTCAGAAACCATCGAGCCGACCTTGAGTCTGACAAGCATCAGCTTCATCCAGTGTACTTTTTCAAGTGTGTACGGTGATGAAAAGGTATCCGCAGTACTGTCCATCGTCGCTGTTGATCTAATCAAAGTCGGGACAAATCCACTTTAGTCCAGGAGGGATACTATGAATTTTAACGCAAGCGTCAAGCTTCACAATAAATTTGAAGTGTATGTCAAAGACATACGCTCGGGAAAAGAGCGCCTGATCGGCACTGCCTATAACATGGTGCTGAGCGCTATGTGGACGCAGATCATTTCGGACAGGAGAAGTCCGTTTGACTATATCTGCTACGGCCGTGGAACTGGAGACCTTTCTCCAACCAGAACATCGCTCTTTTCCCAGATTGCCCAGGTCAGCTCTACCCGTGTGGAAGAAGTCTATTCAAGTGACTCGGGTTACATTAAGGAGAAGATTGAGCTTTCACCCAGCACGGCTGTTGGGGAGACTATAACTGAAGTTGGCATCAAAGGGTATAGCCGGCTGGTGACACACGCGCTACTTAAGGATGCTGAAGGCAATCCAATCAGTTTTACGAAAACAGATACAGACGTCGTCACCATTTACGCGACCCTTTACTGCAAGATTTCGGTTACTTCACCGCTGGGCTTCAGCCAATCACAGGTGTCCTATGGAGCGGCGTATTACATTTTGAATTATGGATACATCACATCGACGATCAAGGTAGGGCGAAATCCACTACCACTTGATGCAGACTCCATCAATGCTGCTGGAATTTGCGACACAAGTGCTGCATCGAAATCTTCAAGTCGGATCGCCTATGATGTTACAGCAGCCACAGAATCCTACAAGGTCCGCTTTGAAATCGCTGATGCTAATCTATTCATAAAGGAAATTCAGGTGGCAGAGACAGCATCTATCATTGTACCGGAGAGCGCTATTATTGGGAAAGTCCTCTATGAAAACGTTCCTCTCGGGACAGGGAATAATGTGAAAACAAAATTCCTGATTCCAAGTCCATACGTTGAAACTCCGATAGTCGATGTGAAGGTCAATTCAATCGCTACCGCACATACCCTTGAGAAAAAGCCAAGGGTGGCACTTTCATGCGGTACCAATCATGGCAACGGTGGTTCAGGATTTAGTTCCTATCCCAGCGTGGTGTATCCGACACCTTGGGGAAACAAGTGGATTGGTAATGGCGAGTACAAAATTCAATATGGCAAGGTTCACCGGGGTTTTCTAAGACAGTACGGCTCATTCAGCCCATCTGTTGGATCAATTCCAGACAAACCGTGGTACAGTTCAAAATCATCTTGCCAGCCCATTTTCCTTAACACCGAACAGGTATGCGTGCTTCCGACAAATGTATGGATTGACTATTCAACTGATCTTGCAAAATCAACTCTCTCAAGATTTGGAGATATTACACCCTCTACAGGTGTAATGACAACTGACGACTTGTTTTTGATCTACTCTGATAACAGCGCGGGTTATGTCAGACTTGCAAAGAAAGCAGTAGATGGGAAGTATTACCGCGCGGGAACATCGCAAGCTGGAGGATCTGGTAGAAACAACTTTCAAAATAATTTCATCACAGCTGATGGCAACCATGCAGTTCTTTCAGGCTACAACGGTTTGGTCATAGTCTCAATTGACACAGTGAACGAAACGATTACCCAGGAGATCAATGACGCTACTTATCAAATCGCGGTCTGTGAGTATAACGGTAAAATATACACCTTTGCTGCGGGCAACTACAAAATCTACGAGCTGGTAAGCGGCGTATTCACTTTGGCCTATTCAGGCACATATGGCAATACCATGTCGCTTTACGGCGGAGGTCTGGTTGGCGAGGGTCTTTGCCTGATCAGCGATTCCAACATCGCCAACGCAAAATTCATTAAGCTACTTCCTGATGGCGTGGAGTACTACGCGCCACAGTCACCTATTTCCCATTCAGTGACGAGTGTAAACAACATCATCACTGATGGCAGCCCAATATTCTACTGCGGGATTGACCGATCTGCCAGGACCTTCTATGTGGATGATTCAGAGGTATTCGTGGTGCTTGCCACCCCTCCGACAGACGCGGAGGCAGTTACAGCATCCTATAAAACTGAAGGTATCCACAAGACAGACCAGTTCGTTCTGGACGTGACTTTCTCGGTCAGCTATGCGGAGGGCGTATGATTACTTGGCATTTAGGCGGCGCAGTGTCTTACCCGGAGGAACTGCTGAAGTATTCGCTGCTCTTGATGGAGAATGGGTATCGAGTGCAGGTCTATGATGCGGCATTCACCTCGCTATGGAACGGTGGCCGTATACCCTTTAATCGTAGCACGGGATTTGAAGATTTTATGAGGGCTATCGAGCTTTTCAATGCACATGGGATCGGGGTTGATGCGACCTTTTCTGGCGTCGTTGAAGATCATGAACTGATGGATTGCGAGTGCAATGCAGTACTTGATAAATTAGCGGTCAGCCCTTTGAACGGCGTGATTCTCTCTGAGCAAAAGCTCTTTGACCACATTAAGAAATATTATCCTGGGATAGCGATCACCTCATCGATTACCGCTGTGGTACCAAAGCTTGTCGGGTGCGACTTTTATGCGGTAAGCCCGGACTTCAACACGCATCTGGAAGATCTCGCGAGCCTTGGATTTGAAAAGCTACAAATACTGGTAAATGAAAACTGCTACCAAAACTGTGCAGAGCGCGGCCAGCATTATCGAATTCTATCCCTCCAGATGAAACGGTTTGATAAAGCCTGCGAGGACGTCTGCATCTGCAAAGATCAATCTGGCGGCCGGTTCAAGATGAGGCTTGGTATGGAGCAAATAAATACCTTACATGAAGCGGGCATCTCCCACTTCAAGCTGCAGGGCAGACAGGACCATATTGAAAGTGAAATCGGTCCATACATCCGGGACGGAATCCTAAAAACGAAGGGAGATGAATGATATGAGTATGTGGTACGTAGGAACGGCTGTCTGCAGCGGGTGCGGCTCCGTCTTAACCATCAAGTCTATATCGGACAGTATCAACTGTTATTTGTGTGATGCACCGATTGATCTGTCGGAGCTTCCGATCGTTGAAATTGCCGACACGAAGAAAGTTGAAGTAGTCCCGGATGAAGAACCATTGCAATGAAATTCTGAGCTTATGGAGGTGAAAGCATGCAGCTGACATTCGAAAATGATGCTATAGTGGGGAACGGCACTTATCCTGATTTTATTCAGTTCCCCAAAACCGAAGGGCAGCTGTTTTTTATCACTGGCGGTCTGCTCTATGGGACACCGAGTAATCGCTTTAATGGTGACTTTTCAGCTCCTGTTTGGCAGGACACGGTGTACATCAGTCCAAAAAATGATACCGGCCTTAGCAATCTGGAGCTGAAATCCCTCTCTGGGTTTGGCATAGTCGGCTGCTTTCGGACGCCCTACGCGCAGAAGCTGCTCATCCACGAGTACATGTTCGAGATGGACCGATATCTGGACTCCGGTAGCATCAAATGTTCAATGGACACCCCAATCACAACCTTTACGCTGAGCCTTGAAAACCCAATCAACGAAAACCCTGAATATGAAGGCAACGTAGCTATATCGGAAGAATCAAGCCTTCTCTCACCCGGCAGTAAGGTGGTGTTCGAATTCATCATCGGCGACAGTGAGCCTTATCCAATAGGCACCTTTTATGTGGACCGGAGCAACTTTGAACTGCTCGGCGAAAGCATCAGCGTGGATGGCCGAAACATCATCGGCAAGGCACTTGGAGATCAGAGCTTTGATGAGGACAACTCTTACAGCTACCAGCTCCTGCATCAAACGATCAGGGATATCCTTTATAAAGCAAACATCAGCACCGATGAAATGCTGGTGCAGAACACCTCTTTGTCGGCGGGTTATCTGTTCGATCCCAATATGAGCTTTCTTGATGGCGTTATGGAAGTTCTGAAAGCGCTGGATAACTGGCAAATTAAAGAGCTTGTTGATGGAACCGTTGTTATTGGGGCTTCAACCTTTGCTGGATTTGCAAGTAACTCAAGCTATGTTTTTCAGCGTGACAAGGAAATCTTCACTAGAAGCATCGTCAGGGATGATCAGGAAGCCTACCGACGGGTCTGCGTTCACAACCGGGATTTCAGCATTAAGGTGTACCGGAATGTCCAGACCTACACCGGATGGAATCTCCAAGCGAACAAGACTCTGTACATCAATGTTCCGGAAGGAACGTCACTCACTGATGCTGAGAGCTATGCCAACCAGATCGCAGACAGCCTGCAGTATGTTGGAAAAATTGAAAGCTTTACAGGTCCTTTTAGGCCGCAGCTCCTCTTGGGCGATCAGGCGGTCATCGTCAACAGCGAAGGCTCCACAAGTCTTGGACTTATCACTGAGATCACTCATCGCTTCAGTAAGGACGGGTTTTATACCGACTTTACCGTGGACAGTGGCGGCAAACTCGGCAAAGGCAGACTTAGCGATTATATCAGCAGAATCACAAAAGACCGGACCAGCAGTAGCCGCGTTTATGAATAAAACAGTGCCCTGAGGTGTTCGGGCTTTATATATCTATACATTAAGGCACTTGAGGCGTCTGCAGATAAAGCGGGCGTCTTTTTTGTACAGCAAATTTGAAGGAGGACTACTATGAAAGAATTTTGGAATTGGATACAGGCGGCAATTGCTGCAGCAGGCGGAGGTCTTGGGTACTTCCTTGGCGGCTGGGACGGATTTTTGTATGCACTGCTTGCCTTCGTCATCATCGACTATGTCACTGGTCTGATGTGCGCGGTATTGGATAAGAAGCTGTCAAGCGAGGTCGGCTTTCGAGGCATTTTCAAGAAGGTGCTTATCTTCTCGCTTGTGGCCATTGGGCATATCATCGACCAAAGTGTTATCGGTGACGGCTCTGTTATTAGAACGGCGGTTATCTTTTTCTACCTATCAAACGAGGGTGTCTCCATCCTTGAGAATGCGGCGCATATCGGCTTGCCAGTGCCACAAAAGCTAAAGGATATCCTGGAACAGCTTCATAACCGAGATGGCAAGGAGGGCTGATGAATGAATCTTCGAGAGTTAATTCTTATAAACAATGCTTGCTACAAGGCGGGCCGTACCATTAAACCAAAGGGCATCATGGTGCATTCTACCGGGGCGAACAATCCCTATCTGAAACGCTATATCGGTCCTGATGACGGACTTCTGGGAAAGAACCAGTACAATAACCATTGGAATCAGGACAAGCCCGATGGCAGACAGGTCTGCGCCCACGGTTTCATTGGTAAGCTGGCTGACGGAAGCATCGCCACCTATCAGACACTACCGTGGAATCATAGAGGCTGGCATGCCGGAGGTGCAGCGAATGATACACATATCGGCTTTGAAATCTGCGAGGACGGATTGACCGATACCTCGTATTTTAATGCCGTTTACAAGGAAGCCGTGGAACTATGCGTCTATCTCTGCAAACAATACGGGCTCACCGAAAAGGATATCATCTGTCACTCAGAGGGCCATAAACTTGGCGTTGCCAGCAACCACGGCGATGTCATGCACTGGTTTCCGAAGCATGGCAAATCGATGGACACCTTTCGTGCTGATGTGAAATCCGGTCTTGCTCCCGTCGATCAAACCACTGCGCAGAAGTATTACCGCGTCCAGCTTGGGGCGTTCTCTGTCAAGGCTAATGCCGACGCTATGCTCCGCAAGGTCAAAGCGGCTGGATTCACTGATGCCTTTATCAAATACGGCGAATAACACACCACTTAATGCCTACTGAGAGATCCGTCTTTCGGTAGGCATTATTTTTTTTGCCGCTTTTTCGTTCAAACAGCTTGTTCACCTCCATTGGGTAGTGAGAACGGGAGTTCTCAGATTGGAGGACAAGCGATGACTAATGAACAAAAAGAGAGAATTACCGCCATGCGTCATGACGGTTATGGCTATACAACAATTGCCAAGGCGGTCGGTCTCACAAAGGATAATGTAAAGGCATACTGCCGCGCTCACGATCTTGCTGGAGTCAAAGCACAAAGCAATGCTCGTATCATACCTGAACAGAGTTTCTGCCAATGTTGTGGCAAGCCGTTACACCAGATTCCAGGTAGAAAAAAGGTGAAGTTTTGCTCCGCGGTCTGCCGTCAACAGTGGTGGAACACACACCCGGAACAGGTCAAACGAAAAGCGGTATACTCCTTCACCTGCGCCTACTGCGGGAATCTATTCACAGCCTATGGAAATTCCAGCCGCAAATATTGCTGCCACAGCTGCTATATCGCTGCTCGCTTTAAAGGCGGTGAGTCACATGACTGAGATACAGTTTCAAGCTGAAAAGCGTTATCAAGTGGCCATTTCGATGGCTAAAGCACTTCTTGAAAAAGGGCTTCTGACGGAGGAAGAATACGCTGTAATTGATACTAAACTGCTCGAAAAATTCCAGCCAGCTTTGGGTACATTACTGTCCGAAATGCGTTGACTTAACTGCCTTTCTGAGTGATGTATATGGTTGGAAAGGAGTGATTTCTCTTGAAAACAGTAGTCAAAATTGAGCCAGCAATACCACAAATGCCGGTTCGGAAAAAAGTAGCTGCCTATGCCAGAGTTTCAATGGAAACCGAGAGGTTGTCCCATTCTTTATCAGCTCAGATAAGCCACTACAGCGAGCTGATACAGAAGCACTCGGACTGGCAATACGTAGGCGTTTATGCGGATGACGGCATCAGTGGTACCGGCACCAGCAAGCGCGATGAATTTAGGCGCATGGTTGAGGATTGCGAAGCCGGAAAAATTGACATCATCATTACGAAGTCGATTTCTCGCTTTGCCAGAAATACAGTTGACCTTCTGAATACCGTCCGCCACCTGAAGGACCTTGGAATCTCGGTCCGCTTCGAAAAGGAGCAGATAGATTCCCTTTCAGAGGACGGCGAGTTGATGCTAACTCTACTCGCTTCCTTCGCTCAGGAAGAAAGCCGCAGCATTTCGGATAACGTCAAATGGGGTACGATCAAACGCTTCCAGAAGGGTATCCCTAACGGCCAGATGCGGGTGTTCGGTTATGAATGGATTGATGATCAGCTCACCATAATTCCTGAAGAGGCCGAAGTTGTCCGCTTCATGTACCGAGAATACATGAAAGGCGCATCGAGAATTGAGATTGGCCGGATACTCAATGAGAAAGGCCTTTATACTCGCCAAGGCAAAGAATGGGTGGATTCAAATGTTAAAGTAGTGCTCACGAACATCACCTACACCGGGAACATGCTTTTCCAGAAAGAGTATGTTGAAGACCCAATCACCAAACGCCGCAAAAAGAATCGTGGCGAACTGCCACAGTTTTACGTTGAAGATACCCATGAAGCCATCATTCCGCTGGATGAGTTTCAGAAGGTACAAACTGAGTTCAAGCGCAGACGCGACTTAGGGCCTCTTGGCAACAAGTCATTGAACCTGACAGCCTTTTCTACAAAAATCACCTGCGGCATATGCGGCAAGCATTACCGTCGGAGCGGAAAACGAAATACCGCCGGTGAGGTTTACTACATCTGGACCTGCCTGACAAAAAGCCAGAAAGGTGCCAGTGCATGCGGATCAAAAAACATCCCGGAAAAGATGCTCCAGAAGGTTGCCGCTGAGACTATGGGGCTTACGGAGTTTGATGATGTTGCCTTCAGCGAGCAGGTCGAGGAAATCTATATGGTTAGTGCTGACACGCTACAGTTTCGCTTTTACGATGGCCGTGAGGTCACCACAACATGGGAATCCACCGCGAGGACTGATTGCTGGACACCGGAACGAAGGCGGCTCTGGGGAGAGCTCCACAAACGCAAAGAAACCAACCCTAACAAGTACATTTATAACGAGTTCACCGGATTCATACGTTGCGGACAATGTGGCTCGAATTATCGCTGCCAGTCAAAAGTGATGAAGGATGGTACCCGAGCGCGAACGTGGCATTGTACAGGACCAGCAGGCGTTTGCGATAAGGTCTCCATTAGGGATGAAACCATGAAAACTCTTGTCACCGATGTACTGGTACTCGACTCCTTTGACGAGGCAGTCATGGACAACCAGCTCGAATACGCAGCAGTGCTTGGTAACAACGTGACCTTCCACTTCCGCGACGGGCATGAGGTGACAAAGAGCTTCAAGAAAAAACGGCAAGGCACAAAATGGACTGAAGAACGCCGTGAAAAGCAAACCCAAGCAATTAGAGCCAGCTGGACCGATGAACGCCGGGCGGCAGCAAGTGAAAGGATGAGAGAAATAAGGAGTGAAAAGAAATGGCCAAAACCGTAACGACTATACCGGCGACAATCAGCCGGTTCACGTCTTCGCCAATTAACGAAAATAAAAAGCGCCGCACAGCTGGTTATGCTCGCGTCTCTACAGACAGCGAAGAGCAGAATACCAGCTACGAAGCGCAGGTCGATTATTACACCAACTACATCAAGAGTCGTGACGATTGGGAGTTTGTCGAGGTCTATACCGACGAAGGAATCTCAGGTACCAACACCAAACACCGCGAGGGTTTCAAGCGTATGCTAGCTGATGCTCTTGCCGGACGGATCGACCTGATCGTCACAAAGTCCGTCAGCCGCTTTGCAAGAAACACAGTAGACAGCCTTACAACAGTCCGTCAGCTAAAAGAAAAAGGGATCGAGATTTACTTTGAGAAGGAAAACATCTGGACCCTGGACAGTAAGGGCGAACTGCTGATAACCATCATGTCCTCACTGGCGCAAGAGGAAAGCCGTAGCATTTCAGAAAACGTCACCTGGGGCCAGAGGAAGCGATTTGCAGATGGTAAGGTCACAGTGCCGTTCAACCGGTTTCTAGGCTATGACCGCGGCGAGGACGGCAATTTAATTGTCAATCCGGAGCAGGCCGCTACGGTTAATCTCATCTACAGCTTATTTCTTCAGGGCATGACACCCTTCGGCATTGCCTCCAAGATGACTGCTGATGGTGTGCTTTCACCAGGCGGTAAAGAGCGCTGGAACGCTGGATCGGTGCGAAGCATTCTTACCAACGAAAAGTACCGTGGCGATGCGCTCCTTCAAAAAAGTTACACGGTTGATTTCCTCACCAAGAAGAAAAAGGTCAACGAGGGTGAAATCCCACAGTACTACGTGAAGAATAACCACCCGGCAATTATCACCCCTGATGTGTTCGATATGGTCCAGCGTGAACTGGCACGTCGTGGCCAAAGCCGTGGCCGACACAGCGGGATTCATTTGTTTTCTGGCAGAATAAAATGTGCCCAATGTGGAAACTGGTACGGCTCAAAGGTCTGGCATTCCACCGACAAATACCGCCGCACCATCTGGCGCTGCAATCACAAATTCAAGAATGACGAGATTTGCACAACGCCGCATCTGACTGATGAGGAAATACAGAACTTTTACCTTTCGGCTCTACGCAAGCTGCTTGCCGACAAGGATGAAATCATCGCAGCCTTTGAGCTTGCCCAGGACGGTGCTTTTGACTTGAGTGCGCTGACAGCCGAGCGTGATGAACTGCAAAATGAGCTACTAGTGGTTTCCGAGCTCATGCATCAGTGCATTAATGAGAATGCCCACATCGCCCTCGACCAAGCTGACTACCAGAAGCGTTACAACGGTTTGACCGATCGCTTCGATAAAGCTAAAACACGACTGGAAGCGGTCACTGGGGAAATAAGCGACAAACAGGCGCGGCAGGCGACAATCGAAGCCTTCCTTGATGAGCTCAAGCGACTGGATGGCGTGACCGAATTTCAGCACGCACTCTGGTACAGTCTCGCGGATTTCATGACGGTGTATAGCAAGGATGACGTCTGGGTGACCTTCAAAGACGGGACCGTGATTCAGGCATAACTTCATATTTTAACAATGCCTCTCAACCAGGATGGATGAGAGGCATCTGTTTTGTTAGTCATCTTCCCATTGGAAATTTGCATAACCGCAATGAGAACATTTAATATATCCGTCCGGATTATTGCCGTTCTCCCAAGGAGCAGTATAACTACCACCACTTAGTGATTGTCCGCAGTTTTCACATTTCTTGCCACTTTTATTTTTACCTCTAGAAAGAGCATTAACCAAATCACCATCATCTTCTAAAAAGAATCTATCTCCACAAGAAGAACAATTAAACCATCTTGCTTTGTCAGGCCAATCGCCTTTCATCCTTTTACCGCATTGTGGGCAGTTCATATTCTTGTACCTCCTCATCTTTAGCTGTTAAGCAGCAACACCATTTATGATTTCCATTGCTAGCCGTTGCTTATTAGCGATCTCCTTCAGTTCATTTGGATTGAAGATAATCCCCAACACCGAATCATCCCATTCGATATTCGAGAATGTGTACCCGGCTCTGGTGGTTTTTGTCGTATACTCTCCCAGCAATTTCCCGGCTTCAGTAAGTGAGTACTCTCCGCATGGGAGCCTTTCTATCAACCCCGAAGAAACCAGTCGCTTATTTATCGTCTGTGCAGAACACCACACCTTATCGCCAAGGCTAGTCGCTGTCAACCTATTGCCGGTCAGATTTTCAAGAATATCCCTTGTGCTTTTTATTGAAGTAACTGTTTTGGTAGCAACAGGAGAAACTTCAGTAATTTTGGTATTCACGCTTGGCATAGTCTCTGGTTTGTTTTCAATAGTCCTTTTTAGGGAAGTCCAAAGTTTAATAATTGATTCGCGATTTTTGATCGCTAAGATAATACCCACAATAGTGGCTACACTGACGCCAGCAATTATAAGCTGCTTTTTATGCTCCTTAACCCAGATCAGGAACGATTTCTTTTCTTCCATTGCAACCTCCAGAACAAATTATTTTTATGGACATTAATGACCTCACTCGTTATAATTATTATAAGACATTAATGTCCGCACCGTCAATGAATAAATGAATTAACAACTGCGGCGTTTTTATAGAAAATGTCCTCATAGGAAGGTGAATGTATGGGAAATAAAAAAACATCAAAAGTTCCAGTAAACAAAGAACTTTTCTTGGAAGTGCTCAAACTAAGAAACTGCAGTATAAGAAAGCTTGGTGAAGCCTATGAAGAAATTCAACGCACCGAGAAAACCATTCGGCGCTGTTTAGACGAAGGTGAAATGCCTTCAGATCTGTTAGACAATATTGCAAAATACCTCGATGTACATCCCGATTATTTATCAGGGGTTTATAACCAAAAAGCAGACAAAATTGAAGACGAATATCTTCGTCATTTGTATCGCAAATCAATCAATCCTGATAAATACCCATATCTCTTAAAAGCAAAAAGCGATATTGACTACACCAACTATTTCGAGAACATCCTCACAATGAATAATATTACGATGGAGCAATATCGCACTCTTCCGGCCGAGGAAAGAGTTCTGTTCAGGCAAGAATTAGTAGTGGCTATTTTACAGGTAATCTCTCGTCATTTTTCACATGACTCATTAGGAAATGATTTATCAGCTGAACTCGAATATTGCGAATCTTTTGTAGGCGATTTTGATCCCTTCTCTTATTTTGCTGAATTAGAGGGTATTGGGCTCTCGGAAGATGATATTTCCATACCAGAAGATAATGATGCTTCGATAAGTGATTTCGAGAAAATGATGGAAGAAAAATACGTAAAACAAAAATAGCCGGGCTTACCCCGACTTCAAAACTTACCCTGCAAAATCCAACTTACCCTGCAATCGATAGTGACTTACGGCAATCATTAAATTGTATCAATCTCTGCACGATTATTTCTATATAGATCATCTTAATCTTACCCAGATAGGTTTCTCTTAAGAGCTTAAGAACATCCAAGTTATCACCTTCAATATAAAGGTTCTCTGTATTATCAAAATCAACACTTTCTTCTCTACAA
>Ga0194138_10000492_pt1 | contig 18548 bp, 16 predicted proteins | sample TARM_MetaG_T2_14_FD_134022 | JGI IMG/M metagenome (GOLD analysis project Ga0194138, IMG submission 134022) | Freshwater microbial communities from Pennsylvania, USA, analyzing microbe dynamics in response to fracking - TARM_MetaG_T2_14 (version 2) | ecosystem: Environmental > Aquatic >...
CCTGCCCATGATGTAACCCCACGCTCTTTAAGCGATAAAAGGTGGGAGCCGCAAGGCGCTTGCACCACTGGAGAGTTACAAGCCCCCACTTCTAATCGTAAGAGAAAGTGGCGGGTAGTTGACTAGAAATTGTACTATTACTGTTTTAATTCCGGATAGGCTATACTTAATGACATGCTTTTAAGGCTTTTTTTAATACTCTTTTTGTGCCTTTTTTATGGCATTTTTCACTTGCTCTACTGAGTGTAGCCTTCCTGATAGATAGACCTTATTGTTGATTAGTAGGGCTGGGGGTGAAAGAATACCCCTATTTAAGACCGACTGTATATCGCTAATAACCTCGTATTATTCCTTCATATTTAGTTCCCGTAGAGCCCTGACTAGTATATTTTCTAATTTGCTTCCTTTACAACAAACAACCTCGTAGATTTTAATGTCCATCAAACCTTCTCCTTAATATATTGATAATATCTATATTTATTATATGTAAAATGGTCGGAACTTATAGTAGCCACTGTGCAAATTACTATATATATGCTTAAGATTATAGAATTATGCACAATGAACTTAAAAAATCATATTATATATTACCATAGGTGTTCCATACAATAGAAATTATTCAAAAGAGTAGGAGGTAGAGGGGTTGAATGAATCTCAAGCACTTTATATTAAAGTATATGATGCGTTAAATAAGGAAATAAAGCAAATGGAGTTAGAAGAATTAATAAAGGAGCTAGTAGCAGCTACGATGCCACTAACTTTTCATATAGAAAGTCTAAAAAGTCAAGCTATTGTAATGAGAACAAATTTAGTCAGGCAAATGAAAATCTATGGGGGTAAAGGAGTAGGCCGAGGAATAGGGGCAGATATCTCAACGGAGCAGTATCCAAATTTGATGCCCTTAGAATCATATAAAGAGTTATGGGGAAATGACTATGAGGACTACTTAAAATTATTGAACAAGGTAGTCGATGAGACTGAAGGTCAGGCTATTTTTTTTCAGGATAAACTAATCGATGCAAAAGTTCATCCTGTTTGTGGGGGATCCACAGAAAACAGTGAAAATGTGGGTGGAAATATAGTTAATTATTTGCGGAAGGTTTTGTGCAACTACTGTAAGGAATCCCCTTACTATAACGGTTATAAAGATTTGAATATTGAAGAAGTTGAACAAAAATTAGGTATAAGATTTTCAAAAACTATACCAATAAAAAATATGGCCATAGAGGGTATGTTTGATAATATCGAAAGGGATGAAGAAGGTAGAATTATTAAACTAAATGTTGCAGGCAAAGAGTTTAAAGGTAAGGATGTAATGGATTTATTAGGTTTAAATTCCACTAGGTTCAGCTGGAGACCTGAAAAAATAAGGTTCTATACGAGAGGAAAGGGTGACGGATTAGGCCTTTGTTTGTTCGGGTCGAATGAAATGGCTTTAAGAGGGAAGAAGTGGGATGAAATAATCAAATATTATTACACGGGTGTTAATGTTGAAAAAATTGAAAAAGTAAGCATAAATACGCCACTTAAGGGTAAAGCTATAGTAATTGATCCTGGTCATGGCGGACATAAATGTATAGACCATGTAAGTAGTGATGGTGAACGTGAAAAGGATATTAATCTAGACATATGTATTGCACTTAAGAAAAGATTGGAGGAATTGGGCGCCGAAGTGCAAATGACTAGAGAGGAAGATATAAATATACCTTTAAGCGAGAGAGCAAATTTTGCTAATACAACACTGCCTAAATTTTTTGTGACCATTCATCAAAATTATTACAATGAGCCAAGTATTTCTGGTACCGAAATTTACTATTACCGTGGAGATAACGAGGCATTACTTCTTGGGAAAAACATAATGGAACAAATAAATAAGAGGGTAGGTCTAAACAATAGAGGAATTAGAACGGCAGATTTTTATTTATTGAGGGATGTCAAAGTAAGCTCTCTGCATATTGAGTTAGGTTATTTATCAAATCCTAATGATTTAAGACTCTTAAAGGATGATATGACAAAACGGGAATTGGCTAGAGCCATTGCGGACGGCATAGTTAACTACTACTTATAGAATTGAATGAAAGGATCTAAGGGACAAAAGAAAAAACTTTTGTAATAATTGAAAATACAATTGACAAGTAGTATTTTGTCAGTGTAAAATGTAATGTTAAAACGTTTGACAGCCATGACGAAATATGTTATGATTGTCTTATGAAAGAATTGAAAGTAGGTGGTCGTTTGGCTGACAAAAACACATTAAACGAGATTAGAAAAAGTATTGAAGGTTATGTAGGTTACAAGGTGACTTTAAAAGCTAACAAGGGCCGTAAAAGAGTTATGGTTCGAGAAGGTGTAATAGAAAATGCATATCCAAGTATTTTCATTGTTAAAATCGAGGGTGAAATGGAGTCTTCAAGAAGAGTATCCTATAGTTATTCAGACGTATTGACAGAGACTGTTCAATTAACAGTGAGCGATGACAATAATGTTATAAAAGTTAGTTAATAAAAACCGCCTTAGAGGCGGTTTTTGTTTATCTAATAGTTGATTTTGAAAAAAACTATGCTATAATAATTATACATATGAATGAATAAATATTAATTAGTTTAGGAGGATGTTAGATGCCAGTAAATTTAAAGGGAAGAAGTCTACTGACCTTAAAGGATTTTACTCCTACGGAGATTAGGTATCTTTTAGAACTTTCAAAGGATTTGAAGATAAAGAAACGAATGGGTTTAAGGGACAAACTATTAGATGGTAAGAATATCGTACTCTTGTTTGAGAAAACCTCTACGAGAACTAGATGTGCCTTTGAGGTGGCAGCTTTAGATGAAGGTGCCCATGTAACTTTTCTAGGTTCTAATGATTCGCAGATTGGGAAAAAAGAGTCTATCGAGGACACGGCTAAGGTATTAGGTCGTTACTATGATGGAATAGAATTCAGGGGGTATAAGCAGGAGACTGTAGAAGCGCTATCTAAATATTCTGGTGTACCCGTATGGAATGGGCTTACGGATTTATATCATCCAACTCAAATATTGGCGGACATGTTAACTATTATGGAACATGTACATAAGCCACTAAATAAAGTAGCCTTTACTTATGTTGGAGATACAAGAAATAATATGGGTAACTCCCTTTTGATTGGAGCTGTTAAAATGGGAATGGACTTTAGAGCCGTGGCACCCAAATCCCTATTCCCTTCGGAGGAACTGGTAGAGGAAATGAAAGAGCTAGCTAAAACAACGGGGGCAAAAATAACCCTAACAGAGGACATTAAGGCCGGGGTTTTAGGTTCAGATGTTATCTATACAGACGTATGGGTATCTATGGGGGAAGAAAGCCAGTTTGAGGAAAGAATAAAGTTACTAAGACCATATCAAGTTAATATGGATATGTTGAATAGTACTGGGAATCCGGATGTAATTTTTATGCACTGCTTACCAGCCTTTCATGATTTAGAAACATCAGTAGGCAAAGAAATTTACGAAAAGTTTGGTTTAGATGCCATGGAAGTAACTGATGAAGTATTTAGAAGCAAGCATTCCGTAGTTTTTGGTGAAGCTGAAAATAGAATGCATACAATTAAAGCCGTTATGGTAGCTACACTATAATACAATTCACTAGGGTAGATAGTAGAATATATACTATTTATCCTATTTTTTGATCCATAATTCCAATACAAATATAATTATGCTTAATGAAAAAGACAGATTTGAGAATATACATTGTATATATCAAATCTGTCTTTTTTACTATTTTTTAAACTTTCTAGTGATAAACGTAATTTCACTTCTTTTTTTATGAAACAGGCATATAATTATATAGAAATTTTATATTTCAAGAAATATTTTATAACTTTATAACATAAATATTTTTAAGACAAATATGATGTAGTAAGATTCTAATTTTTAGAGGGGGGTATAACATGCCTGTAGAATTGGTAAAAGACATGTTTAAAGCGGAGCAAATTTTAGGTGAGAATATGGCTCAGGCTATTGTTGAAGGAGATATTATAGTTCCTGATTCAAAGCCTGATATTACGAGAATTTTAACGGTTGATGGTACTATTTTTGTAAGCAAGAAAGAGGCGACCGAGAATAATTTGAGCGTGGAGGGGACAATTCATTTTAAAATCCTATATGCATCGGATAAAGGGGATGATCCACTCTACAACATAGACAGTGCAACGGAGTTTAAACAAAACATTGACATTGCTGGCCTAAAATCGAAAATGGAAAGTGATGTACAAGTAGAAATTGAGCACGTTGATTATACTATTAATAATGATAGGAAAATTGGCGTAAAAGCAGTGATAAACTTAATGGCTAGGGGCATCGAAGAGAAGGAAATTGAAATTGCAAAAGATGTGGATGGGCTAGAGGATGTGGAGTTACTAAAAGAAACTATTAAGTACACGACGGTTGTTGGTTCTAATTCATCTGATACTCTTGTTAAGGATGCTTTTGAACTAGAGGATGATATGAGCCCAATTAAGGAGATTTTGAATTGGAATGGAAAGGCAATTGCTAGAGAAGTAAAAGTAACCGACGGCAAGGTTATAGCAGGCGGTACTTTATTTATAGAACTTCTTTACATAGCAGATGATGAGGAAGATAGTCTCAGTGTATTGAAAAAAGAAATTCCATTTACTCATTTTATCGAAATTCCAAAGGCAAATTCGGATATGCAATGTGCAGTAAGCATGAGCGTGGAAGAGTTGTATACAGAATTAAAGGAAAACGTCCAAGGAATTAAGAAAATACTTGAGTTTGAGGGGATTATAAAACTGCGGGCTAAAGTAAAGGATATATTTGAAAAGGAAGTTTTAGTTGATGCATACTCTCCTACTAAATTCCTGAAGGTTGAAAAAACTAAATTAACTTACAATGAGGCTATCGGCGCGAATAAAACACAAATGCTATTTAAAGATACACTAGAGGCACCAAAAACAAATCCACCTATAACTAAGGTTTTATCTGTTCAGGCAAAGCCAATTTTGACTGATTATAATATCCTAGGAAGTAGACTAAACGTAGAAGGTTTATTGGAGACGGTTGTTCTTTATACTGCAGAGGATAACTTCCAACCAATCTATAGTTTCACTCAGGAACTGCCATTTAAGTATTCAATTGACATGGACAGTGTAGAAAATGATGCTCGGGCTGAAGTTTCATTAATAGTCCAAGAAGTTGAAAGTACATTAATCAATGGTCAACAGGTGGAACTAAAAGTCAATGTTTTAATAACTTGTGATTGTTTCTGCAGTAGAAGTGTAGATGCTGTATCACATATTGAAGAGCTTGATGAAGTACAGAATGCAAGTCAAAAACCAAGCTTAACTATTTATTTTTATCAAAAGGGAGATTCTTTATGGAAGGTTGCGAAGAAGTATAACACAACTGTTAAGCAACTTATGGAAACAAATAATGTTGAGAATCCTGAGGATGTTAAGATAGGGGATCATCTAATAATAGAAAAAGTATATAACTTTAAGTTCTAAGTTCTATAAATATATTCTTATACTGAAGAATATAAAGACCGCAGCCGATTAAACTGCGGTCTTTTATAAATATTATTGATTTATTTATATTGAAATATAACTTTGTGGTATTATAATAAATGTAGTAATAAATATGAGGGTTATAAGGGGAGAATGTTATGAGATTTATTACTGTTAAATCGAGGGCCAAAATCAATCTATCCCTAGATGTTATTGGTAAAAGGACCGATGGTTACCATGAGGTCCAAATGATAATGCAGCAAGTTAATCTTTTTGATGAGATAAAGGTAATAGAAAACAAAGATAATAATAGAATTACAGTTACAAGTAACTGTGATTTTATACCTAAAAACAACACTAATATTGCATACAAAGCCGCAGAGATAATTAAGGAAAGATTTAATATTCCCTATGGTATTAATATTCATATCCAAAAAAATATTCCAGTTGCCGCAGGTTTAGCAGGGGGTAGTTCTAATGCTGCAGGTGTATTAACAGCCCTAAATAAAATGTGGGATCTAGATCTTTCAACAGAGGAGTTAATGGATATAGGAGTTAAGATTGGAGCTGATGTACCCTTTTGTATATTAGGAAGTGCTGCTCTAGCAGAGGGGATAGGAGAGAGACTGACACCTATTAATGGCCTTAAAAACACTTGGATAGTTTTAGCTAAGCCCTCCATATCAGTTTCAACTGCGGAGGTGTATAGAAGCTTAGAAATGGACAAAATTATAAAGAGACCAGAGACTGGAAAGCTTATTCAAGCAATAGAGGATCAGGATTTATATACGGTTTCCAGTGAAATGATTAATGTTTTAGAAACAGTAACGGAAAGAAAGCATTCTGTTATTAGACAGCTTAAGGGCAAGATGATGGAATACAATGCCCTCGGAAGTATGATGTCTGGAAGTGGACCAACGGTATTCGGAATTTTTAGAAATTACAAAAAGGCAAAGGCCGCTTATGATAATCTGCTAATTATTAATAAGCAGACTTATTTAACCCAAACATATAATGAATAGAATACGATTGTTGCAATGATTAAATAAAATTAAGTTAAATTACATTAAGTTACATATTAAAGGTTGGTAACCGATTAATTTGGTTTCCAATTTTTTTATTTTTAAAATATGATAGAGCAAAAAGCATGTACTTATCCATCGGATAATTTGCATGCTTTTTTTTAGTTTAATGCATTACCCATGAGAAATCATTTATTATGCCTTTAACATCATAATACTTGAATAGAAATATTCCAATTGGTAAAAATTATAACAGTATTAAAAGAAAATGTAAGAGGTGGTAAATATTGTGGAAGCAATTAATGTAATGGATATACTAAATGAGATTTATGAAAGCATAAGTGGAGTTTTTAACTTAGCTGTGTTGAGTGCATTTGTACTGATAGGTCTGGTTTTAATAATATCAGATAGCCCTACTTTGCTGAAAAAAAAGCTTAAGAAGGAATCAATATTAGCAAAGACCCTAGGCTATATTTATATATTGGGAGGTATAGCATTTTACTCTGTAATTACATTGCTATAGATAAGGAGGAAATAAGATGAGCTTGTGGCAAGATTTATTCGGCAGAGAGAAGTCTGGGGAGGAAGTAGCAGCTAAAGAAACTGAACTTAGTAATAATATAGATGAGAATCTAGAAATGTTTAAAGAAGTTTTAGTGGATTGTGAAGATGTGGTTTATAGGGAGGCATTTGTTGGAGTAAAAGGGGCCTATAAGGTAGCTATTGTTTATGTTGATGGTATGGCAAATAAGGACCTACTGAATAAGGATGTACTATCTAATCTTATGATAAATGCAAGGTTAGTAGACCCTGATCCGGACTCAATTAAAGCCAAAATTCAAGAGTTAATTTTTGATCAGAATCTAGCCGTAACTGAAGTAAGAGAGGTAGAAACTTTAGAAGAATGCGTCACGAACATGTTAAGTGGGGAGACGATTCTTCTATTAGATGACCATGAAAAAGGCCTAATTATTGGTTCAAGAGGATTTATAATGAGAGGGACATCTGAACCAGTAACGGAAGCGGTTATAAGAGGGCCTAGGGACGGTTTTGTAGAGACGGCCAGAATGAATACCGCCTTAATCAGAAGAAGAATTAGAGATCCAAGATTAAAAGTAAAAGTTAGACAAATAGGAAAACGATCTAAAACCGACGTTGCTATAATGTACATTGAAGACTTAGTTAATAGACCGGCCCTGGAGCAGGTTGAAGAGAGACTAAATACTATAGATATAGACGCCATAATAGACAGCGGGTATATTGAACAAATGATAGAGGATAACTGGCAAACCCCATTCCCACAAATACAAAACACAGAAAGGCCTGATTCTGCAGCTTCAGCCTTATATGAGGGAAGGGTAGTCATAGTAGTGGATAATAGTCCGTTTGTTTTAATGGTACCAACTACATTAAATTCGCTACTCCAAGCAGCTGAAGATTACTACGAACGCTGGACCATCGCTACAGCAGTGAGAATATTAAGGTATATTGCAGTTGTAATATCCCTTTTAGCTCCCGCAATGTATGTTGCCTTAACTTCATATCATCCACAAATGATACCCATTGACTTGGCTATTTTTTTAGGGGCTAAGAGGGCGGGGGTACCATTTCCGGCAATTGTTGAGGCTTTAATTATGGAGGTTACGATCGAGATACTAAGGGAGGCGGGGGTAAGATTACCGGGGCCTATAGGTGCTACCATAGGTATAGTTGGTGGTCTCGTAATAGGACAGGCTGCAGTTGAGGCAGGGATTGTTGCACCCTTAATGGTAATTACAGTAGCCATAACAGCCATATCCTCCTTTGCAATACCAAATTACAATTTGGCCATAAGTTTTAGATTACTACGTTTTGGATTTATATTTATTGCAGGGGCATTAGGTCTTTATGGAATAGTTCTGCTGATGTTATTCATATTAGTACATTTATGTGGATTAAAGAGCTTTGGGATACCATATTTATCCCCGTTTGTAAACTATATTGATAATTATACGGATTTAAAGGATACTTTCGTACTACTCCCCCGCACGAGCATGAGAAGACGAAATACTATAGCTTTTCGTAAAAACGTGAATAGGCTGAAGGATCATAGGCCCGAAAAGTTTAATAAGGAGGACAATGTATGATGTATAAAAATAACGATATGATTTCCCCGGGGCAATTTGCTCATATACTAATTTTGACTGTTGTTGGTACCGGTATATTGACCTTACCCCGAGAATTGGCTGACGGGGTAGGTCCAGATGGAATATTTGTATTATTATTAAGTGCCCTATTTACTTTAGTGGCTGCCAATATTATAGGATATATTATTAAGAGATTTCCAGGCAAAGGCTATTTTGAGATTTTGACTATATGTTTTACGAAACCTATTGCATATATAATCACGTTACTATTTGTAGTCTATGCCCTTCTTATTAACGCCTTTATAATAAGAGTATTTGGAGAAGTTATTAAGATGTTCTTATTGATCAAGACACCTATTGAGCTAATTATATTTAGTATATTAATAATAACGGCATTTTTAGCAAGGGGTGGAATTGAGCCACTAGGTAGGATGGCAGAACTGCTATTTCCAATGATTGTAATTCCTGCACTGTTATTATTCTTATTGGCAGCGGCGGATGTGAATTTGACAAACCTACTTCCGGTTTTTCAGGCATCTCCTTTAGAAATAATTAGGGCTGTCCCGGCGGGTTTTTTAAGTTTTGCTGGTTTCGAGTTTGTTTTAATATTCGGAAAATATTTAAATAAACCGGAAAAGGCCACAAAGGCAATGTCAATTGGAATAGGCGTAGTTTCATTAATATATTTGATTATATACATAGTGACCTTAGGAGTGTTTGGACGATATCAGATGAATCATTTGATTTGGCCAACACTGACGGTATTTAAAGTAATTAGTTTTCCGGGGTTATTTATAGATAATATAGAGTCTTTAGTTATGGTAATTTGGATATTTATTGTTTTCATGAGCATAGCCCCAATGCATTTAAGTAAGACTATATTATTAGGGGATTTATTAAAGCTAAGGGAACGGGATTTTTTAGCCCTACCAATAGTACCAATCCTTTATTTAATAGCATTAATCCCGGATAGTCTAGCGGAAACCTACGAGTATATGGGTCCATTTTCTAATTATGCTATTACCTTTTTTTCCATTGTTATTCCAGTGATTATATTAATACTGTCCGTATTTAGGAAAAACAAAGGAAGGGAGAGTGGAAGCAATGCATAGAAAAAAAACATATATACTGTTCCTAATGATTTTCTTTTCTATGTTTTTAATGGGTTGTTGGGATAAGATTGAAATTGAGGATAGGGCCTATGCCATAACTATTGGGGTTGATCTAAATCAAGATGAGGATAATCAACTTTCGATTACCTTTGCCTTTCCTAACCCCTCAGCTGTTCTTGGAGAAAGTGATGAACCTGTGATGAAAATTACAGGGGCTGGAGACAGTATATATGAAGTTATGCGGTCGATAGGTACTAGATCCAACAGACAAATATATTTAGGACATTTCAGGACTGTATTAATTGGGGAAGAAGTGGCAAAACGACCCGAACTATTTAGGGGGGTTTTAGATGCCCTTGAAAAGGACCCCCATGTTAGTCGAAAGGTAAATATTGGTATTGTGGAAGGTACTGCAAAGGAGGTTCTTGATATTAAGCCGAGTTTAGGGCCGGATATAACCCAGTTTATTAGACAGATTTTCGAACATGATAAGTTAATAAATCGGGCACCTTTACAGACTTTAAATGAGATATTTGAGTTCATGCATAGAAGTGAAGATGGATTAATAACTAGAATTATTCCTGGAGCTACGGATGTGAAAGTTGCTGGGGCAGCAGTCTTTAAGGATTTTGAATTTCTTGGCTATATAGGAGAAGAAGTAAATAGGGGACTTATGTTTCTACAGGATGAAGCGGATATAGGGATATTTACTGTAGAGCACAATGATCAGAAAATACCCATAGAAGTAACTGATACCAAAACTAAATACAAGTTAGCTCAAACAGATAACGACTTTAAAATTATAGTGGAAATTTCTATGGAGGGGGACATTAGACAATTATACTTCGATCTCAAGAATGATGTTCTAGAGACGGGCTTTTTACATGAATTAGGCTCTTTATTGGAATCTAGAATAAAAGCTAATGTAAATCATTCCTTAGGTGTCCTTCAAAATGAGTATGGAGTAGACTTAGTCGGATTTGATGAATATATAGAAAAATTCCATCCAAAGATTTGGGGGGAAATAAAAGATGAATATGATGAAATTTTCCCTCAAATGGATGTAGTGATTGAAGTTGATGCGGAGATAAGAAGGATAGGGTTATCAAAGTAATTTTAAGATAGGGTTTGATTAAGTTTGCATTGATCGGATTCTTCTTGTTATACCTAAAATAATATTATTACAATTGTATATTATTTCCCCTGTTTGTACATAATGAGAGTATATCAATCAAATGGACATATAGGGGGAATTTTTATGAATAAGAAAAAAATAAGTTGTATAGTAGCAGCGGTTATATTTGTACTAATTACGTTTAATAGTTTCGGAAAAGAATCCAACGGATTACCTAAAAGAGGCGAAAGTATAATTCGTTTCCATGTATTAGCAAACAGTGATTCTCAGGAGGATCAAATGTTGAAATTAAAAGTTAGGGATCGGGTTATAGCATATGTATCTGAGGTGTTAGAGGGCATAGAAGATGTTGAAGTTACGAGAGAAGCGATTATGAATAATATCGATAATATACAAGAGGTAGCACGTCAAGAAATTATAGATAACGGTGAGGATTTTAGTGTAGCAGTTAGTTTAGGAGAACATGTTTTTCCTACAAAACGATATGGGAATGTAGTTTTTCCCGCTGGGAACTATGAGGCATTAAGAGTAGTAATAGGTGACGGATATGGTCAGAACTGGTGGTGTGTTATGTTTCCACCCCTATGCTTTGTTGATGTAAAACATGGTTTAACTGATGAGAAGACAAAGGAATATTTAAAAGAATCACTATCTGAGGAAGAGTATGAAATCATATACAAAAATAAAGATGATAGACAATTACCACTACAATTAAAGTCTAAGGTGTTTGAGGTAATGAAAGAGTCGAGGGTTAAAATAGATCAGAAATTGGCATGGTTGTTTTAATACAAGTGAATAAAGAAAGAATTTTAGCCTATATTATGAACTGATAGTTTATATATAGGCTAATTATTTATACCGCATAGAATATATTTACATAATAATTAAAATTATCTATTGGAGTAAGTATATTGAATAATAGGACAAATAAGAGTAGAATAATAATGTAATAGGGAGGATGATAAAATTATGGAAAAGATAAAGGTTTTGGTAATATTCGGAGGAAAGTCTGGTGAGCATGATGTCTCATTAATATCATCGGCTTCCATAATGAAGGCTATGAAGAAAGATAAATATGAGATTGTGCCTGTAGGTATCACTAGAGATGGGGTCTGGAAAAAGTATAATGGAAGTTTAGAAGTGATTGATCCTAATAAATGGGAAGAAGAAACTGAGAGTTATAGCATAAATAATTTATTCGGATATAAAGCTAACAAAGAAATAGATGTTGTCTTTCCTGTTTTACACGGGCCATATGGTGAGGATGGAACCATCCAGGGTCTATTGGAGATGGCAGATATTCCATATGTAGGTACAGGGGTATTGGCCTCTGCCGTAGCCATGGATAAGGTTATAGCAAAAGTGATGCTAAAGAGTGTAAATATTCCACAAGCTGAATTTGCCGTTGTTTTCAGAAGTGAGTACAAGAAAAATGCAAATAAGGTGTTAGATGAAATAGAAGCTAAGTTTAATTATCCGGTTTTTGTTAAACCAGCTAATCTAGGATCTAGTGTTGGAATTTCCAAGGCTAAGGATAGAGCAGGTTTAATAAATGCGTTAGATGAAGCGGGTAAATTTGACAGAAAAATTGTAGTAGAAGAATTTATTGATGGGAGAGAAATAGAATGTGCTGTTTTAGGTAACGAAGAGCCAAAGGCTTCCCTGCCAGCAGAGGTTGTTCCATCCCATGAGTTCTATAACTACCAAGATAAATACTTAGATGGTAAAAGTGAGTTAATTATTCCTGCAAGGCTTGATGAAGCCATGATGACAAAGGTTAGGGAGTTAGCCATAGATGTATATAAATTGTATGACTGTAGGGGTTTATCTAGAGTTGACTTTTTCCTAGAGAGAAACACAAACAAAATATTAGTAAATGAAGTAAATACTATGCCAGGATTTACAAGTATAAGTATGTACCCAAAAATGTGGGAGGCAACTGGTCTTGCTTATTCGGATTTAATTGATCAACTTATTGATTTGGCAATAGATTTTTATAATACAAAGTAATTTAAGGCTTTCAATGAGAGATAAAGGGTGTGTAAAATGAAACAAACAAAGGTAATAAGGGTAACTGGAAAACAACGAAATATAGATGGTGAGCAAAGTGAGATAGAGCTTACTACAGAGGGTCAACTATATGAGAAGAATAATAATCTTTATATAGTATATGAGGAAACCGAATTATCTGGCATGGAGGGAACGACCACTACGATGAAAATTGAGTCTAATAATCGCATTTCAATTAATCGTTTTGGAACCACCAGAAATCAACTTGTATTTGAAGAGGGAGAACGATACCAAACAATATATAATACAATGTATGGGAATATTGACATGGAAGTATTTACAAACTATTTATGTATAGACTTAGATGCGAACAAAAAAGGGGTTATTGAAATTCGTTATGACTTAAATGTGGCAAATGATTTGGAACCACTTATGAATAAACTTAAAATAGAACTGATGTAAGGGATTTATAAGTGACATTAGTAAATGTTATTAAGCAAGAAATATTAGAACAAATAGAGTATCAAATCAAACGAATCTATTCAATTAATGAAATTCCCAAATTGGTTATTAAACTTAATTTAAACGATCAATTTGGGGATTTTACAACTACCGCTGCCCTTCAAATTAAGTCTAGAGTAAATGAATCCCCTATGAGTATTGCAGAAAAAGTTATAGCGTATATTAATTTAGAACATGCTAAGTTAGAAAAGATTGAAGTAGTTAATCCCGGGTACATTAATTTCTACATAGAACCTAAATGGAAGATAAGTGTTCTAGGTGAGATTATTAAGAGTAATATTAGTAATACAGAACAGGATTTCTCTCAACTACATAAAAGGGAGGATATAAACTATATTATACAACGCATAGAAACCGTAATTATCACCTTTGCAAAGGAAGGGTTTAGACCTAATTTTGGAAAAATGTTATGGGAACATTTACAATCAAATGAGGAAAGGGAGCTTCTTAATTTGCTTGTAAGGTTCACATCTGATATGCAAACCCTTAGTGAGGTTGATATGAATAACCTACTTGATGAGACTATTAAAAAGTTCTATGGATATTATGATAAATTGCAATTTAGAAAACTAGACCACATGCAACTTAACGTAGCTTTAAATTTATTCCTGGGTGTAAAGGGAGTATTGGAGTTTTTGTAATAAATTAATTAGTTTAAAAGTTATTATGTCCCTAAATTTCAAAAAAGCTTTGAAATTTCAATATATTGTGATTGGAATAGAAAACTAATTTCTATCATCACAAAAATATAAAAGGAGGGCGAGAAATGAAACTTAAACTAACTACGAAAATATTACTAGGTCTTGTTATTGGTATAATCGTAGGTCTTTTATTAGGAGGTGCGCAGGAACTAGCTATTAAGTATATTGCACCCTTTGGGACATTATTCCTAAACCTAATTAAGATGATAATTGTTCCATTGGTTCTTTCTTCATTAGTAGTAGGTGCGGCAAGTACAGGGGACGTAAGAAAACTAGGTAGAATGGGTGCTAAAACTGTTGTCTTTTATCTTGTAACAACGGCAGTAGCTGTTACGATTGGGCTTATTTTAGGTAATGTGATAAGTCCAGGGGCAGGATTGCAAATGCCTATAGAAACTATAGAGCCCCGCATGGCACCACCTTTAATGGAAACACTCATTGGAATTATTCCTAGTAACCCATTAAAAGCTTTGGTTGATGGTAGTATGCTTCAGATTATTACGTTTGCTCTATTTTTAGGTATAGGTATCACTACAGTTGGAGAAAAGGCAAAGCCTGTTTTAGACTTCTTTGAGGCACTGGCAGAGATTATGTATAAAATTACTGCCTTTGTCATGAGCTTGGCACCCTATGGGGTATTTGCATTAATAGTGCCGGTGGTAGCTGTTAATGGTCCTGCGGTATTAGCTCCACTGGTCAAAGTTATTTTTGCTGTATATTTAGGAGTGGTACTACACTCTCTAATTGTTTATTCAACTCTTGCAAAAGTGTACGGAAAGATGAGTCCTGCTAAATTCTTCAAGGGGATTTTACCCGCTGCTACAGTAGCGTTTAGTACTGCCAGCAGCGCAGGAACTTTACCTGTAACTATTAAAGCATCCAAGGAAAATCTAGGTGTATCAAATAGTGTAGCCAGCTTCGTGTTACCTCTAGGGGCAACTATAAACATGGATGGTACTGCGCTATACCAAGGAGTATGTGCATTATTTGTTGCGCAGGTTTATGGTCTTGAGTTAGGATTAGCCCAGCAATTAACTATTGTTTTAACTGCTACTTTAGCTTCCGTCGGAACCGCAGGAGTCCCAGGAGCAGGGTTTATTATGCTTACAATGGTGTTGACATCCATAGGATTACCATTGGAAGGCTCCGTATTAATCGCAGGTATAGACCGTATTTTAGATATGGCTAGAACTGCAGTAAATGTTATGGGCGATGCTGCTGTAGCTGTGGCCGTTGCAGCAACAGAAGGAGAGTTGAATGTAGTTGAAGAAAAGGTAGATTCAGCTATATAGTAAAAAAATATTATTATTATGTCTTAACTAGAAAGAAGTCTCCAATTTTAGATTTAAAATGGAGACTTCTTTTTTAAATTTTTGATACTATTGCTTTAATGACTAAATTCTTTTCTTGTAAAAGGTCAACTTGTCTAGAAGTTTTTTCCTTGTTAGTATTTTTTACTATTCTTAAAGATGGCCTTGTGAAGATACTTGGATTGACCTTTGTAACAACACCTATACTACCATCATTAAGTTCAACTATTGTATTAATTGGATAAGGATTTATGTGATTAATAAATGCCTTGGCTAAACTAGGTTCGAAAAGGGTACCCCCACTGGCCATAATAAATTCTATAACCTCAGGTACTGGTAAGGCCTTTCTAAGGGGGCGGTCAGAGGTCATTGTGTCGAAGGCATCTACTAACCCGATAATCTTAGAAAACATATGAATGCTATCATTGTCCAATCCATTTGGGTATCCCTTGCCATTGTAAGTTTCATGATGCTGCAAAACGGGAATTCTAACTAATGGACCTAGGTCTGTTGAGGTCTTAAGGAATTCGTAACCAAGCAGAGGATGTTTCTTGACAATTTCAAATTCTTTTCTAGTTAAAGGCGTAGTTTTGTATAGGATATCCTGGGGTATAAACATAAAACCAATATCGTGTAATGCTGCAGATAGGGCTAGTTTGTCTAAATCGCTTTTATTTAAACCGATACTAGTCCCAAGTATAAGGCTTAGTATCATAACATTAACCGAGTGTTCATATATATAACCGCCTACGGTTTTTAAGTCCATTAATTCAATAACTACGTCTTTTTTAGTAAAAAGCTCATCTACTATTGATGAAATACTTGCCTTAGCTATGGTAAGGTCAAGACCAAATTGGTCTGAGACATTTTTGTCGTTACTTCTAGCAATGGTTGAAAGCTTTCTTATATGTCCAATTGCCTTCTGTTTAACTTCTGGAGAAATTATATGGTTTATTTCAGACTCTGTGTACTCGTCCTTCACATAAACTCTCGTATGTCCAAGATTTATTAATTTGTCGACTAAGGATTTTTTTAGCCGTACACCTCTGGATAATAAAACTTTGCTGTTTTCATCAAATATTGGGGCAGCAAGTAGATGATCTTCCGTTGCATAAGCTAGTTCAATTGTACGCAATAAAATCACCTTTTTCTGTAAGTTTGAGTGATTACTCACTATATAAGAATATCATAATTATAAAAAATAATCCACATATGAAGAAGTCTTCATATATTAAAAAAAATTTGAACACTTAAAAAAAAATAACAAAAAAACAGTTGTATTTTATAAAAAAAGTGTATATAATACTTTATAAATAAAAATAATATTAAGACAATTCAATAAATTTAAATATGATGATGGGAAGAGTAGATACAAAATTTCTTTTTAAAGCGAGTTAGGGATGGTGAAAGCCTAATATTAGTATTGTATTGAAGAACATCCCTGAGCAGCCAACCGAAATGAAATAGAGTAGGCTTGGCCGGATTTCCACCGTTAGAGGGAATAGGTATCGATTAAGGTTAAATAATCTGTACTGAATGAGATGATTACGTTTGTAATCAAGTAAGGTGGTACCGCGGAAGAACTCCCGTCCTTATACTTAAATAGTATAATGGGCGGTTTTTTAATACCAAAAATAACTTTCTAATGCGCATAGAAAGAAAAATTATATATGAAACTATAGGAGGGTTACGAATGGAGAGAATGTTTATCAAAGATATATTAAAAGAGGATCTAGTAGGGAGTATTAAGCTAAAGGGTTGGGTATATAAAATTCATAATTTGGGAAAAATTAGTTTTGTTATTTTAAGGGATAAAACTGGACTAATACAATTAGTTCTAGATAGTAGTCAAAGAGAAGGCTTAAAACTTGAGATGCCTATAGAGGTGATTGGTGAAAAGGTAGAAAATGAAAAGGCCATCGGTGGAGTAGAGTTGCATGTAAGTAAGATAGAAAAGATTGCTGAAGTGCATTACGACGTACTACCCTTCGCCATTAATATGGGTGAAATAAAAGCCAACTTAGAAAATCAACTAAACTCAAGAACTGTTAGTTTAAGAAATCCTAGAGTTAGAGCGCCATTTAGAATTCAGGAAGAAATCGTGGAGGCGTTTAGAAACTTTCTTAAAAAGGAGTGTTTTACAGAAATTCATACTCCTAAAATAGTAGCCTCCGGTACAGAGGGTGGTTCAGAGATGTTCTCTGTTAATTACTTTAATACAAGAGTTTTTTTAGCACAAAGTCCACAATTTTATAAACAAATGATGGTTGGGGCTGGTTTTGAGAGGGTTTTCGAAATAGGGCATGCCTATAGGGCTGAACTTCACAACACATGGAGACATTTAAATGAATATGTGAGTTTAGACGTTGAGATGGGTTTTGTTGAAAGTGAAGAAGAAATAATGGACCTGGAAGAAGGCTTCTTATCTTACTTATTTAATCATCTGAACGAAACCTGTAAAAAGGAATTGGATTTATACAAGATTGAGCTTCCCAAAATAAATAAAATACCGAGAATAGCTTTAAGTGAGATTCAAAGAATACTTTTAGAGGACTTTAATAAGAAGTCACCGGAGGGAAACATAGACGCTGAGGGTGAAGTAATTATTTCCAAATATATAAAAGAAAAATATGATAGCGACTTCCTGTTTATAACAAAATATCCCGTATCTAAAAGACCTGTGTATACGATGCCAGATGAAACGGATAAGGGATTAACAAGAAGTTTTGACTTAATATATAAGGGACTAGAAATAACTACTGGTGGGCAAAGAATACATGATTACGAAATGCTTAAGGAAAATATGATTGTATTTGGGTTAAACCCAGAGGATTTTAACTTTTATTTAGATAGTTTCAAGTATGGGATGCCACCCCATGGCGGATTAGCAATTGGGTTAGAAAGATTGACAATGAAATTATTAGATTTGGATAATATCCGTCAGGCTACGCTTTTACCTAGGGATATGAAAAGAGTAACACCTTAAATTAAGTCCAGCTAAGAAATGTCAATAGTGAAATAAAAAATATTTGATATCATTGCTACACTAAAAAAGGGTAATCTTAATAAGCCTTTTGACAGGTGTCAAAAAACGAGATTTTAATATGGAA
>Ga0194138_10000493_pt1 | contig 18546 bp, 18 predicted proteins | sample TARM_MetaG_T2_14_FD_134022 | JGI IMG/M metagenome (GOLD analysis project Ga0194138, IMG submission 134022) | Freshwater microbial communities from Pennsylvania, USA, analyzing microbe dynamics in response to fracking - TARM_MetaG_T2_14 (version 2) | ecosystem: Environmental > Aquatic >...
ATAGAATGATTGAAGAAAAAGCAATTACCACAGGAATTAAAGTTATTAAAGTGAATCCTGCATATTCAAGTTCTGAACATCCAATTACAGGTGAACGAGGTTTAAAGTCAAATAGAAATGTAGCTTTTGAAAATAAACAGTCTATAGACAGGGACGTATTAGCAGCTGTAAATATAGCAGTAAGGAATAGAAGAAAGAAAAAAAGCAAAATAAACAAATTAAAAAGAAAACATCAACAGATTATATTAAAAAAGAAATCACGAAAAAAAGAGATAACTGAGAGAATTGCAAACATAAAGAGAAACACACAAATCGTTGTGTTTCAACCATGTGTACCTAATTCCAATAGAGAATTAGGAGCATGGTCTTGTATTAAGCAAGTTCAACCAGATAGCTCACTATTGACACGATACAAAACTACTGTACTCTGTGACAATTTGTGACACTATTTGCAACGATATATAGATATAAGCAGTTATAAGTATATTAATAATAAAGGAGATGATTAAAATTTACAAAGATAGATTTTATGGCATATTAGATATAGCAATAAGAGCAGGAGCATCAGACATTCACTTAACGAACAAGCTTCCGCCAACGTTAAGGGTTGATGGTGAACTAAGAAGACTAAGTAAACTTGAAGAAAACAACCCTGAGAGTTTAGAAGGATTTGTTGAAGAAATGCTCACAGAAGAAGAGTTTGAAAAGTACAAAAAAGAGCATGAGATAGATTTATCTATGAGTTATGGTTCTGTAAGATTTAGAATTCATATTTACAGACAAAGTAATTCTGATTGTATTGTTTTAAGAACTATTCCTCAAGATATTCCTAATTTTGGAGATATGAATCTTCCTCCTATCTTAAAGAAGTTTACTAACATGAAAAATGGTTTAGTTCTTATAACAGGAGTAACAGGTTCTGGTAAATCGACAACTTTAGCAGCTATTATTGATGAAATAAATAGAACACAATCAAAAAATATTATTACTGTTGAAGATCCATTAGAGTTTATTCATGAACACAAGAAAAGCATTGTTAACCAAAGAGAAATTGGTTCAGATGTAAACAGTTTTTCTAGAGCTGTCCGAGCTGCCATGCGTGAAGATCCGGATATATTACTTGTTGGTGAGATGCGAGATTTAGAAACAATTCAAAATGCTATTACTATGGCAGAAACAGGGCACTTAGTTTTCGGAACGTTGCATACAAAGTCCGTAGGAGAAACAGTAGATAGAATTATTGATGTTTTCCCCGCTGACCAGCAAGAGCAAATAAGAATTCAATTGGCAAACTCATTAGAAGGAATAGTTTGCCAGGATTTACTTCCAAAGATTGGAGGAGGTAGAGTTCCACAATGTGAAATCATGATTGCTAATGACGCAATTAGAAGTATCATTAGAGAAAATCAAAATCCAAATGCTATAGTTGACCAAATGCAAACTAACTCTAAGAAACTAGGAATGCAAACAAAGACACAAGCTTTAGCAAGACTTGTAGTTGATGGATTAATTGAAAGAGAAACTGCAATGAAGAATTTGAAAGAAGAAGAATATGATGCATTAAAAAGAACTATTGTTGCTTTATCAAATAAATAGGGGGAATATTAGAATATGATGTATTTAAAACCATTAATTAAAAAAATAGTTCCTAATATTGATGGAAGAAATGAAATTATTTTGCAAGCCGAAAGATTATCAACAGACAAGGATTTATTAGAATATTTGTCTAGAATTGTTGAGTTTGATGAGATTGAGTCTATTTTCTCTCATTATTATGGTATTAATTTAAAAACGCTCAAGGAAACAGAAGTAGATGAAGATTTAATTAAAAGATTTAATTTAACTTTTTTAGAAAAAGAAACAATTATTCCTTTGTCATATGATGAAAGTAGTGCAACATATCACTTTGCTATCAGTAATCTTGTGGATAGGAATTTAAGAGATAAAATTAAAAAGATTGTTAATGCGAACAATCAAGAAGTAGTTTTTTATTTTGTCTTTGATTATGAAATAAAAGAATTCTTTAGTGAACTTAAGAATGAAGAGAAAAAGAAACCTTTAAAGAAGAAAAAAGAAGAAAACTCTGATTTTAATGCAACACAATGGGTTGATAATATAATTAATCAGGGGATTGATATTGGAGCAAGTGATATTCATATTGAAAGATTAAAAGAAGAAATTCAAATTAGATACAGAGTTGATGGAATCTTGACACATAAAGAACATTATCAATTTACAGAAAGTGAAGTATCAAATATATATGTTAGATTAAAGATTGTTTCAAATATGGATATTGTAGAAAGCAGAAAAAGTCAAGATGGAAGAATAGGAGATTACAAGAGAAAAGATAAATTTTACGATCTCCGTGTAAATACTGTAAATACTATTTATGGAGAAAAGTTTGTAATGAGAATCATTAGAAAAGATGATAAAATTGCTAAATTCTCTGACTTAGGATTTACTAAAGAAAACGAAGAAAAAATAAGAGAAATGTTAGCAAATCAAAATGGAATTATTTATCTTGCTGGTGCAACTGGTTCAGGTAAAACAACAACATTATATTCTATGATTGATGCTCTTAATGAAGATTCTGTGAACATATATACAATAGAAAATCCTGTTGAAAAAACAATTGATAATGTTAATCAAATTCAAATTGATGAAGCTTCAGGAACAGATTACGCAAGTGTTCTAAGCGCACTTTTAAGACAAGATCCTAATATTATTGTTGTCGGTGAGGTTCGTGATTCTGACACGGCAGATCTTTCAATTAGAGCGTCTTTAACAGGACACCTTGTTATTACTACAATCCACGCTAATAACGCTCTGGACTCACTCAGCAGGCTTTCTGATATGGGAATAGAAGACTATCTTATTGGTGCAAGTTCAATAGGTTTTATCTCTCAAAGACTTGTGAGAAAACTGTGTCCAGAATGCAAGGTGAAACGTGAAACTTTAAAAGAACATGAAGAAATCTGGTTAAAAGAAAATAACCCTGACTTTGACTATGAAAAAGAAAAAGCAAAAGGGAATTATATTTATGGTCCAGGAAATTGTGATGCTTGTACTAATGGATATAAAGGTCGTGTAGCACTTATTGAAGCTTTACTTGTAGATGACAACTTGAGAACTATGATTTCTAAAAATGAAGGAATCAATAAGATGAAAGAGTACTCTATCAATAATGATTATGAAACTTTAAAAACTGATGGAATAAAAAAGGCTCTTAGTGGTATAACAAGTATGGAAGAGTTAATGGGCCAAGTATAAGGAGGGGAACAAGTGAAAAAAACAAAACATGGAAGAAAAATCGGATATGGATTAGCTGGGTTAACCATTGGTTTTATTGTCTACTTGTTTCTTCAATCAGGAATACCTGCAGGTGTAGAAGTTGGAACTACACTTGCAGATTTTCCTAATAAGGAAGAAAACATGCCAGATATAGAAAATGACTATGTCTTAGATGATGAAAATTACAGTGGAGATATAATGTTTTATGAGTATGATAGTTATCATGTCTCTAATGAAGATCTAAATGAATATCAAAAAAATCATATTATAAGATATGGAAAAGTAAATCCCACTTTTTATTTTGATAGAGGTTCTCTAATGGATGAAGAATCTGAAGAAAACTCTGAAGAAGAAGGGAATAATGAAACTAATAATGATAACAATAAAAAAGAGGATGAATCTAATCAAGATTCAGATGATAAAGGAGGAGCAATGGGAGGGAATATTATAGAAGGTTTTAACATTCACACTAGAAAAAGAGAAGAAGGCGACGTTTCTCATATAATAGAGCAATTTAAAAAATATGGAGAAATGCCTTTAGACAAAGAACACGTTAATGTTTCTTCAGAATATGGAGAAAGAATCGACCCTTTTGCTAAGATAAAAGCTTACCATGTTGGCTTAGATTACGCAACATCAACTATTGATGGTGCCAATATTTATTCTGTTTTAGATGGAGAAGTAAAAAAAGTTGTTTCAAATGATTCAGGATTAGGAAATTACGTTGTTGTTGAGCATGATGGATTTGAAACTTTATATGCCCACATGAAAGAAAAATCTACCCTTAATGTTGGAGATAAAGTTTATGCAGGAGATATTGTAGGTTATGTAGGATCAACTGGAAGAAGTACTGGTCCTCACTTGCATTTAGAAGTGGGAATTGGTGGCCTAAAGTTTGACCCTCAAGTGTTTATAAATGAAATAGGAAAGGTTGATTAATGTTGAATATGGATGCGATTGTTGTTTATAGCTTTGTATTTATTTTTGGGTTAATAGTAGGGAGTTTCTATAATGTGATAGCCTTGAGAACACTTAGTGGAGAGAAGCTCTCTTTCCCTCCATCACATTGTACTAAGTGTAATCATAGGTTATCTTTTTTAGATTTATTCCCAGTATTTAGTTATGTTTTCTTGAAAGGAAAATGTAGATACTGCAAAGCAAAAATATCTCCCATTTATCCTATTGGAGAGTTGCTAACAGCATCATCTTATACTATTATTATTTCTGAATTTGGTTTTACTATGGACGGATTAATTCAAATTGTTTTCATTACTGTAATGATTTGGGCAACTATGACAGACTTGAAGTCAACTTTTGTTCCAGATAGATTTGTGATTATTGGATTAACTCTTGTTTTAATTTTGAGAATTATTCATGGAGTTGACTTAGTAAGCTATTTGATTGCTTCAGCAGCTTCATTTGGCTTATTATTATTGATATTGGTATTAAGCAAGGGAAAAATGGGCGGTGCAGATGTTAAGTTATATGCATTGATTGGATTGTCAATTGGATTAATGGATTCAGTAGGAAGTTTGTTTTATGCGTCAATCCTTGGGGTTCTATTCCAACTTCCATTAATTATTGCAAACAAAGGAAAAGTTGACAGAGAAAAGGAAATTCCTTTTGTCCCTTTCATTACATTAGGAGTGTTATGTACTTACTTATTTGACTTATTCCATTTTACTTTTTAACTAGAATTAAATAGGGAGGTATAAAAGATTGAAAAAAACGCAAAATAAATTAATATTTCAAATTTTAGCAATAATTATTATTACTGCCTCTTTTATTATCTTGTTTTTCTTCCCAGATTTAATAGAGAATAAATATCCTTATTCTTATATTAATATACAAGATAAAAAAGCTGAAATTGAAACACTTAATGGAGATCTAACTGCAAATGAAATTACAATTATGGATTCTATGAGTAGGCTTGATAACCTAGAAAAAGAAAAACAAGAAAAAGAAGAAAAAATGTTTGAAATTAAAAAGAAAATAAATCAATCTGATTTTGAACTTGACATTCCTTCAATTCTTATTTCTCTAGAACAAAATGCCAATCAAAATGAGGTCGATTTAACAATTGGATATAATTTAATTTCTCACTCTGGAGAACCTATGCCAGGAGGTACAGAAGATCCAACACTGGAAGATCCAAATTTGGAACAACCAAATGAAAATGTCTCTGTAGAAGAACAAGAAGAAGACTCTGAAAACTCAAACCCAGAAAATGAAGTGTTTGATATGGAAAATTCTCCACAAGCAGAACAAATCCCAGGCATTAGTATTACAACTATCCCAATATCAATTTCTGGAAGTTATTCTAATGTGAGAAAATACATTAAATATCTAGATGAAGTAGGAATGATTGAACCTTCTTCTGTTAAACTTTCTTCTGAAGGAAGAACTCTTAAAGGACAAGTAACATTGAATGTTTTCCATGGGGAGGTGCAACTATAAATGTTTAAATATAATGAAATTGGTATTGACCTTGGGAGTCATAGCATCAAAATTGCTATTGTTGAAGAAAAAGGAAAAAACAATAAAAATGTTGAATTTACAAAGTTAAAAGAACACAAAGTTTATCCTGTTGACTGTGAATCATACAGTAAAGATTATTATCTTCTGTTAAAAAATGCTGTTAAAGACTTTTCAAAGAGATACAAAAAAAGAAAGTTATCATTAAACATTTCTATTCCTTTAGACAACAAAAATACATTCATTAATTTTATGAGAATGCCTGTTGTAGAGAAAAAACTAATGAATGATGGAGTCAACTTTGAAGCTGAGCAAGCTATGGCAAACGAAGGAATCGAGAACTCTTACTTCACATGGAAAATAGTAAATGAAGATAAAGAACTTAATGAATATGACATTCTTCTTGCCACTGTCAAAAAAGATGTTATTGATTCTCTTGCTGAATTTAAAACGATTAAATGGAGAATAAATAAAGTTATTTTACAGCCAATTATTCTAGAAAGAATTGCAGATTTTAATGACATTGTTCTTGACTTTGGTTATGAATCAATAAGAATTTATTTTTACAAAGATGGAAAATTATCTGACGTAGAAATATTAGATATTGGTGGTAAAGATATATTAAAAAAAATAAAAAACTATTTAGATGATAATTTAATAAAAGATATTAAAGCTGAAGATATTATTAAAGAAGTCTCTGTATATAATGAAAAAATTCAAGAGTTTGCTTTAGAAGATCAAGCTGAAGAAGATTGGTATGAAACAGAGGGTTCTTATAAAGAAGAAGATGATGAAGATTCTGTTTCTCTCCCCAAATACACTGAAGATGAAGAAAAAGATTTCTTAGCTGGCTTTGAAATTACTGACGAAGAAAACAATCATCAAGGTGGAGAAGGATATTTTGAAGTAGAATCTGATGATGACTATTTTGAAGAGACAGAAGAAGAGAAAAGAGAAAAAATGTTGTCAGAAATATCTTCTTCTATAGAAAAGGAAGTCAAAAAAATTATTGACGAAACAAAAAGAGTTGTAAGAATGCTTGAATTGAAAAATGGGATTGATATTGGCAAAGTTTACTACTTTGGAGAAATATCTAACCTTACCTATTTTAAAGAAACAATTGAAGCTCAACTTGAAATGGACCTTAAACCATTAGACATGCTAGATATAAATGATGAAAAAGATCTCACACTCTTTAGTATAGCAAGTTTAATTGCAATGGGAAAAGAAATCAATGATAACACAAACTTCACTAAGTACATTAAAGCAAATGTTGATTATACTTCTTTAATCGTAGTTTTATTGACAATTGGATTGAGTACTGGTTTATCATTGAAAATGACTAATGATGACTATGAAAATCAAATTAATGACTTGAATAACTTGAGAAACTCACAAGTTCAAACTATATCAAGTGTTGAAAATGATATTTCAACTGTACAAAATCAACTGTTTGAAAATGAAGAGTTTATTAATAAAATAGAAATGCTTAATTCTCAAAAGAAATGGTTGTCAGATATTCTTTATATTATCCCTGAAAGAACACCATTAACTGTTGCTATTAACGATTTAGATATCAAAGAAAATAGAATCATTATTAAAGGTTACTCAGCTGACTATTCAAGCATAGGCTTCTTTGCTGAAGAACTTGAAGAAATAGGAACTGCTAATATTGATAGTATTAATGACTACCAAAAGGAAAATGTTTTTACTGTTACTCTAGATGAACCTGAGTTGATTAGTGATAAATATGAAATAACAAAAGAATTCCAAATGACTTTGAACTATGATGGGCCATTCTTGGAAAGATAAGGAGATGATTTCTATGAATAAAAAAGGTGCTTCTTATGTAAGCCTTCTCATCACTCTTGTCATTTTTCTTTCTGTCTTGGTTGTCTTTGGGAATTTCTCAGTTTATATTTCTAATCATAAGCAAAATGTTAAAGAAGCTAACTACGTATACCAGGAGATAACAAATCATATCTCTGATTTGTATAATAATCATGAATGGGAACTCCTTGATGATGAAATAATTTCTACTGAACAAGGGGACTTAAAAGTTTTATACACCTACGAAGAGAATACTGAGTTTGCTACAAGTGAACTCAGTGTTGACTTTATCTTTAAGGATATAAATGAGACCTATAAACTAGAAAGGAGTGTTTATTATGAATGATAAAAGAGGATTTACTATTATTGAAGTCATGATAACACTCGCTCTGTCTATAGGTCTTATATTTTCTGCAATAGTTATCCCAACAGATTTGATTCGAGAATATAAGGATTATACACAACTTGTTGATAACACATTTGATACTAATAAAACAAAAATATCTTTGGCTAGAGATCTAGAAAGCACTTATGTCAGAAAACTAGATGAAAATACTATCCAAATAGGAGAAAGTATATATACATTCTCAACTGATGGATTATATAGAATGAATGGAGAAAATAACATAAAAATCAATGGTGACCAACTTTTCTTTGAAATTACAAACAACAATAAAATCCTTAAAATTTATAATGATAAAATAACTCTTTCATATAGTATAAATAATTCAAGTTTTGGAATAAGGGAGTGATAATATGAAAAATCAAAGAGGTTATGCAACAATAGGTGTTGTGGTTGCTATATTGATTCTAACTTTAGCAATATCTACTGTTTTCTTGAATCCTATTCTTAATACATCCCTTAACACAAAACAAGCAAAAGATATTATTCCACAATATGTTCAAAATATGAATGGAATCGAAAGAGTATATAGTAAACTTAAACAAAATGTTTCATTGAATGAACCTATTATATTCGAAGATATATCTAAAGAATATGAAATAACTGAAGTCAACTCTGAATACCAACAAGAAAATCTTTCTTTTACAGGTAATTCTAACAGTTTTTCTGTCAATAATAAAACAGATGTAAACATTGGTTTCCAAGTAAGCCAAGTTGATAGTGACTTTACTTATTATTATGACGCTAAAATTGTCCATAATGGTGAAACTGTTGCTTCTATCTCTAATAAAAACACTGATATGACAATAACAATTGATGAACAATATTTATATAATGAAACTAATGGTGAAACAAATTATGGAGAATATGAAATAATCATTGACACATATAATAGTTCTGTTGAATCAACTGTCTCATTTGACAAGTTGACTTATAGAGAAATTAAGTTATCTAATGAAAATATTAATCAATTAATTGGAATAACAAGAAATACAAATGACTTTGACATTCATTTTGTTCAATAATGGAGGTGATAAAATATGTTATTTTCTTATAGAGGTCTAACTTCAGAATACTCTTATAAAAGAGGAACTATAGAAGCAGAATCTGAAATTGAAGCTATGAAACAAATTAAAGAAAATGAAGAGATATTAGTTATCATTAATATGAAAAGAATCTCTAATGTTAAAAGTATTAATAAAATAAGAGAAAAACTAAATGTCCGACTTGCTAAAATAGAAAACTCAATAAATAAAAGAACTAAAGCCTATATTTCTAAAAAAGATGCTAAAGAAAAAGCAAAAAAAATGAAGTCTAAAAAGCCTCAAGAAAAATCAATTGCTAATAAAAGTCCTATTTTAAGAGGAATTAATAATTTAACTTCCAAACTTGGGAAAAGTAAACCAAGCAAACCGAAGCAAGTAATGATGGACGAAGAATTGTACGCTAATCTTCAGAATATGTTTAAATCTCAATCAGACCCAAAAGAGATTGTTCAAGATTACAATATAGAATTTCAACAAGATGACATTTCTGAAAATAAAATAGAAAAAAAAGAAATTCCAAAGAAAAGAGAAAAAAGTACAGGAAAGAAAATTGATTGGGCTTTATTAGATAACGAAGATAGCGAAGAAGTCAAAGACAACAAAAAAATAAAAGTGAAAGATAAAGAAATGCTTTTATTTACAAGAAGACTTCATATTATGCTTTCTTCAGGAATGCCTTTGCTAAGTTCACTCTTATCACTCCAAGAAACATCAGGTAAAAACTTGAGCAAAGTCTTATATGGAATAACTGAAGATATCCAAATGGGAACTTCGTTCTCTGAAGCTATCTCTAAATACCCAAGACAATTTAATTATACTTATGTTGCTCTTGTCTCTATTGGAGAAACTTCAGGTAGTCTAGAAAAAAGCCTGAAAGATATCCTTACAGTAAAAGAAAGAGAACAAAAGATAGCTAAGAAAATTAAGGTCGCCTCAATGTACCCTATTGCAATTGGTTCTGTCCTAATACTTCTTATGGCAGGCGCTTTCTTGTTCTTTATTCCAAGTTTTGAAGAGGTTTTTGTTGAACAAGGAATAGAAATGCCTGTCTTTTCAGAAATAGTTTTTACAATAGCAGGAATATTTCCATTGATTATTGGAGCTATTGTCTTGCTGGGAGTTATTTTCACACTATTGAGAAAGAACATTCCAGAAGTAAACTTGTTATACCGAAGATATGTAGATAAATTTTTCTTGAAAATGCCTATTATTAAAAAAGTGAATAATGCTTCACATATGTTTTCTTTTTCTTCTACTATTGCTCTTATGCTTGACAATGGTATAAGATTAAGTGATACACTTTCATTAACAGGTAAAACTATAAATAATATCTATATTAAAAATGAAATAGAAGAAATAGCAAACTTAATGGTCCATGGATTAACATTCTCTGAAGCTATTAAAGAACAAGAAAACTTTGATGAAATCTTAGCTAACATAGCTCTCACTGGAGAAAAATCCGGTAAAATGGTTTTCTCTCTAAAACAAGTGTCTGAATACTATGAAGATGAGTTAACAAGGCAAATTGATTCTTTACTTGAACTTGTCCAACCTGTTTCAATGCTATTGATAGGATTAGTGCTTGCTCCAATTATTATTGCAGCTTATCTCCCTATCCTTGAAATGTCTAGTGGTTCTGGATTGTTCTAATAATATGAAGAGAAAGAGATTATATGTTTTCATTATAATCTCTTTTTTTTTGTCTATAAATAATAAAAAACAGTTGACACAATTAGAATCTCATGTTATTATTAAACTATAATAAAACAACAACTTCTTAGGAGGAACTTCAAATGAAAAAATATGTCTTAGTAATCAAAAAAAATAACAATGTGAAAATTGGTTTAAATGAATATACTAAAGAGGAAGCAGAAAGCAAACTTGAACAAAAAAAGATGGTTGGAATTAACAATATGGAAATTATGTCATTAGAAGAAGCATACGGAATCAAATAGATATAAAACATAGAGAGCATTAGTTTTCTAAAGAAACAAAAAAACAAATGTTCTCTATCTCACATTTTTTCATGAAGATGTTGACACACATAAAAATCAATGTTATGATTACTACATAATAATAATAGGAGGAATTCCTAATGTCTAAATATATTCTAATTATGAAGAAAAAAGACAAGATTTCTGTTGGGTTCAATCTTTATACAAAAGAGCAAGGTGAACATAAACTAGAACAATATAATAAATGTGGATTAATGAATATGGAATTAATTTCAGTAGAAGAATTAAGTAAACTAAAGCAATCAATGTAAACTAAAATAACAGATATCAAAGGGGAATAACATCATGGAATTATACAACGAATTAAACGAATTAGATTATGAAGAAAACTCAGATTATGAAGAGGACTTTAATGAAGATAATATTTATGCAGAATTAAGTGAAATTGAAAATTTAGAATTAGATGAAAAGGGAACTTGTGTTGACTGTGGCAACCCAAATGGCACATTACGTTTAGATCCAAACTCTCAAGAAATATATGGAGAACCTAAGTTAATTCATCTTTGTTCAGCTTGCTCAGATGATTTTTCTGACTTTTACTAAAAATAGCAGATTAATGAAAATGCCTAATAAATAAAGGTGTATTGTAAAGGCTAAGAACGGCACTCTGAGAGCGGCCGCTAGAGTGTTACTCCCACAACAACTCTAGCGGCCACTTTTTTTGCAAAATGACCGAAAAAAGGTGAAAAAGCGTCTTTAGGTATGAATGTACATGAGAAGTTATTTTCTGACTAGAACGGCAATACTCTAAATCCAATAAAACATAGAATGAATATAAAAAGAGACATGCTTAAATAAAATTAGCAGCTAAGATTGCAATCTCAGCAATAGTGACTAACACTTCAATTAATGTAAAGCCTTTATTTCTTCTTATAACTTTCACTATAAAAACATCCTTTTCTTTGATAATATACATTCTTATTGTAACATCACAATCAATAATTACAAAAAACAAAGACAAAAAGGTATAATAATAATAACAAATTGAAATTGGAGGTTAAAGAAAGTGAAAAAAATTAATTTATTATCTTTTTTGCTATCTATTCTCTTTCTCATTGTATTAAGCTTATTCATTGATAACGAAGAATACACAAATGAAAAAGAATTAGAGTTAACTGAAGGAAGATTAGAAAGCCAAGCAAACATAGAAGAAGAATTTGAGACAGAAGGCTACACATTAGATAACCCTAATGTTATATTGAACCCCTATGGCAATTCTCCATTAACAGCCATTGTTTTATTTGAAACAGAAGAAGAAGGGATAACCCAGGTAACAGTAGAAGGCAAAGATGCCTTTACTGAAATAATAGGGTATGGAGAAAAAGGGAAAAAGCATTATGTTCCAGTTTATGGACTATATGCAGACAAAGAGAACAAAGTAAAACTTAAGTTTAATGGAAAAGAAAAAGAAATAAAAATTAAGACAGAACCATTAAGTGAAGAAGTTGTTCTTCCATTAAACGTAAAAAACAATAAAGAAAAATTAGTTAGTGATTTTTATTTCTTCACTCCAGCTAACAAAGGTTTGCCTACAGCATACGATGTAAATGGAGATGTAAGATGGTATTTGACAGATTATTTAACATGGGACATTAGCACACTAGAAAACGGAAGATTGCTATTAGGTTCTGATAGAGAACTCCATCCTCCATATTACAATACAGGTTTATATGAAATTGATTTTTTAGGGAAGGTTTACAATGAATATGTTTTACCTGGAGGATATCATCATGATTTCTATGAGTTAGAAAATGGAAACTTACTTATTGCAAGTAATGATTTTAGCAATTATGAAGAAGGAACAGTAGAAGATTATATTGTAGAAATTGACAGAGATACAGGAGATGTAGTGAAAGAATGGGATTTAAAAGAAGTGTTGCCTATCGAGGATGGAAAGAGTGAAAACTGGACAAACTATGATTGGTTCCATAACAATTCTGTCTGGTATGATGAAGAAGAAAATTCTATTATTCTCTCAGGAAGACATCAAGATGCTGTAGTTTCTATAGATTATGATACAGGAGAACTCAATTGGATTTTGGGAGATTCAACTGGGTGGTCTGAAGAATACCAGAAATACTTTTTCACTCCTGTAGGAGATGAAGAATTTGAATGGCAATGGAGTCAACACTCTGCTAAGATTACTCCAGAAGGAAATGTTTTTCTTTTAGACAATGGAAATAATAAGTCTAAGATTAAAGAAGAATATGTTCCTGCTGAAGAAAGCTATACAAGAGGAGTTATTTATGATATAGACACAGACAACATGACAATCGAACAAAAATGGCAATATGGAAAAGAAAGAGGATCTGAATTTTATTCCCCATATATTTCAGATGTAGATTACCTTGATAAAAACCATTATATTGTTCATTCTGGAGGAATTGTTTATGTGAATGGAGAAATCTCTAACAACCCTGCAGGGTTTGATAAGAACCCTGATTTATATTCAACAACAGTAGAATTGTTAGATGATGAAGTAGTCTTTGAGTTAACCTTGCCAACTAATATGTATCGTTCAGAGAAAATGGATATATATAAGAAATATACATTCGAGTTAGGTGATGGAGGTTATCTTGGTTCACTTGGAGAAACAAAGGTTTCTAGAGAATATAAAGGTCATCCTGATAATTCTTTGTTAGAAGATGAAGAATATAGTAATTATAACATCGAATTGACAAATGAAAAAGATAGATTAGTTGTAAATGGGCATTACAAAAAAGGGTCAGATATAGAATTGATTCTTTATAAAGAGGGAAATATAAAAGAATATGATATAAGAGTAAGTGAAAAGCCATATACTGCATTATGTGTTGTTATGTTTGTTCAAGAGAAAACAGATAACACATTAGAAGTAACAAAGCACATTAACAAAGAAGGTTTATCAGGAAAACATTCAATTTATATAAGAATTGATGGGAAACTGTATAACACATCTTATATAGTTGATTTCAACTGATAGAGAAATATTGATATTAAAGAAAATAGGAAAGAAAAAGTCTCTTGTGAAGATGAGAGACTTTTCTAAATGGAAAAAGAATTAAATACAACTAGAAGGAGAAATGAATATGTCATTATTAAAGAAAATTTTTGGGACAAGAAGTGAGAGGGAAATTAAAAAGTTGCGTTCAACATTAGATGCAGTATTAGAATTAGATGAAAAATACAGCAAGATGTCTGAAAGCGAGTTAAAAGGGGAAACTCAAAGATTCAAAAAAGAATTAGAAGAAGGAAAAACTTTAGATGATATTCTTCCTGAAGCTTTTGCTGTAGCTCGCGAGGCTGCCTGGAGAGTTCTGGGATTAAAACCATATGAAGTACAAGTATTAGGAGGAATTATTCTCCATCAAGGGAAAGTTGCTGAGATGCGGACTGGTGAAGGTAAAACTTTAGTAGCAACTATGCCAGTTTACTTGAATGCCTTAGAAGGAAAAGGTGTTTATGTTATTACAGTGAATGATTATTTAGCAAAAAGAGATAGTGAACAAATGAGCAAGATTTATAGTTATTTAGGGCTTACTACAGGATTAATTGAACACAATATGGTAGTAGCACAAAGAAAAGAAGAATATGCTAAAGATATTGTTTATTGCACTAATAATGAAGTTGGATTTGACTATTTGAAAGACAACATGGTGCCCTCAGTAAACTATAGAGTACAAAGAGGATTCAATTATGCAATTATTGATGAGATTGATAGTATTTTAATTGATGAAGCAAGGACTCCATTAATCATCTCTGGGAAAGGGGATGACCTTTCTAACAAATATGGCAAAGCTGACCAATTTGTAAGAAAACTAAAGGGAATTGTAGATAAAGAAGAAGAATCAGATAGTTTAATGAGCAGGTTAGAGAAAAACAAGGGAGAAAAATATGGTGAATATGATTATGTTGTAGACGAGAAGCAAAAAGCAGTCTCTCTTACTGAAAAAGGAATTTCTAAAGCTGAAAAATTCTATAAAATCAAAAATCTTGGTGACTTTGAAAACCTTGAAATCAATCATTATATTAATATTGCTCTTAAAGCTCACTCATTATTCAAAAACAACATTGATTACGTAATTAAAGATGGAGAAATTGTCATTATTGATGAACATACAGGACGATTAATGGAAGGTAGAAGATATTCTGAGGGAATCCATCAGGCTATTGAAACAAAAGAGGGAATGAAAATTCAAAATGAAAGTAAAACTTTAGCAACAATTTCTTTCCAGAATCTATTTAGAAAATTCTCAAAATTAAGTGGTATGACAGGGACAGGAATGACTGAACGCGAAGAATTTGAAAACATTTATGGATTAGATGTTATTGAAGTCCCTACTAACAAACCTGTCCAAAGAATTGATGTAACTGACAAGGTTTATACTAATAAAGAATATAAAAAGAAAGCTATTCTTGAAAGAGTAAAAGAATGCAATGATAAAGGACAACCTATTATTGTCGGTACTTCTTCAGTTCAATCAAGTGAAGAACTATCAGAACTATTTAAAAAGAACAATATTAAACATAAAGTATTAAATGCTAAGTTTCATGAAAAAGAGGCTGAAATTATTGCTCAAGCAGGTGAGTATAAAGCAGTCACAATTGCTACTAATATGGCAGGTAGAGGAACTGACATTATGCTTGGAGGAAATGTTGAATTCAAAACAAAGAAAGAACTGAGCAAACTTGGTTATCCTCATGAACTTATTGAAGAAGCAACTACTCATTATGAAACTGATGATAAAGATATTCTTGAAATCAGAGAAAAATATGAAGAGTTAAGCAAAGAAATTAAGAAAGAGATTGAACCTCAAGCTGAAGTTGTAAAACAACTAGGTGGACTATATATTTTAGGAGCTGAAAGACATCAAAGTAGACGAATTGACAATCAATTAAGAGGTCGTGCTGGTAGACAAGGGGACCCAGGTGTGTCAGAATTTATTCTGTCTTTAGAAGATGATTTATTGAGAATGTTTGGTGTAGATAGATTGAAAGACATCTTAAGCACACTAAACATGCCTGTAGATGTTCCTATTGATGCTAAACTTGTATCTAACTCAATTGAAAAAGCTCAAAACAGAGTAGAAGGTGACAACTATCATGCTAGAAAAACAATTCTTGAATATGATTCAGTCATTGAAAGACAAAGAGAAGTTATTTACAATCAAAGAAATAAAGCTCTAGATTCAGAAGATTTAAGTGATGACATTGTTGGGTTAGTAAAACAATACTTTGACAACATTTTTGAAAATGAAACACCGAATAAAAAGTTCTCTTTAGAATTGCAAAATCAAGTGGTATCAGAGTTATCTAATGTTAAACTAGAAAACATTCCTGATTATGCTGAGTCTAGTGTGTCTAGCATCACGAAAGAGGAGGCAATGCAATCAACATTAAATGAGTTTAAAGAGAAATACTCTGAATTGCAAAAAATCTTAGGGAAAGAAACAATGAAAGATTATCAGAAAAAACTCTTGTTGTTCCAAATTGATTTCAGCTGGCAAGAACAAATGATGATTCTTGATGAGCTTAAAGAAGGTATTGGATTAAGAGCAATGGCAGAAGAAGATCCTTTACAAGCTTATGAACTTGAATCATATAAGTTATTTGAATCAATGATGAATTACATTGCTAAACAAGTACTAAGATCTCTAATGAATACTCATTATAGATTAACTCATGTAGAAGAAGAAAACAAAGTTAACTAAGTGAACTAAATCTAGTTCAACTAAATATAAATAAAAAAGAGGCCAATTAAGGCCTCTTTTTGTTTACATTATTTCTCCATTGTTTTTTGCCTTTTCTATATATTATGAAATTGTATGATTGTATTGACTTAAAAAACTTTTCATGTTATAATAGATATATAATAAAAAAAGGGGTTGTTATAAATGAAGGAACTTAGAAACGAATTAAAAGGTATCATTAAATATTTAACAAATAAAGAAAGAAAAACAGTCCAATATGTATTAAAAAACGAAGAAGATAAATATCTAAGAGATTATTCAATATTAACAATTCCTTTTAGAAATGACTTAGAATATGTAAATAAATCTATTGTGAAAGAATTTTATGACATTGAAGATGCTTCATTAATTAATAAAGTTGATGTTATGATTGTCTCAATTATTTTAACTTTAGAAAAGCATTTAAACCAAGACATTAAAGAAGGATTTGAAAATTCTATTGTTCTTGATAATGAACAACCTGAATTTAAATACTTATGTGAAAAAACAATTGAATACTTAGAAAGCAAGTAAACTAAGTCTTCTTTTGCAAAGGTGTTAGAGATAATCTTTACATTAATAAATAATTATGAGATAAGAATCTCTAGCTCTTAGAAACTTAGATTTGCTTTTAAATGATATTATAATTCAACAAAATTTTTATTTTGTAAAAAAACAGGAGGTGTTTGTATGGAAATTACAACAACCGGTACAGAGGACTTTTTGGGAGCGTTCTTGTTAATAGGCTTAGTTTTCTTAGGTATTGTATTGCTAGTTTCAGTTGTCACTTTAGTTTCTAATTGGTTTCTTTTCAAAAAAGCAGGTGAAGAGGGGTGGAAGAGTCTTATTCCAATATACAATACTTATATTATAATTAAGCTTGCTTTTAATGGAACAAAAAATTATCTCTTTTGGATTATTCTTCCATTATCTTTCGTTGCAGGTTTCATTGATGGAATTTCCCCTGGGAATTTGTTGTCAAATATTATTTTGGTAATCTCTCTTATTGTAAACATCTATGTAGGTTATAACTTCATGAGAAGATTTGCTGATAAAGGATTATCTATTGCGTCATTATTTTTCCCAGTATTCATTTATCCAATTGTTGCTTTTAGCAAAAAGTTCACATTTGAGGAGTATAATCAATAATTAGAGGTGACATAAGAAATGAAAGAAAAACTATATCTTTCTAAAGAAGACAAGAAAGTAATGGGAGTATGTGGAGGATTAGGGGAATATTTTGACATTGATTCTTCTATCATTAGAATTATTTTCATTCTTCTTCTTATTTTTGTTGAAGGGCCTTTCTTTATAACTTATTTCATTATAGGGGCCATCTTGCCTAATAAACCTTATCGAAAATCTAATGAAGAAAGTGAAGAAAGAAAAGAAAGTATTTCTGAAGAAGCTAATGAGGAAGTAAATGAAGAAGCTAATGAGGAAGTAAATGAGAAAATAAATGAGCAAGTGAATAATGAAGAAAATAAGGATAAATAATTATAATATTATATATCATGATTGTTGTAATGAAGTTGACTTAGTAACCTGAGTCAACTTTTTTTGTCTGCTATTTCAATATATGAAGACTCAATCTACCTCAAATATATTATGTGTTGTGTTCTATGATATTATAAAAAGTGCAAATCACAAATAATAAAAGGGAGGAAAGCACATGAAAAAACAAAAAAAAGGTTTTACTCTTATAGAATTGCTTGTAACAATAGCAATTCTAGCTATTCTTGTTTTGATAGGAGCGCCACGTTTAGTGGGTTATCTTG
>Ga0194138_10000495_pt1 | contig 18539 bp, 17 predicted proteins | sample TARM_MetaG_T2_14_FD_134022 | JGI IMG/M metagenome (GOLD analysis project Ga0194138, IMG submission 134022) | Freshwater microbial communities from Pennsylvania, USA, analyzing microbe dynamics in response to fracking - TARM_MetaG_T2_14 (version 2) | ecosystem: Environmental > Aquatic >...
AGCGCCGCGGCGCTCAAGCAGTTCCCCGAGTTCAACGCCTCGCTCGATGCGGGCGGCGAGAATCTGACGCTGAAGAAGTACTTCCACATCGGTTTCGCCGCCGACACGCCCAACGGACTGGTGGTGCCGGTGATCCGCGACGTGGACAAGAAGGGCGTCAACCGGATCGCGCAGGAAACCGGCGAGCTGGCCAGGAAGGCGCGCGAGGGCAAACTCGGCCCGGCCGACATGCAGGGCGGCTGCTTCTCGATCAGTTCGCTCGGCGGCATCGGCGGCACCGCGTTCACGCCGATCGTCAATGCGCCGGAAGTGGCGATCCTCGGCGTGTCCAAGTCCTCGATCCAGCCGGTGTGGGACGGTGAGCAGTTCCAGCCACGGCTGATGCTGCCGCTGTCGTTGAGCTACGACCACCGCGTCATCGACGGAGCCCTGGCCGCGCGCTTTGCCGCGTTCCTGGCACAGGTGCTGGCCGACATGCGCCGCGTGCTGCTGTAAGGCACGCGACGCACACGAAGAACGACATCCAGACGCCCGCCGCCATAGGCGCGGGCCACGAGGAGAGCCTCATGGCGGAAATCGAAATCAAGGTGCCGGACATCGGCGACTACCACGACGTGCCGGTGATCGAGGTGCTGGCCAAGCCCGGCGACCACATCGACAAGGACCAGAGCCTGATCACGCTGGAATCGGACAAGGCGACGCTGGAGGTGCCTTCGCCGGTGGCCGGCACCCTCAAGGCGCTCAAGGTGAAGCTGGGCGACACGCTGTCCACCGGCAGCCTCGTCGCCATCCTCGACACCGACGCGGCCGCGCCGGTCAAGGCCGCACCGGAAGGCGACCCGCCGCCGGCAGCCAAGCCGCCGGTCACGCCTTCGCACCGCGCGCCGGACCCGGTGCTGGCCGCGCGCGCGCTGCCGGCCAGTGGCCGCACCGCCGACATCGAGTGCCGGATGGTGGTGCTCGGTGCCGGTCCGGGTGGTTACACCGCCGCGTTCCGCGCCGCCGACATCGGCTTGGACACGGTGCTGGTCGAGCGCTATGCGGCGCTGGGCGGCGTCTGCCTCAACGTGGGCTGCATCCCGTCCAAGGCGCTGCTGCACGCGGCGGCGGTGATCGACGAGGCCGCGCATGCCGACGAGATCGGCATCAGCTTCGCTGCGCCGAAGGTGGACCTGGACAAGCTGCGCGCGTTCAAGCAGGACAAGGTGGTGGGCCAGTTCACCAAGGGCCTGGCCGGCATGGCCAAGCAGCGCAAGGTGCGCACGGTGCAGGGCACGGCCGCGTTCGTTTCCCCGCACGAGATGGAAATCACCGGCGCCGACGGCAAGGTGCAGCTGCTGCGTTTCGAGCAATGCATCATCGCGGCCGGCTCGCAGGCGGTGAAGCTGCCCAACTTCCCGTGGGACGACCCGCGGGTGATGGATTCCACCGATGCGCTGGCGCTCGAAGAGGTGCCAGCGAAGCTGCTGGTGGTCGGTGGCGGCATCATCGGCCTGGAAATGGCCACGGTGTATCGCGCGCTGGGCAGCGAGGTGACGGTGGTCGAATTCATGGACCAGCTCATGCCCGGCGCCGACAAGGACCTGGTCAAGCCGCTGGCCGACCGGCTGAAGAAGCAGGGCGTGACGGTGTACCTGAAGACCAAGGCCGACAAGGTGGAGGCCGGCAAGAAGGGCATCACCGTGCATTTCCTCGCCGCCGAGGAAGGCAAGGCGCCGGAGCTGGCCTCGGGCACGTGGGACCGCGTGCTGGTGGCGGTCGGCCGCGCGCCCAACGGCAAGAAGATCGGCGCCGACAAGGCCGGCGTCGACGTGACCGACCGCGGCTTCATCCCGGTTGATCGGCAGATGCGCACCAACGTGCCGCACATCTTTGCCATTGGCGACGTGGTCGGCAACCCGATGCTGGCGCACAAGGCCACGCACGAAGGCAAGCTGGCGGCCGAAGTTGCCGCCGGCGAAAAGAAGGAATGGGTGGCCCGGGTGATCCCGTCGGTGGCCTATACCGACCCGGAAATCGCGTGGGTGGGCGTCACCGAGACCGAGGCCAAGGCCAAGGGCTTGAAGGTGGGCGTGGGCAAGTTCCCGTGGGCCGCGTCCGCGCGCGCGGCCGGCATCGGCCGCAGCGAGGGTTTCACCAAGCTGGTGTTCGACGAGGAAACCGAGCGGGTGATCGGCGGCGGCATCGTCGGCGTGCATGCCGGCGACTTGATCGCCGAGGTCGCGCTGGCCGTCGAGATGGGCGCCGAGGCCGGCGACATCGGCCACACCATCCATCCGCATCCCACGCTGAGCGAAACGGTGGCGATGGCGGCCGAGGTGTTCGACGGCACCATCACCGACCTGTACCTGCCGAAGAAGAAGTGATGCCGTACATCCGCTGATGCGGGGGCATGCGCGAAAGGCCGGGGCAATGCTCCGGCCTTTCGCGTTGAAGCGGGCCGCGGGACCGGCTTGCCCAAGTGGCGAGGGCTGGTCACGATGGAGGCGCCGGGCAAGCGGCCCGGCGCATGCAAGCCAGGGGGAATCTTTCGATGCAACGCATGCTGAGCGGCCTGTTGCTGGGTCTTGCCTGTCTGCCCGGTGTTGCAGACGCACAATCGCCGGCGCCTTCCGATGCCGCCGTCGTCGCCGTCACCGCCGCAAGAATGGTGGACGTGCTTGCGGGCAAGGTGGTCGAGCATCCGCAGGTGGTGATCGCCGATGGCCGCATCGTGGCCGTCGGCAAGGCCGGCGATGCCGTGCCCGACGGTGCGCGCCGCATCGATCTGGGGTACCGCACGCTGCTGCCGGGCCTGATCGACATGCACGTGCACCTGACCGCCGACCCCACGCTCGGCGGTTACCGCGGGCTGGAGTTCACCGACAACTTCTGGACGGTGGTCGGCACCGCCAATGCGCTCAAGACACTGCGGGCAGGGTTCACCACCGTGCGCAACGTCGGTTCGGCCAACTACGACGACGTGGCGATCAAGCAGGCCATCGAGGGCGGCTACGTGCACGGGCCGCGCATCGTGCCGGCGACCTACGCCATCGGTGCCACCGGCGGGCATTGCGACAGCACCGAATTTCCGCCATCGGTGCCGATCACCAGCCCGGGCGTGGCCGACGGCGCGGCGGCCATCCGCGCCACCGTGCGCAAGCTGCGCAAATACGGTGCCGAAGTCATCAAGTTCTGCGGCACCGGCGGCGTGTTGTCCAAGACCGATACCGTCGGCGGCCAGCAATACAGCCTGGAGGAAATGACTGCCTTGGTGGACGAGGCGCATCTGCTGGGGATGAAGGTGGCCGTGCACGCGCATGGCACATCCGGCATCAACGATGCCATCCGCGCAGGCGCCGACACCATCGAACATTGCTCGCTGGCCGATGCCGAGTCGTTCAAGCTGGCCAAGGTGCACGGCACCTGGTTTTCGATGGACATCTACAACGACGACTACATCCTGGCCGAGGGCGCGAAGAACGGCGTGTTCGCCGAATCGCTGGAAAAAGAGCGCCAGATCGGCCGCAGGCAGCGCGAAACCTTCAAGGCCGCGCATGCGGCGGGGGTGAAGATGATCTTCGGCACCGACGGCGGGGTGTACCCCAATGGCGACAACGCGCGCCAGTTCGCCAAGATGGTGGAGTGGGGCATGAGCCCGATGGCGGTGATCCAGGCCGCCACCCGCAATGCGGCGCAGGCACTGGGGCGCGAAAAGGACGTCGGCGCGGTCGAGGTCGGCCGTTACGGCGATCTGGTCGCGGTGGATGGCGATCCCTTGACGGATGTGCGGGTGTTGGAGCACCCGGTCTTCGTGATGAAGGGCGGCGCGGTCGAGCTGGCGGTCGACTGAGAGTGCCGCGACGCGGGGTTTGGCTGCGCGGTACTGGATGCCGCCCGTGCGCTCGGTCCAAAGGCGAAGCCCCGGCAGAACCGGGGCTTCAGGGGACGGCCACCGCGGTTGAGCATCGACGAGGATCCACGGGCCACCTTCATTGACCGGGCGGGCGGACGAAAGTTCCGGGAAGAAAACTGAATGCGTGCGACCTTGGTCGATGCCGCATTGCGGCATGAAACCGATTCCGCGTCGAATCAATCAGTTGCCCCGAAAATTTGTGCACTGCTATAATTTCGCGGCTTTGCGAGGGCATGCATCGCCTCGATCACTTCACCCGTACTGCAAGGGTTGTCCCGTGTTGAACAGTGTCGCCGCAGGCCGGCGACTGGCGCAGCGCACGCTTGTCTGGCAAGCCGTGGTGTCCGTGCTGGTGGCTCTGGCCTTTTTGCCCAAGGGCTTGCCCTGGGGGTTGGCGGCACTGGCCGGCGGGCTGGCCTTGCTGCTGGGGGGCTGGCTGTCGACCCGGATCGCACTGGGCGGCGGGGTGGCTCCGGCTGCGACGGCCCTCGGCCGCCTGCTGGCCGGGGTGCTGGTGAAGTGGTTGGTGGTGGCGGTGGTGCTGACGTTGGCGCTGGGCGTGTTCCGGTGGCCAGCGTTGCCGGTTCTTGCCGGCGTCGCGGCTGCAGTGCTGGCCAACGTGCTGGCCCATACGGTCCAACGACAGGTGTGACTCCGTGAGTGAACAAGCCGGTTCCGGTGGTCTGAACGAATACATCAGCCATCACCTGACCCACAACACCATCGACGTGTTCGGGGGCAAGTTCAACGTCGATTCCTGGGCGGTCGCGCTCGGTCTCGGCCTGATCTTCGTGCTGTGGTTCGGCCTCTTCGCGCGCAAGGCCACGGCCGGCGTGCCGGGCAAGGGCCAGGCCTTCGTCGAGATGATCCTGGAGTTCATCGACGGGCAGGTGAAGGACACCTACAACGGCGACCGCCGTTCGATCACCCCGCTGGCGCTGACCATTTTCATGTGGGTCGTGTTCATGAACACGATGGACTTGCTGCCGCTGGACCTGCCGGGCTGGCTGATCAAGACCTTTGCCGGCGACGAGGCCGCGCACCACGCCTATCTGCGTGCCGTGCCGACCGCCGATCTCAACACCACGGCGGCGCTGTCGGTGTCGGTGTTCTTCATCCTGATCGGCCATGCGCTGGCGGCCAAGGGCGGATTGGGCTTCGGTAAGGAGTTCGTCACCGCGCCGTTCCATGCGCATGGCTTCATGGCCGTGTTGCTGGTGCCGGTCAACTTCGTGATGAATGTGATCGAATGGTTGGTCAAGCCGGTGTCGCTGGCCATGCGACTGTTCGGCAACATGTACGGCGGCGAGCTGGTGTTCATGTTGATCGCCGGGCTGATGGCCAGCTGGTTCACCTTCGTGCCGGGCATCGTCGCCAATGCGGCTTGGGCGGTCTTCCATATTCTGATCATCCTGCTGCAAGCCTTCATCTTCATGATCCTGACAGTGGTCTACATCGCCGGTGCCCGCGAAAGCCACTGACCCGGTTTCAACGTTTCACGCTTCACCCTTCCTTGCGCTTCACCCTTCAACTACGACAACACGCTGGAGAACCACAATGGAATTCATCGCACACGTGCAGGGCCTGACCGCCATCGCCATCGGCATCATCATCGGCCTCGGCGCGTTGGGCGCTTGCTTGGGCATCGCGCTGATGGGCGCCAAGTTCCTGGAATCGGCTGCGCGCCAGCCGGAACTGATCCCGGTGCTGCAGGGCCGCATGTTCCTGCTGGCCGGCCTGATCGACGCCGCGTTCATCATCGGCGTCGCCATCGCCCTGTATCTGGCCACCGGCAACCCGCTGCTGGCCGAAGTGGTCAAGGCTGCGGCCTGATCCGCATGACCGGTGCCGCGGCGGACTGACCGCCCGGCGCCGGTTTGTCGTACCACCGGCAGCAGCATGCCGGTCGCCGTCACCGAAATCCGTCGAGGACCCGTCATGAATCTCAACATGACCTTCTTCGGCCAGATCCTTTCCTTCGTGATCCTCGTGTGGTTCACGATGAAGTTCATCTGGCCGCCGCTGAATGCGGCAATCGAAGAGCGCCAGAAGAAAATCGCCGAAGGCCTGGCCGCGGCCGACCGCAGCCAGAAGGATCTGGCCCAGGCGCAGGAAAAGGTCAACGAGGCGTTGAAGGACGCCCGTGTCAAGGCCAACGAGATCATCGACCAGGCGCATGCCCGCGCCAGCCAGATCATCGAAGCCGCCAAGGACGAGGCCGTGGCCGAAGCCAACCGCCAGAAGGCGCTGGCCCAGGCCGACATCGACGCCTCGGCCAGCCGTGCCCGCGAGGAACTGCGCAAGCAGGTGTCCACGCTGGCCGTGGCCGGCGCCGAACAGCTGATCAAGCGCGAGATCGACGCCAACGCCCACAAGGCGTTGCTCGACGATCTGGCCGCCCAGCTCTGACGGACAGGCCCGCACGATGAGTCAGTCCCTCACGCTTGCACGTCCCTACGCCCGCGCCGCCTTCGCGGTGGCGCGCGAGGGCAATGCGACCGCCGCCTGGTCCGATGCACTGGCCGTGGCCGCGCGCATCGCCGCCGATCCGCAGGTGTCCTCGCTGCTGCTCAACCCGACGCTGCCCAATGCGCAGGCCGTGGGCCTGCTGCTGCCGCCGCACGCGGATGAGCACTTCGCGCGTTTCCTCGGTGTGCTGGCCGACGCCGGACGCTTGCCGCTGCTGCCGGAGATCGCCGCCATGTACGAGCAGCTGCGCGCCGAGGCCGAACAGGTGGTGCATGCGACGATCACCTCCGCGGCCGATCTGCCCACCGGCGAGCTGGATGCGCTGATCGCCGCGATCAAGCGCCGCTTCGGTGGCCGCGACGTGGCCGTGCGGACGGCGGTCGATCCGGCACTGCTCGGCGGCGCGGTGATCGACGTCGGCGACGAAGTGATCGACGGCTCGCTCAAGGGCAAGCTGGCACGCCTGCAGACCGCACTGGCGAACTGAACTCCACATTGAACGTCCGGCCCTCCAGGCCGGCAATCCAGGACAGACCGATGGCAACCACGCTCAACCCCTCCGAAATCAGCGACCTGATCAAGACCCGCATCGAGCAGGTCAAGCTGGCTGCGGAAGCCCGCAACGAAGGCACCGTGACCAGCGTGGCCGACGGCATCGTGCGCATCTTCGGCCTGGCCGACGCGATGCAGGGCGAAATGATCGAGCTGCCGGCCAACGCGCACGGCCTGCCGACCTATGCGCTGGCGCTGAACCTGGAGCGCGACTCGGTCGGCGCCGTGGTGCTGGGCGACTACGAGCACCTGTGCGAGGGCGACGTGGCCAAGACCACCGGCCGCATCCTCGAAGTGCCGGTGGGCCCGGAACTGCTCGGCCGCGTGGTCAACGCGCTGGGCGAGCCGATCGACGGCAAGGGCCCGATCACCGCCGCGCTGACCGCGCCGGTGGAGCGCGTGGCCCCGGGCGTGATCTGGCGCAAGTCGGTCGACCAGCCGGTGCAGACCGGCTACAAGTCGGTCGATGCGATGATCCCGATCGGCCGCGGACAGCGCGAACTGATCATCGGCGACCGCCAGACCGGCAAGACCGCGATGGCGATCGACGCGATCATCAACCAGAAGGGCACGGGCATCAAATGCGTGTACGTGGCGATCGGCCAGAAGGCCTCGACCGTCGCCAACGTCGTGCGCAAGCTCGAGGAAAACGACGCGATGGCCCATACCATCATCGTCGCCGCCACCGCGTCCGAGTCGGCCGCGATGCAGTACATCAGCGCCTATTCCGGCTGCACGATGGGCGAGTACTTCCTCGACCGCGGCGAAGACGCGCTGATCATCTACGACGACCTGTCCAAGCAGGCCGTGGCCTATCGCCAGATCTCGCTGCTGCTGCGCCGCCCGCCGGGCCGCGAAGCCTACCCGGGCGACGTGTTCTACCTGCACTCCCGCCTGCTGGAGCGCGCCTGCCGCGTGTCCGAGGCCTATGTGGAGAAGTTCACCAACGGTGCGGTGACCGGCAAGACCGGCTCGCTGACCGCGTTGCCGATCATCGAGACGCAGGCCGGCGACGTGTCCGCGTTCGTGCCGACCAACGTGATCTCGATCACCGACGGCCAGATCTTCCTCGAAACCGACCTGTTCAACGCGGGCATCCGCCCGGCCGTGAACGCCGGCATCTCGGTGTCGCGCGTCGGTGGCTCGGCGCAGACCAAGATCATCAAGAAGCTCTCCGGCGGCATCCGCCTTGCGCTGGCCCAGTACCGCGAGCTGGCCGCGTTCGCGCAGTTCGCCTCGGACCTGGACGAAGCCACCCGCAAGCAGCTCGAGCGCGGCCAGCGCGTCACCGAGTTGATGAAGCAGAAGCAGTACGCCCCGCTGCCGATCGCGCTGCAGGCGCTGTCCATCTACGCAGTCAACGAGGGTTTCCTCGACGACGTGCCGGTGGCCAAGATCGGCGCTTTCGAGGCGGCCCTGCATGCCCATTTCGTCAACACCCAGGGTGAGCTGGTCGGCAAGATCAACGACACCGGCGCGTGGAACGACGAGATCGAGGCGGCCTTCAAGAAGGGCATCACCGATTTCAAGCAGACCGGCACCTGGTAAGCGCCGCCAAGGCGCATTCCGGCGCGCGGGCCTGATGCCCGCGCCGACGACCTGAAGCAGACGAGAGCAGCATGGCAAGCGGACGCGAAATCAAGGGCAAGATCAAGAGCATCCAGAACACGCGCAAGGTGACGCGTGCGCTGGAAATGGTCTCGGCTGCGAAGATCCGCAAGGCGCAGGAGCGGATGAAGGTGTCGCGCCCCTACGCGCAGGCGATGCGGCAGGTGATCGGCCATCTGGCCCAGGCCAACACCGACTACCCGCATCCGTTCCTCGTGGGCCGCGACGAGGTCAAGCGCGTCGGTTACGTCGTGGTGTCCTCCGACCGCGGCCTGGCCGGCGGCCTCAACAACAACATGTTCCGCAAGCTGCTCGGCGAGATCCGTCAGTGGCAGGACAAGGGCGTCGAGGCCGAGGTGGTCACCATCGGCCAGAAGGCCGGCGCGTTCTTCCGTCATGTGCATCTGCCGGTGGTCGGCAGCATCGCCGGGCTCGGCGATGCGCCACAGCTGGAGCAGCTGATCGGCGTGATCAAGGTGATGCTGGACGCCTACACCGAAGGCAAGGTGGACCGCGTTTTCATCGTCTACAACCGCTTCGTCAACACGATGGTGCAGAAGCCCAGCTTCGACCAGCTGCTGCCGCTGCCGCCGTCGGAGACCCAGGTGGCCTCGCACGACTGGGATTACATCTACGAACCCGATGCGGGCACGGTGCTGGACCATGTGCTGACCCGCTATGTGGAATCGCTGGTGTACCAGGCTGTCTTGGAAAACATCGCCTCCGAACATGCCGCGCGCATGGTCGCGATGAAGGCGGCCAGCGACAACGCCAACAAGCTGATCGGCACCCTGAACCTTGTCTACAACAAGGCGCGCCAGGCGGCGATCACCCAGGAAATTTCCGAAATCGTCGGCGGCGCGGCTGCCGTCTGACCGCGCGTATCAACGAATTCACGAGAGGAATGCAGCAATGAGTCAGGGCAAGATCGTTCAGATCATCGGCGCGGTCGTCGACGTCGAATTCCCGCGCGAGTCCGTGCCGAAGGTGTACGACGCGCTGAAAGTCGACAACACCGCCGTCACGCTGGAAGTGCAGCAGCAGCTCGGTGACGGCGTGGTCCGCACGATCGCGCTTGGCTCCACCGACGGTCTGAAGCGCAACCTGACCGTGCAGGGCACCGGCAAGGGCATCACCGTGCCGGTCGGCATCGGCACCTTGGGCCGCATCATGGACGTGCTCGGCAACGCCATCGACGAGGCCGGTCCGATCAAGGCCTCCGACCAGTGGGAAATCCACCGCGCCGCTCCGGATTTCGACGAGCAGGCCGCGGCCACCGAGTTGCTGGAAACCGGCATCAAGGTCATCGACCTGATGTGCCCGATCGCCAAGGGCGGCAAGGTCGGCCTGTTCGGCGGCGCCGGCGTGGGCAAGACGGTCAACATGATGGAGCTGATCAACAACATCGCCAAGGCGCACAGCGGCCTGTCGGTGTTCGCCGGCGTGGGCGAGCGTACCCGCGAGGGCAACGACTTCTACCACGAGATGATCGAGTCCAAGGTCGTCAACGTGGAGAAGCCGGAAGACTCCAAGGTGGCGATGGTCTACGGCCAGATGAACGAGCCGCCGGGCAACCGCCTGCGCGTCGCGCTGACCGGCCTGACCATGGCCGAGTACTTCCGCGACGAGAAGGACGGCGACGGCAAGGGCCGCGACGTGCTGTTCTTCGTCGACAACATCTATCGCTACACGCTGGCCGGTACCGAAGTGTCGGCGTTGCTGGGCCGCATGCCGTCGGCGGTGGGCTACCAGCCCACGCTGGCCGAGGAAATGGGCGTGCTGCAGGAGCGCATCACCTCGACCCGCACCGGCTCGATCACCTCGATCCAGGCCGTGTACGTGCCCGCGGACGATCTGACCGACCCGTCGCCGGCCACCACCTTCGCGCACCTGGATTCGACCATCACGCTGAGCCGTGCGATTGCCTCGCTGGGCCTGTACCCGGCGGTCGATCCGCTGGACTCCACCAGCCGCCAGATGGACCCGCTGGTGATCGGCGACGAGCACTACACCACCGCCCAGCGCGTCCAGCAGATCCTGCAGAAGTACAAGGAGCTGAAGGACATCATCGCCATCCTCGGCATGGACGAATTGTCCGAGGACGACAAGCTGGCCGTGGCCCGCGCGCGCAAGATCGAGCGTTTCTTCAGCCAGCCGTTCCACGTGGCCGAAGTGTTCAACGGCGTGCCTGGCAAGTACGTGCCGCTGAAGGAAACCATCCGCGGCTTCAAGGGCATCCTCGACGGCGAGTTCGACCACCTGCCGGAGCAGGCGTTCTATTACGCCGGCACCATCGATGATGTCGTCGAAAAGGGCAAGAAGCTGCTCGAGAAGGCCTGAGTGCCCGCATCTCCCGGCTTACAGGACACGCCATGACCACGATCCGTTGCGACATCGTCAGCGCCGAAAAGCAGATCTTCCACGGTGAGGCCACCTTGGTGGTCGCCACCGGCGAGATCGGCGAGCTGGGCATCGCACCGCGCCACGCGCCGCTGATCACCCGTCTCAAGCCGGGCAAGGTGGTGGTGACCCAGGCCAATGGCGAGGTGCTGGACTTCGCCATTTCCGGCGGCATCCTCGAGGTGCAGCCGCAGGTGGTCACCGTGCTGGCCGATACCGCGATCCGCGCGCAGGACATCGACGAGGCCGCCGTGCGCAAGGCCAAGGAAGAAGCCGAGCGCATCCTCGCCAACCGCAGCGAGGCGATGGGCATCGCCGAGGCCGAGGCCAAGCTGGTCGAGGCCGTGGTGCAGTTGCAGGCACTCGAACGCCTGCGCAAGACGCTCAAGCACTGACGCGGCGCTGCTGCGCCATCCGCGAAACGCCGGCCTCGTGCCGGCGTTTTTCGTTTTCGTGGTCTCGCCGGGACGGGCGCATGGATGCGGATGTGCGATGCGGGCCGGCATCGTCAGGCTCACCGATACACGACGTACCGCCACAGCAGGAAGGAAACGACTGCGAGCCCGGCTTCGACCACGGGCTTGGCAAGCCACGCCCAGCGCAGGCCGGCATGTACCCCCACCACGCCGACCAGCAAGGTGCTGCAGGCCGTCAACAACAGCCACAGCGCAAGAAAGCGCGCGAAGCGGCGCCAACCCAGACGCGACTGGCCCGCATCGGCAAACGTCACCCGCCCGTTGAGCCAGAAGCCCAGCAGTGCGCCGGCCGTGCGGCCGCACAGGTTGGCTGCGGGGACGGGCATGGCGCATGCACTGGCGAGCACGAACACGCCCCAGTCGAGCAGCAACTGGGCCAGCCCCACCAGCACGAAATCGCGGCCTTGCCGCAACAGGCTCATTGATGCGGGCCCATGCGGCGGCGGGGCCGGCGGACGACTGGCTTAGAATCCATGCTTTCATTGAAACACGAGGCATCGCCCCGATGAGCGCCCCCCTGCACGTCGTCATCCTTGCCGCAGGCGAAGGCAAGCGGATGAAGTCGGCCCTGCCCAAGGTGCTGCAGCCGGTGGCCGGGCAGCCGATGCTCGCGCACGTGATCGAGGCTGCACGCGCCCTCGCTCCGGCCGCGTTGCACATCGTCTACGGCCACGGCGGCGAGCAGGTGCGGGCGGCGTTTGCCGCCGAGGCCGACCTGTGCTGGGACGAGCAGGCACGCCAGCTCGGCACCGGCCATGCGGTCGCGCAGGCGATGCCGCAGATCCCCGACGAAGCGCGCGTGCTGGTGCTGTACGGCGACGTGCCGTTGATCCGGCCGGAGACCTTGCACGCCTTGCTGGCAACGTCCGGCCGCCTCGCGGTGCTGGCGGCCGAGCCGCACGATCCCGCCGGTTACGGGCGCATCGTCCGCGACCCGGAGGGCCGGGTCGCCGCGATCGTCGAGCAGAAGGATGCCGACGAGGAGCAGCGCCGCATCCGCACGGTCAACACCGGCATCATCGTTGCCGATGCGGTGGCGTTGAAGCAGTGGCTGGCCCGCTTGTCCAACGACAACGCGCAGGGCGAGTACTACCTGACCGACGTGTTCGCGATGGCGGCGGCCGAATACACCGCGGCCGACATCGTCGTGCTTGCCGACGCGCAGGAGGCCGAGGGCGCCAACGACCCGTGGCAGCTGGCCCGGCTTGAACGCGCCTGGCAGCTGCGTGCCGCGCAAACGTTGTGCCTGCAGGGTGCACGCATGGCCGACCCGGCGCGCTACGACCAGCGCGGTACGGTCAGCGTGGGGCGCGACGTGCGGATCGACGTGGACGTGGTGCTGGAAGGCCGCGTGGTGCTTGGCGACGACGTGAGCATCGGCCCGTTCTGCCGGCTGCGCGATGTCGTCCTCGGCCCGGGCACGCGCGTGCACGCGCACTGCGACCTTGAGGGCGTGGTGGCCGAAGGCGGCGCATTGATCGGCCCGTACGCGCGGCTGCGGCCGGGCACGGAGCTGGCCGCGGGCGCGCACGTGGGCAACTTCGTCGAAACCAAGAAAGCCCGCATCGGGGTCGGCAGCAAGGCCAACCACCTGACCTATCTGGGCGATGCGACGGTGGGTGCGGGCGTCAACATCGGCGCGGGCACCATCACCTGCAATTACGATGGAGTGAACAAGTTCAGCACCGAGATCGGCGATGGCGCTTTCGTCGGTTCGAACAGTTCGCTGGTGGCGCCGGTCAGCATCGGAGCGAATGCCACCATCGCCGCCGGCTCGGTGATCACCCGCGATGCCGCGGCCGACAAGCTGACCGTGGCGCGCGCAAGGCAAGCCACCATCGATGGCTGGAAGCGGCCGGTGAAACAATCGTCGTGACCCTGGCTGCGCGTGCCCGATGCACGCACGCCAAGCCGATTGCGATGAGCGTGGTGGCCGGCAACTCGCGCAAGTGCTTGCCGTGTCAGCCGATGTCCTGCGGCAGCTGCATCGCCACGCACAGGCCGCCGTCGCTGCGGTTGTGCAGCGACAGGTGGCCGCCGTGTGCCTCGACGATCTCGCGGGTCAGCGCCAGGCCCAGGCCGGTGCCGTTGCGCTTGGTCGAGTAGAACGGTACCAGCGCGTTCTGCAATACCGCCTCGCTCATGCCGTTGCCGCGGTCCAGCACTTCGATGCGCAGGCCGCCGGGCAGCGGCAGCACGCGCACGGCGACCTCGTCGCTGGGTTCGTCGGCCTCGGCGCTGGCCTCGTGTGCATTCTTCAGCAGGTTGAGCAGCGCCTGCTGCATCTGCGCCGGGTCGATGCGTCCGTGCAGCTCCGGCGGGCATTGTTCGAGGGTGAAGGGGATCTGCTGGCGCAGGCCTTCGAGGAAGGCGGGCCAATCCACGGTCTGCAACTGCGGTTGCGGCAGCTTGGCAAAGCGCGCATAGCCGCGGATGAAGCCCTCCAGGTGACGCGCGCGCTCCTCGATGGTGGCAAACACTTCGCCCAGCCGCTCGGTGCGGCCGCGGCGCAGCAGTTCGGCCCCGGAGTGCGCCAGCGAAGCCACCGGCGCCAGCGAATTGTTGAGTTCGTGGCTGATCACCCGGATCACTTTTTTCCAGGTCTGCACCTCCTGCCGGCGCAGCTCGGTGGTGAGCACGCGGATCAGCAGCAACTCGTGCGCGCGGCCGTTGAGACGGAATTGCCGGCGCGAGAGGTGATAGACGTCTTCTTCGCCGTCGTCGGCGGCTTCGGCTTCGTGGCCGACCGCGAACAGGCAATCGCCGCCGCGCTGCAGCGCTTCGCGCAGTTGCGAGGCGGCGCCGGCAAGCAGCTCGTCGAAGCGCTGGCCTTCCAGTTTCCAGCCGCCATGCAGCAGCTTGCGCGCGGCAAGGTTTGCGAAGGCGATGCGGCGCACGCCGTCGCCGCCGGGCGCGATCAACAGCATCGCCACCGGGGTGTTCTGGATCATCGTGTCCAGCAGCAGCTCGCGCTGTACCAGTGCCTGGCGCTGCTCGCGCAGCACGTCGCCCAGTTCGCGGTGCATGCGCACCAGTTCGCCGACGTCGTCTTCGCCGGGCCAATAGATGCCGAAGTTGTATTCGCCGTCGCGATAGCTGTTGACGCTGCCGGCCAGGGCGCGGAACAGCGAACGCAACGGTGCCAGCGCCTGGCGCAGTGTCCACCACATCACGGCCAGCAACACGAGCACCGACGGCACTGCCACTTCCCAGCCGCGGTCGAGCCAGTAGGCCAGCATCCAGGGCAGGGCGGCGGCCAGTGCCAGTACCGGCAGCAGGCGCAGGAACAGGCGCGAGGTCAGCGACCAGCGTTTGGGCGAAAGCCACGATGGCAGGCGGCGCACGGGCTCAGCTCCGCGGGATGTCGAGCCGGTCCATGCGCCGGTACAGCGCTTGCCGGCTCAGGCCGAGTTCGGCGGCGGCCTGTGCGATCACGCCGTGCGCGCGTTGCAGCGCCTGTTCGATGCGTGCGCGGTCGGGTTCGTCCGGGCCGACGGCGCGCGGCATCGGCGCGCGCGGCAGGGCCAGGTCGCCGGCTTCGATGCGCGGGCCGGTGGCCAGCAAGGCGGCGCGTTGCACCACGTTGCGCAGTTCGCGCACGTTGCCCGGCCACGGATGGCGCAGCAATGCGCTGCGTGCGGCCTCGGAAAAGGGCTTGCCGTCGTCGCCGCGGAACAGTTCGGCCAGCGGCAGGATGTCGCCCGGACGTTCGGCCAGCGGCGGCAGCGCCAGTTCGATCGCGTTGAGGCGGTAGTACAGGTCCTCGCGGAAGCTGCCGTCGCGGATCATCGCGGGCAGGTCGGCATTGGTGGCGCTGATCACCCGCACCTTGACCTGGCGCTCGCGGTTGGAACCCAGCCGTTCGAAACGGCCGGTTTCAAGCACCCGCAGCAGCTTCATCTGCCCGGCCAGCGGCAGGTTGCCGATTTCGTCGAGAAACAGCGTGCCGCCGTCGGCCGCTTCGAACTTGCCTTCGCGGGCCTTGTTGGCGCCGGTGTAGGCGCCGGCTTCGGCGCCGAACAGCTCGGCTTCGATCAGGTCGGCCGGGATCGCGCCGCAGTTGAGCGTGACGAAGGGTTTGCCGCGCACCGGGGAATTGGCCTGCAGGATCTCGGCGATTTTTTCCTTGCCGGCGCCGTTGGGGCCGGTGATCAGCACCGGCAGTTCCGAGCGCGCCACCTGGCAGGCCAGCGCGACGACGCGTTCGCTGGCCGGGTCGGCGAACACCAGCCCGCGCAGGTCGTAGCGCGCGGCCAGTTGTTCGCGGCCGCGGCGTTCGCGCTCGCGCCGACGGTACAGCTCGCGCCGGGTTTCGGACAGTTCCAGAAGGTTGTTGACCGTGGCCAGCAGCTTGGCGTCGTCCCACGGTTTTGCCAGGTAGTCGGCGGCGCCGGCCTTGGTCAGGTTCACCGCCGTTTCCAGATGCGTCCACGCGGTCAGCAGGATTACCGGCAGGTCCGGGTGGCGCGCGCGGATCGCGCCGAACAGGGCTTCGCCTTCCTCGCCGGACGTGGTGTCGCGGGTGAAGTTCATGTCCTGCACCACCAGGTCCACCTGCTCGGTGTCCAGCAGGCTCAGGCCGTCCTCGGGCGAACGCGCCTGCAGCGTGGCGATGTCGTGCAGCGAGAACAGCACCTCCAGCGCGGTGCCGACCGAGGGGTTGTCATCGATGACGAGGATGGTGGACATGGTGACGTGCGGACGGAAGCGTGGGGCTCATGGTAACGGTTGATCGGTTGCGGCCCGATGCCCGTAACTGAGCACGCGGGTGACTTGCCAGCGCCCGTCGCGCAGGCGCCAGAGCATGGTGAAATCGGCAAGGCCGTCGCAATGGCTGCCGTCGGTCTGGCAGAAGCGGTGTTCGCCCTGTGCGATGGCACCGAAGTCCTTCACCGGGTAAACCCGCAGGCTGCCGGGCACGAGCTGCCGGATGTAGTGGCCGCAGGCGTAGCGGCGGGTGTTGGCGAGCATGTCCTCGCGGTTCCATGTCACCCCGCCGGTGTCGTGGTAGAACTCCACCGCCGGGTCGAAGTACCCGGCATGCAGGGCCAGTTGCGCCGGATCGGCGCAGCGGTTGAAGGCATCGAACAGCGCCGCATCGAGCCCGGCGATGGTGGCCTGAAGGTCCGGGGCGTCCTGCGGCAGCGCTTGCGCGATGGCCGGGACGGACGGCGCGGACAGGGAGAGCAAAAGGGCAGCTATACACGCTTTCATCAAAGGCCTCGCTGGAAGGAAACATCACGCCGTGCGCGTGGCCACGGCGGGCGGCACCGCAGCGGCGCGCAGGGCCGGGCCGAGCACGGACAACTGGCCCAGCCCCCACAGCGCGGCGGCGCCAACGGGCAGGTAGTACCACGGCAGGCGCGGCAGCTCGTAGCTGCCCATCAGCCACTGGTTGATGCCGAAGGCCAGCACCATGCCGATGGCGATGCCGAGCGTGGCCAACAGGAAGTTCTCGGTCTGGAAGTAGTGCAGGATCTGGCCGCGGGTGGCACCGAGCGCGCGGCGGATGCCGATCTGCTTGGTGCGCTGCTGCACCCAGAAGCTGGCCAGGCCGACGATGCCCAGTGCAGTGACGGCCAGCAGCAGCACGCTGACGGCGATCAGCAGGCCGATCATGTCGCGGTCGCTGGCGAAGTAGTCGCGGCGGGTGTCGTCGTAGGGCTGCTGGACCATCGTCAGCCGGTTCGGATCGATCTTGTCCAGCGCGGCCACTGCGGCCTTCAGCACTTCGCTGCGCTGGCTCGGGTCTTTGACGCGGATCACGTAGAAGCCGCCGTTGTCGTAGTTCAGGCGGATCGGGAAGATCATCGAGGCATCCCATTCGCCGTTGCCGTCGTTGGGGCGGGTCAGGCGCTCGACCACTCCGACGATGGTCAGCGGAATGTTGGCCATGTACACGGTCTTGCCGATAGCGGCCTTGGCGCCGCCATCGGGGAACAACCTCTTCGCGGCCGATTCGCTGACGATGATCGAGCCGGTCATGCCGTTGGTGTCCGTGGCCTGTTCGAGCACCGAGCTGTCCTTGTACTCGTCCGCGTTGAAATCGCGGCCGGCCACCAGCTTCAGCCCGAAGGTTTTCATCAGCCCCGGCGTCGTCATGTATTGCGCGGCGTTGAGTGTGGCCACTTCCTGATCGGGCGTGTTGGCCAGCGAGGTGTTCCACGAGCCGCGCTGGAAAGGCATCTGGTTGACGATGCTCACCCCGCTGACGCCGGGGATGGCGCGCAGGGCGGCCATGTCCTCGCGGCTGCGTGCATCGGCATCGGTCTGCTTGCCGACGCCGCCGAGGTGGATCTGCAGCAATTCGTGTTCGGCGATGCCGCTGGGGCGATGCAGCGCCTCCACGCGCTGGCTCACCAGGAACAGCGCGTTGCAGATGATCGCGCAGCTGAGTGCGATCTCCAGCACGATCAGTGCGGCGGCGGTGCGATGCCTGCGCAGCGAGGAAAGGATGGGGCGGATTTCCATGATGTTCTCCGGAAGGCGGGGCAGTGCGTCACTGCGACTTGAGCTGGATGGCCGGCACGATGCGCATGGCGCGCCATGCGGGCAGCAGGCCGGCGAACAGGCTGGCGAGGATGGCCAGCGCGAAGGTCAGCGCCAGCATCGAGCCGTCCAGATGCGCCAGTTGCGCGTAACCGGCCGGGCGCTGGCGCACGGCCAGCAGGCCCAGTTCGGCCAGGCCGAGGCCGAGGATGCCGCCGGCCAGGCCGATCGTCCCGGCTTCGACGAGGCACTGCTTGAAGATTTCCGCGCGGCTGGCGCCGAGTGCGCGGCGCACGCCGATCTCGCCGCTGCGACGCAGGAATTTGGCCAGCATCAGGCCGATGGTGTTGACCAGGCACACCAGCAGGAAGCCGAATGCCAGCCACATCTGCAGGCGCACGTCGCCGGGCACCACGTGGTTGTAGTCAAGCCAGTCCATAACGTCGCGCAGGCGGGTGTTGGCCGGGCGCTCGAAGCGGCCGGCGGCACGCTGCTGCTCGGAGTAGTTGTCCAGATAGGCCTTGAAATCGCCGGCCTGCGCGGCGCTGTCCAGCTCCACCCAGTACTGCAACCACGCACAGGGCACGTTGATCGCGGTGTTGTCATTGACGATCTCGCGGCCGAAGCAGTTCATGTTGCCGTTGCGGCCG
>Ga0194138_10000497_pt1 | contig 18527 bp, 12 predicted proteins | sample TARM_MetaG_T2_14_FD_134022 | JGI IMG/M metagenome (GOLD analysis project Ga0194138, IMG submission 134022) | Freshwater microbial communities from Pennsylvania, USA, analyzing microbe dynamics in response to fracking - TARM_MetaG_T2_14 (version 2) | ecosystem: Environmental > Aquatic >...
AAATGGACCGACGACTTCTTCGAAAACTGGATTCCTGGAAAAAAACTTACTTATCCGCATATGAGGTGATCGATGAACGGGGCGGAAAGGAAATACTGGTCAGGGACATCTTTACCCATGAGGAGAAAGTGATTTCCGTGGCCCTGATTGAAAATCCCGCAACAATCGGGGATATGAAAGTCACCCGACTGGTACCCGTGGCAGGGGTCTATGAGTATTTTTTCGGATCTTTCTACCTTCCGCTGGAGTTTAAGGATGTAATGGTCCGCTTGCTTGAGAGGTTTAAAGAAGAACACAACAAAACCTGGCAGAAATTCCTGAAAGAAAATGGGGATCTGTTAATACAACTTGTTGCCGAAACCTTCAGCGAAGAGGAGGAAACTGATCAGGTTCCTGAAAATCCCGGGGGAGATTTCGAGATTCCCGACTTTATGCCCGAGGATATGGAAGTGGTGGAATCGATTCTAGAGCTGGACTGGAAGAAGGACATCTACCGACAAGAAGCGAAGCTCTTTGTTGAAAAAACCCGGGGGACCTACCTCCCCGAAGATATTATCAGCGGCTTATACATGTGGTGGGATTACACTTCACTGGAAACGCCCAATTTTCGAAAATCGGGTGTATGGGCTGCGGCATTGAATGATTTTATTGATGAACTTTATGAGTATTATCATTATGGTAGTCGTTCGGAAATTGCAAATGTTTATGGGATATCACTGTCTAGTTTAAGCACGAATTACCGTCGACTGGTGGACTTTTTTCAAGGTCTTCAGCCGGACAAAAGAGGCTTCCGAGAAGATCAAGTTCCTGAAAATTTACCGAAGAAAAAAATCACACCGGACGTTGAGCAGAGCATACAAAAGCTGAAAGGGATTTTGGAAAGTGGCGGAAGAAAAGCCTCCCTAGAGGACTTGGAAGATGACCCGACGGGGGATGGGATGCCCTCCGGGAAGACAAATGCCCAGGATCTGATCTATGATGCCTGGGAAGCGGGCAGTCCCAAACAAAAAATTCGACTGGCAAAAAAAGCCTTGGAAATCGATCCCGCCTCCGCCGAGGCTGCCGAGGTCTTTGAGGATATGCTGAGATTAAACCCCAATGACAATCAGGGGGCAAGAAGTCTCCTGGTACTTGCTTATTTTATGGAAAAAGACTATGCTAAAGCTAAAGCCCTTCTGGACGATTATGACGAGGACTTTCTAAGCGATTGGTCTTACAATAAAGCCCTACAGGTTTTTGCGGAGGAGGGGGAGTCCAAAGAGGCAAAGCGCCGATTGAAAAACGCCGTCAAAAAAAATCCCCACGTACCGAAGTATCTTCTGGGCGAGAAACCACTTCCTGAAAACCTGCCCGATGCCTACTCCTTAGGAGGCGAGGAAGAAGCGGTCATCTACGCAATCCACGGAAAAAAAGCCTGGTCCAAAACCCCGGGAGCTTTGGCTTGGCTCTACAATAGTATCCGGAAATAGCCAGACCGGGGACCAGACAGGGGGACGGAGTCTTTGTCTGCTACGCAAACCAGATAGACAAGGGGACAGTAGATAAGGGGACAGGGACCTGTCTGATATTTTTTATCAGACAGGTCCCTGTCCCCTTGTCAGATTTATGCCCATTCGCTTTGCAGCGGAAAGTTTGTCTGATTTTTTAGCAAAAAAAAGCTATATGAAATATACACAAAAGGGATGATAAGGTATACTTATTGTTAGAATCCGTAACGCCGAGGTATAGTGTCTTTATGTGGCAGCCAGGCCGCGGGGCAAAAGCATCAAAGAGAAGGAGGGGAATTCCATGCGAGTAATAAACACCGAAGAGCTCATCCCTGTGATAAAGGAGTTAGTGAAAAAAGCCTGCACGGATTTGGATGAGAATCTTATGAATGCGCTTAAACAGTCGACGGCAATAGAGGAATCAGATCTGGGACGGGAAGTTCTGGAGACCTTGATTGAGAATGCCGATGCCGCAAGAGAAAATCAGATGGCCTGCTGTCAGGATACGGGAATTGCGGTTATCTACCTGGATATCGGACAGGAAGTGAGCTGGGACGGGCCGAGTCTTACGGATATGGTTAATGAAGGGGTCCGCGAGGGATATCGGGAAGGATATTTACGAAATTCTGTGGTTGGAGACCCGATTCTTCGGGAGAATACCAAGGATAACACCCCGGCGGTCATCCATATGAAGATTGTTGAGGGTAGCGAAGTGAAAATCACCGTTATGCCGAAGGGCGCAGGCAGCGAAAATATGGGAAGAGCAAGTGTTCTAAAACCCGCCGACGGGGTTGAGGGGATTATTGGTTATGTCCTTGAAACCGTTGAAAATGCCGGAGGAAAATCCTGTCCGCCACTGATTGTGGGAGTGGGCATTGGGGGAACTATGGAAAAAAGCACCCTGCTGGCAAAGGAAGCTTTGAAGCGACCGATTGGTGATCGGAGTCCGACTCCGCATATTGCAGAACTGGAGGAGAAACTCTTAACCAAGATCAATGACCTCGGCATCGGACCGATTGGGATCGGCGGTAGCGTTACGGCCTTGGATGTTCATATTGAAACCTATCCCTGTCATATTGCATCCTTACCGATAGCGGTTAATCTGCAGTGCCATGCAAACCGGCATGCCAGTAAAACAATCTAGAGATGCAAATCAGCACGCAATCAAAAAAATCTAAGCACGCAAATCAACATGCCGACAAAGCAATCGAACAGAGGAGGCGGAGCCAGTGAAAATCAACTTACCCTTTACGAAAGAAGAAGTGATGAAATTAAGGATCGGGGACGTGCTCGAGCTTAGCGGAGAGATGTATACCGCAAGAGATGCAGCCCATAAGCGTTTTATCGAGACCTTGGAAAAAGGAAAAGCCCTGCCCATCGATTTGAAAGATGCAACAATTTTTTATGCGGGACCCTGTCCGCCGAAACCCGGGGAAGTGATAGGCCCCATAGGACCGACCACCAGCACGCGGATGGATCCGTATGTGGAGCCCTTAATTAAACAGGGGTTGATTGCCATGATAGGTAAAGGGGAGCGGCAGGATTATATCGCGGATCTTTGCAAAAAGCATAAGGTCGTCTATTTGTTGGGAATCGGAGGCGCCGCCACATTGTATGCACAAAACATCCAATCCGTTGAAGAAATTGCCTACGAGGATTTAGGAACGGAATCCGTTAAGCGACTGCGGGTGGAAGGCCTTAAAGTAATCGTCGGCATCGATACACAGGGAAATGTGCTTCATAAGGAAGGCAAGGAGAAATTTAAAAGATAATCAAACAAAAACATCGAATTAGCGGATCATCTTACAAGGAGGACTTATCATGGATATGAAGGAAAAAGCAATGGCGCTACATAGACAGTGGCGGGGGAAAATCGAGGTTAGCAGTACGGTGCCTTTAAAGACTAGAGAAGATCTGTCCCTGGCCTATACACCCGGGGTTGCGGAAGCCTGCCTGGAGATTGCAAAGGATAAGGAGGAGGCCTATAACTTAACCAGAAAATGGAATCTGGTGGCAGTGGTAACCGACGGTTCGGCGGTTCTGGGACTGGGCGATATCAGTCCCGAGGCGGCCATGCCGGTGATGGAAGGAAAATGTGTGCTCTTTAAGAATTTCGGCGGGGTGGACGGATTCCCCATCTGCCTGGACACCAAGGATCCCGACCGAATTGTGGAAACGATCAAACTTCTAAGCCCTACCTTTGGCGGCATCAATCTGGAGGATATCAGTGCCCCGAGATGCTTTGAAATCGAAGAGCGGCTGAAAGCGGAACTGGATATCCCAATATTCCATGATGATCAGCACGGAACAGCCATTGTGGTTGTTGCGGGGATTATTAATGCGCTGAAGCTGGTGGATAAAAAAATTGAGGAAACAACAGTCGTCATCAATGGGGCAGGCGCTGCGGGAACCGCAATTACGAAGATGGTCCTAAACCTTGGGGTAAAGGACGTTTTACTGTGTGATCGGCAGGGAATTTTGCACCCCGGATCTCCCCAAAAGGACCAAAGCAAAGCGGAGATGGCGAAACAGACCAACCGTAATCAGAAAAAGGGATCCTTAAAAGATGCCATGGTCGGTGCGGATATTTTCATCGGCGTTTCTGCTCCCAATGTGGTTACCGAGGAAATGGTAAGAAGTATGAGTGAAGACGCGATCGTTTTTGCCATGGCGAACCCCGTACCGGAAATTATGCCGGATATCGCGAAAAAAGGGGGAGCGAAGGTAATCGGTACCGGACGCTCGGACTTTCCCAATCAGATCAACAATGTGCTGGCCTTTCCCGGAGTATTTCGAGGAGCCTTGGACGTTCGGGCAAAAGAGATTAATGAAGCAATGAAGCTTGCGGCAGCGAGAGCCATCGCAGAGGTGATCAGTGAAGAAGAACTGACGGAAGAGTATATTTTACCTGATGCCTTTGACGAAAGGGTGGCGGACCAAATTGCCAAGGCCGTTACCCAGGCAGCCATTGATACCGGGGTAAATCGGATTTAGTCCGAAAAAGCTTTCGAAAATCCTGAGGAGAGGATGATCCGATGAAAACCACCTTAAAAGATATTGCCGATGCCACCGGTGTTTCCATCACCGCGGTATCGAAGGTATTGAACCGAAAACCCATTCGTATCAGCGATGAGAAACGGGAGGAAATCCTCGCCGTCGCTAAAAAGATGAATTACCGGGCCAACCAGGCCGCAAGGGCCCTGGTCACCAACCGTTCCGGCTTGATCGGCCTGATTGTTCCCGATATTGAAAATCCCTATTTCTCCCGACTGGCCAAACATTTGGAAAAACACTGTCTTGAGGAAAATAGTGTATTATTGATCCTCAACAGTAACGAACAGGCCGACGGAGATCTTCGTCTGCTCGATGTTCTTGATGCCCGGCAGGTGGACGGTATTTTCTTTTGTCCAAGCTTCGAGGCCTTTGGTGATCCACGGATCAACATTAAACTCTCGAAGTTGTCGGCCCCCTTGGTATTTGTTGACCGGGCCCTGGAGGATATGGACATCAGTAAGGTCATCTTTGATAACGAGGCCGGTGCCCGGAAAGCCACAGCCCATCTATTAGCCAGGGGACATAAAAAAATCGGAATCATTGCCCCGCCGCCAGAGAAGGGAGCGTCAAGTTCCCGGCTGAAAGGTTATACGGAGACCCTGCTGGAACAGGGAATTGAGCCGAATCCCCGATGGATTATGTACGGGGATTACGGCTATAACAGCGGCTATGAAGCGGGGAAAGCCCTTCTTTCAACGGACGCCACTGCGGTATTCTCCTGTAACGATCGAATGACCCTGGGTTTTTTAAAAGCCCTTCGGGAGAAGGGAAAAAACATCCCCGGGGATATTTCCCTGATCAGCAACGATAACATTCCCGAAGACTTTACCTTCGGCCTGGCGATCACTACCGTTATCCAAGACGTTATCCTATTGGCAGACAAAGCTTATGAAGCCTACCGCAGCCTGGTGGATGAAAGAAAGATTACTGAAACGGTACTCATTCCCACTTTTATCGAGCGGGACAGCGTCGCCTTTTTGCCGGACAATGAAGACTAGCGGCCGGAGATTACCTAAACAAAATGCAGATAATAGGAGTTTGAAAAAACTGCCTTCTCGAATAAAACTGCATCTTCAAAACTTCAGTCTTGAGAAACTCTATTTAGAGAAACTGCATCTTTGAAAACACAGCATTATTGAGAAACATTACAACCTTGAGAAACACTACAACCTTTAAAACTCTGCATTAATGAAAACTGTGCAAACTTGAAAAACACTGCATTTTTGGTAAAAGCACTAAAAAGAGCCCCGAAGAAGGTTTATTTCAACCTCACTTTCGGGGCTTTGTATCTTTCGGGCTATCGAATCCTTTGCCTGCGTTCTTCCGATCTACCGAATCCTTAGCCTGCATTGTTCACACTGTCCGCCGATGGTTTATCGACGGTTCATCGAAGCAAAATGTTTTCATAACCGAGTTCTTCCGCCATCCTTCGATAAGTCTCCATTTCCTTGGCCGTTGGAGTCTTCGCGTTTTGCATCTTTCCCGTTACGCCGTGGCGGCGAAAGGCAATCAGCTTTAGCGGAGTTGTTTGGTACTTATCCGGAATTGTGTTCGCTACGCCTTCTAACGCACCCTCAATATCCACCCAGGAGTCCTGACAAACCAGGCGAATTTCTGCAAGCTTCCCTTTGGATGCGAGGTACCGAAGATTCACGGTCAGCGCCCCCGTCGGCTTTTTTCCGGTAAGTCTCGTAAAGACCTCAGGATCCCAGGCCTTGATATCGAGCATGACCCCGTCGGTCACCACCATAAGGCCCGGGAACTTCGACAGATCAATAGTTCCGTTGGTATCCATCAATGTGGATAGCCCTTCGGATTTTGCCAACGTGAAAAGATCTTCCAAAAATACAGGGTACAGCGCGCATTCCCCGCCGGAAGTGGTAATTCCCCGGATAAAGGGAATATTCGGCCGGATTTCCTCAAATACCTCTTTAGCGGACAGGAAACGGATGTTAAAACCTTTCTTGCCTTGGTTCTTGCCATCCCCTGCATCTTTCAATTTTAAGTGCTCCGGTGTCTTTTTTTCCTGAACCATCTCCTGGGTTTCGGGATTATGACAAAACTCACAGGCCAGATTGCATCCCTGAACAAATACTGCGGTGCGGGCACCGGGACCATCCACTGTGGATATGGGAATGATCCGGTTGATCGGTACTTTCCTCGCCGCTGTATTGATTGTATCCATCGAACCGCCAAGGCTCTTTTCATTGTTTTCGGCATTACTCTTGTCTCCGTTTGTAATCACACTGCCAACTCCTTTTATCCATGATCCGGGTTCAAACTCTAATCCGTCATACGGACTTTTCGCTCCGCCAGCTTGTTGACTTTGTAGCTTGGAGCTCCCAAATGGGTGGTGTTTTGAAGTACCGCTTGGTTCTGATCAAATTTTTCCATCTCGCTTCGTTTCACCAGATAGCCTGTGATCCGGACCAGATCCGAATCTGCAGCATAAAAGGACATATAGTGTACGCCTACCTGCATGGCGCCTTTCACCACATCCAACAGAGAATCCAGATTGGCATCCACATGGGTTGCGATCGGGAATATATCTCCAACGCCTGCGGGAAAGTATTTATGATACTTGGAAGAGTGTCGAAGATGTTCGATAAAATCTTCCGGTTCATCTCCCACAGGAATTCGCACCCCAGAGGTTACGCCAAGGTCCGTATCAATTCCCACCTGTGCATGAAGTACGTATTTCCCGCCGGTTAAGGGGGAGTAGGGGGCTTGTAGTTTCTCCACCAGGATTTTTATCCGGTCCAAAATTTTCGTTGCCAGAGCGTCCGCTTCCTCGTCCGTGCCGTAGGTGAGTCCCTGATCTTTCAACAGGGTATTGACCGCTTCTGCAAGACCGGTAACCCCGAACATCCCGACGAATCGATCCTTAGAGATCAGTCCTTCCTTAACAAGAAAGCTGCTTTCGAAAAATCCGGATTTTTCCACCATAAAACGAATACGCTGGGCCATATAATCTCCGATCAGCTCTATGGTCTCAGGTAGCAAATCCTCCATAAATTCCTCTACACTGTCCGATACTTCCGCAAGTCTCGTCAGGGTTAAGCGGGTCAGGGTATAGGCGCCGCCCTTTACAGGAAGGATGTTGTAACAGCTGGAAATTCCGTATTCCCCCTCATAGATGTTCTGGTTGACCGCGTGGTTGCAAATCGCCGGATTAGAGCAGGTGAGGGAGGTCTCAATGGCCTTTTTCATAAAGGCGTCGGAGGTTTCTGCGGGATCGTATTTGATAGTAAAGTTCGGTACCGCATTCTGCAGGTCTTTTTCCGCTTCCAGAATCAGATAACCTGCCCGGCTTTCCTTCGGTCCGATGTTGCCATGGGAGAAGGAATCGGTAATGGTACGGTCCAGGTAATTGAAAAACAGGGTCAGTTTCTTGACGACCGCCTCATCGGATACCTCCTTGATAAAGGGTTCGATCAGTTGATCCAGATTTCCGAGATACACCGGAAAATTCGTAATCGACGGGGTATGGCGATAGATGGTCATAAGAGCAAAAATCAGTTCATCAAAATCCTTTGGCGGCGCGACTTTTAAGAAGTCACTGCCCTGCCGGATGAATTTCTGGTAGTCCGGCATAATGTAGCGGGGACGATAAGGGGCTCCCCCTTCAAAGAGATCGTGAATGCTCCCGTTATCGAAAAAGGTTTGCATTCTATCGGTAATCGTAAGAACCTCCACGCCGTTTTCCGCGGCCTTTGCCAGCTGCATGACTTTTTGTTCGTGGGTTAATTTTTGTGAGGTTAAAATTTCGTGGGCATTTTCTTTATCAAACATCGCTATCCCTCCATGGTTTATCCGTTGTTCATCGTTTATCCATTGATATCTGTTATCTTCGCGTTGTTTCTTCGTTTGGTTAAACGTTTGACCAAATCTGTTAACTCTATTGTATCAAAAGGTTCGTCAATAGTAAAGAGGACTTGCGGTAGAGAAAGGTCTGACAAGGGCGAGATCGACGAAGAAGAATACCAGAGCAAGAAAAAACATCTTCAACGGAAGTAAGGTAGATGTAAAAAGCAAGTAAAAAGCAAGCAAAAGGGAAGAAATCAGTTCTTAAAGGCTCAGTGGGACTCCGCTGGGCCTTCATTTTTAAATGTGTGGCTATAAATATCCCGGGTATATAAAGTGTAGGATATGGCACAGTAGAAAATTGAAAGAAGGGATAAGGATGGACAAAAAATCCAGGGCCGCCCAAAAGCTGGATATAATTCCGAATAAGCGGGCTTTTGGCCTTACTATACTTATGTTAATACTGATTACCGGTTTTCATTATTTTACGGAGTCCAGAGACTGGCAGCTCCATGATTTTTTTCGAAGACTGTATTATTTTCCGATCATCATCGCAGCCTTTAAATTCCGCCTTAAAGGGGCCCTTGTGGTCTCCGTGCTTACCGTAATTCTTTATGCTCCCCATTTATTGGTGTATTTCGGCGAGTTGAATATGGAACTCCTAAACCAGTTGCTGGAGGCGATGATGTTCGTGGTTGTGGGCCTTATCACCGGCTATCTGGTGGAGGAAGATTACAAAGCCCGTCAGGGCCTTAAAGATCAGGTTGTCAAAGTCAGCAATCTGGAAAAATACACCCGTAACCTCTTAAACAGTATTGATACCGGTGTAGTGGCCTTTGATGAGGACGGGAATTTGCAATCCATGAACCGGGAAGCCCGACGGATTTTTCATTCGCCGGAAAACGTCCACCGTTTTCTTCGTAAAAATGATTTGAAAGAGGATCTGCAGCAGGCAATGAAGCTGGGAAAGAATTATTCCGGAGCGGAAATCGCGTACGAAAATAAGTTTGCAACCCGGTTTTATCTGAAGTCCACCATCTTTCCGGTGCGGGATGTGACGGAGAGAATCGAAGGAGCGGTTTTAATGATTGAGGATGTATCCCGGCTACGGGAACTGGAAGAACAGGTACGTCGGGGAGAGCGGCTGGCGGCCGTGGGGGAACTGTCCTCCGGGGTGGCCCATGAGATTCGAAATCCCCTGGGGATCATCAAAACCATCAGTCAATCCATCCGGGAGGAAAATACCGATGAGGAGATGAACGAGAGTTTAGCGATCATTGAACAGGAGATCCATCGGGCAAATAAAGTAGTGGAGGGTCTGCTGGATTTTGCGAAGCCGGGGAAGATGACCATGGAGAAGATCTCCTTAAAAAAACTGTTGCGGGATTTGGAATTGATGACCCGAAAGCTGGCAGAGCAAAAAGGGCTTCGACTGATTGTTGAGCCAAGGATTGAGGATTATATCATTAAAGGGGATCCGGATAAACTGAAGCAGGGACTGCTGAATCTGGTGCTTAACGGAATTCAGGCGATGGACGAGGCGAAAGAGGCCGAGGAAAAATCAGAAGCGGCGGGAACTTTGAGGATTAAGCTCTCAGAGGTAAAGACCGATAATCTGCAGGAACAAAAATGGGTCCGGGTGATTATCCAGGACCAGGGAAAAGGCATTGATCCGGCAAACCTTAAAAAGATTTACGATCCCTTTTTCACCACAAAGGATCAGGGAACCGGCCTCGGCCTTTCCATAACCCACCGAATCATCGAAGAACATCAGGGAAGTCTAAAAATCAGCAGTGAAGTGAAAAAAGGCACCCGGGTTATAATTGAGTTGCCGTACATTTCCAAGGAGGATGAAGATCATGCATAAAATACTGATTGTGGATGATGAGAAAAATATGCGCTGGGCCATTAAGCGGGCCTTTAAAAATCAACCCTACCAATTTTTCGAAGCGGCAGACGGGGAAGAGGGGCTGAGGGTTTTTGAAAAAGAGCAGCCGGATCTTGTGCTGTTGGATTTGAAAATGCCGAAAATCGATGGTATGAGCGCCCTGAAGAAGATGAAGGGGATGGAAAAAGAAATGGACAGGGAAATCCCCGTGATCATGATCACCGCCCACGGAACCGCCGAGTCCGCCGTAGAGGCGATGAAGCTCGGAGCCCTGGACTACATCTCCAAACCCTTTGATGTGGATGAACTTCGAATAATTCTTCGAAAATCCCTGGAATTTAAAGGTCTGAGAGAAAAGGTGGATTACCTGGAAGAAGCCCTGGAACTGAAACAGGGAAAGCCCATTATCGGAAAAAGCGAAAAGATGAATGGGGTATTAAAAATGGTCAATCAGGTAGCAAAAACCGATGCGACGGTGCTGATTCTGGGGGAAAGCGGTACGGGAAAGGAAATTATCGCCGATACCATTCATCGAAACAGTGCGCGGCATCAGGGTCCCTATGTCAAGGTAAACTGCGGCGCAATTCCGGAAAATCTGTTGGAAAGTGAACTCTTCGGTTACGAAAAAGGCGCTTTTACCGGAGCCGTAAAACGAAAAATCGGGAAATTTCAACGGGCCGAAGGCGGGACCGTTTTTCTGGATGAGATCGGAGAGCTGAGCCTGAGCATGCAGGTAAAGATCCTGCGGGTCCTCCAGGAAAAAGAGGTGGAACCCGTAGGCGGTATGGAAAGCCACCCCGTGGATATCCGCATTATTACGGCCACCAATCAGAATCTTTATGAAAAAATGAAAAAACAGGAATTCCGGGAAGACTTATATTACCGGTTGAATGTTTTCCCCATCGAACTTCCGCCGCTTCGAAAGAGAAAAGAGGATATCCCTCTGCTGGCACAGCATTTTCTGGAAAAATTCCAAAAGGAACTCGGGAAAAAAGATATGATTCTCTCGGAGGAGGCCATCGAGGTCTTAGGGAACTATCATTGGCCCGGGAATATCCGGGAGCTGGAGAACATTATAGAGCGCACCCTGATCATCAGCAACCGGCCGGTGATCGGGAAGAAGGATCTGCCGGCAGGATTAATAAGCGGTGGAGTCTCTGCTGATGCTGATTCGGTGCAAAGCGGTGAGACGCCCTTTCAACTGCCCGAGGAAGGGATTAATCTGGATGATTTGGAGAAGGATCTGATCCTTCAGGCCCTGGAGCGGACAGATTACAATCAGACCCGGGCGGCGAAAATGCTGGGTATCAGCCGTCACACGCTGCTGTATCGGATGGAAAAATATCAGCTGAAAAAATAGTCATCAAAAAAGACAGGTCCCTGTCCCCTTGTCTGCTCTTGTCTGCTTGTCTGATGTCCATATTGCAGAGCTAGCTTAGCTCATCAGAGGGTTCATTGTTGCCATAATAATTATGGGTAGTATTTCCACTGTTATTTCCGATCCCTTTTTTGATCGGAGCGGTAAAGAAACCCAGGGTAACTCCGATAAAGAAGGTAAGCATTGGAATAAGCACCCCGTGTTTTTTGTGTTCATGTTTTTTCATCGCCAGATATTTCATAAATTATTTCACCTCCTTTAAGAAGGTGTCCACTTCTTTGTTCCATTTCTCCGGATACTCATAAAACATTAAGTGCCCGCCCATAACCGTGGTTTGGGTGTTCGGAGAGATCTTTTTCATATAAGGCTCGGCCACATCCGCCCAGTGCTCGGCAATGAACATCAGGGAAGGGACGTTCTCAGCAACCTCCTTGACGGTCTCGGTATAATCCGAAAAAACCGCATTGGTAAATAGGGCGCTGCAGACGTAGTAGGGGGTTTTCGCGGAGAGATCCAAAATATATTCCAGCTCGTCCGCATCAGGAGCGTGCTCCAGCATCACTTCCTTGGTGTAGTCGGTAAAAAAGTCCCGGGTTCCCTCCGGGCTGATCAGAATCTCGGAGACTACCGTGCGAAGCTCTTCAATGCTGGCCTCCGTCCAATCCTCGGGATCCGCTGACAGGGGTCTGGGAGACATATCAATGGTAATAACCGCCCGAGCTTTGTCAGGACCGTACTGCTTAAGATAGCCCCAGGCATCAAAATTTCCGGTGGACCATCCCACCAGAACGAAGTTTTCCAGCTCCAGTTCCTCAATCAGTTTTGCAAGATCGCTACCGTGGGTCAAATAGTCGTTTCCGTGCATGGTTTTGGTGGATAGTCCCTGACTTCTGGGGTCGATGGCAATGACCCGGTAATGCTCCGAAAAGTGATCAATCTGTGCTTTGAAAATCTCCCAGGAAAAGGTGAGTCCCGGAATCAGTACCATGGGATCGCCTTCCCCCTTTTCCACATAGTGCATCTCAATGCCCTCTTCCAATGATAAATACTTACTTTCAAGCCTGTTCCGCGCCATTTGCATAACTCCTTTCTACCGCTGCCTTACTGTTATCAACTATTATCAATTGTTACTAGTTGCAGTTTCGGATCCTGTTTAGGGGAATCCATTACTAATATTGTACCCATTATCATTAGAATAACCCATGGATATTTCAAAGTAAGGCTAGGAAAGGTTTAGCGCGGTTGAGAGCAGAGGTTCTCCAGTTTCTCGAGATCAAGAATGGTAATAGATTTTCGGCTGAAGGAGATAACCCCATCCTCCTTCAAGGCTTTCAGTTCTCTTGACAGGGTGGTGCGGGAGACATTCAGGTGTTCCGCCAGGGCTTTTTTCGTGTAGACCATTTTGATATTCGCGCTCTGCTGTCTTTTGTAGGCATTCAGTAAGTACCAGGCAATTTTCGACATTACCGAGGGCATGGATAAAATTTCAATGGTATTGTTCAATAAAAGCACACGGTTGGATACGGACTGTAAAAATCGTGCCATAATATTTTCATTCAGACTAAATAAGCGTAAGAGGTTTTCCCGATTGATAAAGAAGATTAAACTTTCTTCCACCGCCAGGATACTGGAAGGGTAGTGGGTGATGTCGGCAAAGATCGAGGCATCGGCGATCAGCTCCGGAGCAAACCTCCGATTGACCGTAAGAATTTTACCGCAGGAAAAAACTTTTTGCACATCCACGGTACCGGCCAGAAGGATGCCCAGGGTGTCGGTCTTTTGATGGGGACTGAAGATCACCTCATTTTTTTTAAAATTCTGCACCCGGTAGTCGATTTTCGATAAGAGGCTTAAGAGTTCCTCACTGGAAAGATCACCAAACAGAATACAGCGCTGGAGTCGGCTTTGCAGTTTCCTTAAGGGTTGATTTTTATGATCGGACATTTGTGGATCCCTCCTTAAATAGTTGAGTAAATGAGAAATGTTATCAAAGTGTATCTTAGGATACACTTTTTTGCTGTAATTATTGTTATACTGTATCCAGTATATATGGTAATGATAATCAATGTCAATATTATAACGCACAAGGATCCGGAACAATCGGAGTCAATAGAAGCTAGGAGGATACAATATGTACAGTGTAGGGATCGATATCGGCTATTCAGCTTTCAAAGCGGTAGTGCTCAATAAGGAAGGAGAAATTGTGGAAAACACCTATACCCTCCATAAGGGGCGAATTAAGGAGACCGTGGAGGAGTATATAGAATTTCTTGAGAAAAAATATTCGGGAAAAATTCATTTCGGCGGTGCCACGGGGCAAAGTGCAAAGGCCCTGACGAATGCCGGGGGAATCCGTGGAATCAATGAAGTGACGGCTCTAGTGGAGGGAAGCGTCGCCCGTGGACAGGAGGTTCGATCGGTTATTGAAATCGGCGGACAGAGCTCGAAATACATCACCGGTCTACAGGAAAAAGCCACGGGCCTTACCATCTCCATTAACAGCAACTGTTCCGCCGGGACCGGCTCATTTTTGGAAGAGCAGGTGTCCCGACTGGGAATGGCCTTGGAGGAATACGCCCCGAAGACGGAACAGGCCACGGAGATCCCGAGGATTGCCGGGCGATGCAGTGTGTTTGCCAAAACCGATATTATCCATCATCAGCAGGAGGGGCAGTCGGTGGAAAACATTTTACTGGGTCTGGCCTATGCCCTTGTTAAAAATTATCGGGCCAATGTGATCAAAAAACATCCCATCCAAAAGCCGATTCTGCTTGCGGGCGGGGTGGCGAAAAATCAGGCCATACTCGACGCCTTACAGTCCGTATTGAAAATGGGTAAGGAGGATTTTATCCTTCCCGATAACCCGGGAAACATTTCGGCGCTGGGAGCGGCAATTCTGGCCCTGCGGGAAAAATATCCCCTGGATCTTATGAAGCTTGCCGAAGGGACCAAGGACTTTTACTACGAAGAACAAACCGGGGACCGCATTGTGTTTGACCCCCTCAGAGATTATGGAATTCAGGACGGAAGGGACAAACACCGGACCTTTGCTTCAAAGGAGGGGACCCTTTCCGGGTATCTGGGACTGGATGTGGGCTCCACAAGCACCAATGTATTACTGATGGATGAAGAGCAGCGGGTAATCAGTTATCAGTATTTACGTACCAAAGGAGATCCGGGGGCCGCAGTATCCCTGGGGATTGAAAAAATCAAAGAGGAGGTAAACCGGCCTCTGGAGATTCTCGGCATCGGCGCCACCGGTTCCGGAAGACATCTGGCGGGAAAAATGGTGGATGCCGACGTGATTGTGGATGAAATTACCGCCCAGGCCAAAGGAGCCTGGAGTATGGACCCGGAAGTGGATACCATTATGGAGATCGGCGGACAGGATTCCAAATTTGTCAAACTGAAAGACGGCGGTGTGGTGGATTTCGAAATGAACAAGATCTGTGCAGCGGGTACCGGATCCTTTATTGAGGAGCAGGCGAAAAAACTGGATATCCCCATTGAGGCCTTCGGAGATTTAGCCCTTAGGGCCACCCGCCCCGTGGATCTTGGGGATCGGTGCACCGTATTTATTGAAAGCAATATTGCGGCGGCCCTGGGACGAAGGGAAAAAACCGAAGACATTGCGGCGGGGCTGTCCTACTCCATTGCCAACAACTATCTGAACAAGGTGGTGGGCAACAAACCCATGGGCAAAAAAATCTTCTTTCAAGGAGGTGTGGCCCATAATCAGGCGGTGGTCAATGCTTTTCGCTCGATCCTGAAAAAGCCCGTGGAAGTCCCCCCTTATTTCAGTGTGACCGGAGCCTACGGCGCTGCGGTGCTGGCGAGAGAAGGCATGGAATCTGCTACGGGAAATTTGGATAAAGCGATAGGCAGCAGAATAAACGGTAGTGATCCGGATAAAGTGATCAGCAGCAGAAAAAACGGTAGTGATTCGAATAAAGAGATTAGCAACAGCAAAGTGGATACCACTAAAAAAAGCGGTATGCTGGCTGCGGTGGAGAAGTGTTATCTTCAGGGCTATGAAGCCGCTGAAACTCCCGGCAAGAAAACCGTCGGCATCCCCCGGGTACTGTTTTTACACAAACTCTTTCCGCTCTTTAACACCTTTTTCAAAGAACTGGGCATGAATGTGCTCCTTTCCGACAACAGTAATGAAAATACGGTGGAAAAAAGTCAGGAGTACTCCCTGGAGGAAACCTGCTATCCGATCAAACTGATCAACGGACATGTGGCGGAGTTGATGGAAAAGGAAGTGGATTATATATTCCTACCTTCCCTGCACACCATGGCCCATCCGGTATCCACCACCCGGCAAAATTACGGGTGCGTGTATATGCAGTGCGCTCCGAAGCTTGTCGAAAAAATTATGGAGCCGGAGAAAAAAGGAATTCGACTGCTGACTCCTGAGCTGTCCTTTCATTTCGGTAAGCAGTACATGATGAAAGTACTGATGGACCTGGGAGAAGAGCTGGGCAAAAATAAACTCCAGACAGGGGCGGCCCTGGCCAAAGGGATGATGCGCTTTAAGGGATTTGAAAAACAGGTGGAAGCCTTGGGTGAGGAAGCCGTCAGGGGTCTGAAAAAAGGAGAGAAGGCCTTTGTGATTGTAACCCGGGCCTACGGAATTACCGACCCGGTACTGAATATGGGCATTCCGGAAAAACTGGAAGCCATGGGACATAAAGTCCTGACCCTGTCCAATCTTCCCGCCCATGACTATGATACCTCCGAGCACTATCCGAATATGTACTGGCCCTTCGGCCAGCATATCCTGACGGGGATTCGGATCATTAAAAATCATCCGAATCTCTATCCCATCTACCTGACCAATCACGGGTGCGGACCGGATACGGCCTTACTGCATTTGGTAAAGGATGAGCTGGGAGAGAAACCATTTTTACATCTGGAAGTGGATGAACACTGCTCCTCCGTGGGCGTGGTCACCCGTCTGGAAGCCTTTATCAATTCCCTGAAGGCGGAAAAATCCTATGAGGGAGCGATACCGGATCTACGGGAATGCGCGGAATTTCCTTCCGAGAAAACCCTGAATATGGAGATGGATCTGAAGGCGATGGATAAAAAAACCACCTGGTATCTGCCCTATCTGGAAAACTACAGCGAACTGCTGGAGAAAAGTCTTGAACGAAAAGGATACTCTGTAAAAGTGCTGCCGAAAACCACAAGAAATACCCTGGCCGCCGGGCGAAAAAAGACCCTGACCAAGGAATACCTGACCTTTACAGCCTTGCTGGGAGATGTGTTGGAAACGGCGGCAAAAGAAAGGTCCTTAAAAGGAAAGGAACCCATCGGTTTTATCCTGCCCACGACGGAAGGCTCGGAAGCCGGCGGACAGTATCATCAGATTATCCGCGGCAAGCTGGACGAAAACGATCTCGGTGAAGTGAGGGTTCTGGCGCCTTTTGTGGAGGATTTGATTAAAGAAGCCGACTTTCGGGAAGAACTGTTTCAAATCCTGCTGGCAGGGGATCTGATTCACCGGGCACCGAGAAAAAGCAAGGAAAAATTCCGTTATAAATTTATACACCTGATCGAGACGGACAAACTTACGATGGGAAAACTGGAGGATGGGGCAAAGGAGATCCGGGAACTTCATCAAAACCAGGCGGCGGATACCCTGCAATTAATCGGTGATCCGGGCATTCTCTTTAATCCGCTGCTGAACAATCAACTGGAAGATAGGCTGGAGAATAACGGGTTTGAAATAAAACACCAGCCCCTTAGTGAATACCTGTGGTTTTACTGGAAGGATTTTCTTTCCAAGGGGAAGAGACAGACCGAAAAGGATGCCGGAGAAGCGGTACAAATGCTGGAAAATCTGATGGAAAGGATTCATTATCAGCTGGACGGGGCAAGCCCCTTTGAAAAAGACCTGAAGGCATTAAAGGCCGATGCGGACCAGGCACTGAAGTACTATGCCGGCGGAAACGGACGCTACCGATTGGCCAAGGCGAGGGGAGCGGTTCCCGGGATCCAGGGAAGACTGATTGCCGCTTCAATGTATGAAAACACCAATACGATTTTAAGTATTCTGCAGGAAAATCAGCAGTCCACGGAAGCCTTACCGGTTTTAGGCATGACCTTTGACGGGAATGAAAATGAGACGGACCGGTCGAAGCTGGAATCCTTTATGTATTATGCACTGAAGGATCGGAACGAGGAAAACAAAAGAGAGAGGAGGGGAGCCTAGGATGATTCTGAAAAATCTTACCAAACACTTTTCGGAACTGACGGTTGTGAAGGATTTCGATCTCGAGATCCGGGATAAGGAAATTACCTGCATCCTGGGTCCCTCCGGCTGCGGGAAGTCGACCCTCCTGAATATGATTTCCGGGCTGATGGACGCTGATGAAGGGGAGATTGTGGGAAAGAAGGATAAGACCGGTTACGTCTTTCAGGAGGATCGTCTTCTTCCGTGGAAAACTGTGGAGGAAAATATCCGGCTGGTGAAAAAAAGCGGGACTTCTTCGGAAATTTGGGAGCTGATTGAGATGGTGGGACTGAAGGGCTTCGAGAAGAGCTACCCCCATGAACTGAGCGGCGGTATGCGACAGCGCTGCGCCATTGCCCGGGCCTATCATTATCAGTCGGAGATGCTTTTGATGGATGAACCTTTTAAATCTCTGGATTATGATCTTCGGATCAACATGGTCGATATGCTTCGAAGCCTTTGGACCCAGTGGAAAAATACCGTGGTGTTTGTCACCCATGAAATTGACGAAGCCCTGCTCCTGGGCAGTCGAATCGTTGTACTTTCCAAAAACCCCTGCACCGTGGATCAGATCATTGAGCTGAAGACCCCACAGCACCATAGAAATCTTAATGACCTGGAATCCAATGAGGCAAGGCGCAGAATTATCGACAGTCTTTCCCAGGCACGGCATCA
>Ga0194138_10000500_pt1 | contig 18494 bp, 17 predicted proteins | sample TARM_MetaG_T2_14_FD_134022 | JGI IMG/M metagenome (GOLD analysis project Ga0194138, IMG submission 134022) | Freshwater microbial communities from Pennsylvania, USA, analyzing microbe dynamics in response to fracking - TARM_MetaG_T2_14 (version 2) | ecosystem: Environmental > Aquatic >...
GTTGAAACCTTCGCTTTCGTACAGCGCAATGGCCGGCGGGTTGGACGGACGCACTTCCAGAAACACCCGCTGCGCATCGGCCTCGCGCGCATGCCGGACCAGCGCGCGCAGCAATTGCCGGCCGTAGCCGTGCGATTGCCGTTCCGGCGCGATGCACACGTTGAGCACGTGCGCCTCTTCCACGGCGATGCTGAGCAGGCCGTAGCCGACAATCCGCCCGGCTTCCAGCGCCACCCAGGCCGGATACCCGGCCGCCAGGCAATCGCGGAAAATGCCGCGCGTCCACGGGAACGGATAGGCACGCAGCTCGATCTCCATCACCTCGTCGAGATCGGATTCGCGCATCGCGCGCAGTTGCAGCGTATCCAAGCTGGCAGACGGAAGCGCGCTCACGCCTCAACGCCCCTTGCCGGCGGCACGGCGCAGTGCGCGCAACTGCGGCCACAGCGCGCGCTTGGCCTGCGGGTTGCCGCGCAGTTCGGCAATCGGCCAGGCATCGATCAAGGCCTGCGTCTCGGGCAGGTTGGGGTTGCAGCCCGACGCGCGCAGCAACGCGATCTGCAAGCGGTCGGGCAAGCGCGCGGCAGGGCGCCGGGCGAAACCGCCGGCGCGACGCTCGCCTGCCGATGCCGGTTCCGTCGTCGGTGCCTGCGGTGCGGCGGCTGCACGACGGAAACCGTGACCCGGCGCCGACACATCGGCCACGGACGAGGCTTGCGATACGCCGGGCGGCGTCATCGAGGCATGCACCGGCGCGTCCGGCACCGGCGGCAACCTGTCGGGTTCGTCCTCGATGGCAGGCACCGCATCGGCCGCCTGCACGTACACCACGTGGCCGAGCGCCTGCAGCCAGTCGCGCTGATCGTCCGACCAGAGCGGGGCGGCGCCGTCGTTCACGTTGCCGCGCCCTCGCGGCGCATCCGCCGCCATGCCCACGCCAACGGGCCGGACAGCGCATAGACGATGCCGACCGCAAACAGCACGCGCGGCACGTCGATCACGAGGATGGCGATCGCCACCGGCACCAGTGCCAGCACGACGAAGGGCACGCGGCCGGACTTCGGCCCGTGTTCGGAACCGCCCTTGAAGCTCCAGAAACGGATCCGGCTGACCATCAGCAGCGCCGCCGCAATCGTCACCGCCAGCGCCACGAAACGCAGCTCCTCGCCAGTCCAGCCGAGGTTGCCGTCGGCGAAGGCCCACACGAAGGACATCATCAGCCCGGCGGCGGCCGGGCTGGCCAGGCCGACGAACCAGCGCTTGTCCACCACCGCCACCTGCGTGTTGAACCGCGCCAGGCGCAAGGCCGCGCAGGCGGCATACAGGAAGGCCGCGGCCCAGCCGATCCGCCCCATCACCGGGCTGTCCAGGCGCAACGCCGACAAGGACCAGTGGTACATCACCAACGCCGGAGCCATGCCGAAGCTGACCAGATCGGCCAGCGAGTCGTATTGCACGCCGAACTCGCTGCTGGTGCCGGTCAGACGCGCCACGCGGCCGTCCAGCCCGTCCATCACCGCCGCCACGAACACCGCCACGCTGGCATCGACGAATTGCCCGTTGGCGGCGGCGATGATCGCGTAGAAGCCAGCGAACAAGCCGGCCGTGGTGAACAGGTTCGGCAACAGATAGATGCTGCGCGGGCGCGCCGTCGGCGCGGCGGTCTGCTTGGTCGAGGTCTCCATCGGCGCAGTTTAATCGACTTGCCAGCCCCCGGCGGGGGTGCTGGAATCGGCGGCACCCCGCCTCCGGCCACCGGAACCGCCATGTCCCGCCTCGTCCGCCCGTTCTGCCTGATCGCCTTCGGCGCCTGCCTTGCGGCCCCCGCCTTGGCCTACCCCCTCTACCAGTGGAAGGACGCCAATGGCGTGACCCACGCGTCCGATACGCCGCCGACCGGGCAGAAATTCCGCGAGCGCGAACTGAACAAGCGCGACCCGGAACCCGCCTCCGCCGCCGGAACCGAGCCTGCCGCCGAAAACCCGCAATGCACGCTGGCCAGGAAAAACCTCGCCACGCTGTCAGGCAAGGGCCGGGTCATGCAGGACACCGATGGCGACGGCAAGCCCGACACGGCGTTGGACGACAGCCAGCGCGAAGCCCAGAAAAACCTGGCCGAAGCCGCGGCCAAGGCCTATTGCAAGCCCGAGGCGCCCTGAGCCGCCGCCTGACGCATCGCCGGGCGGCGGCCGGGCTGGCAGAATAGCCGGCCTCACACGTCTTCCAAGTCCGCCCGATGCGCCTTTCCCGGTTCCACCTGCGTACCACCAAGGAAACCCCGGCCGACGCCGAGCTGGTCAGCCACAAGCTGATGCTGCGCGCCGGCATGATCCGCAAGCTCGCCTCCGGCCTGTACACGTGGACCCCGCTGGGTCTGCGCGTGCTGCGCAAGGTCGAACGCGTGGTGCGCGAGGAAATGGACCGCGCCGGCGCGATCGAACTGCTGCTGCCCACCATCCAGCCGCGCGAGCTGTGGGAGGAAACTGGCCGCTGGCAGAAGTTCGGCGGCCAACTGCTGAAGATCCGCGACCGCAAGGAGCAGGAATACTGCTACAGCCCGACGGCCGAGGAGGCGATCACCGACTTCGCCCGCCAAGAGCTGTCCAGCTACAAGCAGCTGCCGGTCAACTTCTACCAGATCCAGACCAAGTTCCGCGACGAGATCCGCCCGCGTTTCGGCGTGATGCGCGCGCGCGAATTCCTGATGAAGGATGCCTATTCCTTCCACCTCACCGCCGATGACCTGGCGCGCGAATACTGGAACATGCACGCCGCCTACACCCGCGTGTTCACCCGCCTGGGGCTGGACTTCCGCGCCGTGCAGGCCGATTCCGGCGCGATCGGCGGCGATGCCTCGATGGAATTCCAGGTGCTGGCCGCCTCCGGCGAGGATGCCATCGCCTTTTCCACCGGCTCGGACTACGCGGCCAACATCGAGGCCGCCCGCGCCGCCGCGCCCGGCCCGCGTGCGGCCGCCGGCGATACCCTGCGCAAGGTGGCCACGCCCGCCCAGAAAACCTGCGAGGACGTGGCCGCGCTGCTCGGCCTGCCGCTGCAGCGCACGGTGAAGTCGGTGGCGCTGATGACCGAGGCCGGCTTCGTGCTGGCGCTGGTGCGCGGCGACCACGAGGTCAACGAGGTCAAGCTGCAGAAGGTGGCCGGCATGGCCGACTACCGCATGGCCAACGAAGCGGAAATCCTCGACCATCTCGGCAGCCAGCCCGGCTTCCTCGGCCCGATTGGCGCGAAGAAGCCGATCCGCGTGATCGCCGACCGCGAAGTTGCGGCGATGGCCGATTTCGTCGTCGGCGCCAACGAGCCGGGCTTCCACATCGCCGGCGTCAACTGGGGCCGCGACCTGCCCGAAGCCGAAACCGTGGCCGACATCCGCAACGTGATCGAGGGCGAGCGCGCCGAGGACGGTGGCGAAATCCGCCTGGCCCGCGGCATCGAGGTCGGCCACGTATTCCAGCTCGGCGCCAAGTACGCCGAAGCGATGAACGCCAGCGTGCTCGACGCCGACGGCAAGGCCGCGACGATGCAGATGGGCTGCTACGGCATCGGCGTGTCGCGCATCGTGGCGGCGGCGATCGAGCAGAACCACGACGACAACGGCATCGTCTGGTCGCAGGCGATGGCGCCGTGGACCGTGGCCGTGTGCGTGATCAACCCCAAGCGCGACGAAGCGGTGAATGCCGCCGCCGAAGCCTTGCTGGCCGAACTGCTCGCCGCCGGCCATGACGCCGTGCTCGACGACCGCGGCCTGCGCCCGGGCCAGATGTTCGCCGACATCGAACTGATCGGCATCCCGCACCGCGTGGTGGTATCCGAGCGCGGCCTGGCCGCCGGCACGTTCGAATACCGTGCGCGCACCTCGGCCGAACCGGAAAATCTCGACCACGACGCACTGCTTTCGCGGCTTGCGTCGTGACCGAGCCGGTTTTGAAACCATGACGAAAAGGGCGGACATTCCGCCCTTTTCCCTTTTTCATTCGCTCGTTTGAATCGCTCCGTTGAATGTAACGGTTTGCGCGGCATTTGATTCGCCATTATTCTCTGCGCCACCGGCCACGGATCGGCACCCGATTCACCACCGCCATTTACCGGAGTTTCCATGTCGATCAATCTCAACGGGCTTTCCGCCAAGCAATTGGGCGCGCTGATCCAGCAGGCCCGCAAGCAGCAGGCCGTGGTGGCCAAGCGCGCGCCGATCGCCAAAGTCCGCGCCAAGCTGACCAAGCTGGCCAAGGCCGAGGGTTATACCGTCGAAGAACTGTTCGGTGCCGCCGCGCCGGCGCGTGGCCGCAAGGCCGCCACCAAGGCATCGCCCAAGGCCGGCCGCAAGCTCGGCAAGGTCGCGCCGAAGTATCGCAACCCTGACAACACCAAGGACACCTGGACCGGCCGCGGCCGTCAGCCGCGCTGGATGGCCGAATTGGTGGCCGCCGGCAAGAAGGTCGAGGACTTCCTGATCAAGAAGTGATGGCGGCAGGCTTTCTGCCCGCATCGGGAAAACGCCGGGTCGCCGGCGTTTTTCTTTTGTCTTGCGCCCACTTTCGAAAAATCCCGCCCCGCCGGTGCGGCAACGCCCGCAGGCTCAGATGTGCTTGCGCGCCGGGATCAGCAGATTGCCGAACAGCAAGCCGGCAATCAGCGCAAGGACCACATTCATAACCGTCAGCAGCGCGGCCTGCCCCGCATCGACATTCTGCTGCTGCACCAACGTGAGCACGCCGCGCAGACTGGTGCTGCCGGGCACGAGCATGATGATGCCCGGCAGTCGGATGGTGGCGCCCGGACGCTTGGCCCAGCGCCCGAATGCGTTGCCGCACGCGGTGAACGTGAGCGCGGACAAGAACACGCCGACCGGGCTGCCCCAGACGTCGCCGGCGAAACGGGCAATGGCGTAGCTGCACATCGCCGCGGCCACCACCCACGGGAAATCGCGCCGGCTGGTGCGGAACGACCACGCGAACGCGCAGGCGGTCACCGCCAGCGCGGCCCATTCCTCCCATTCCGGCTGCGGCCGCGAGGCCCGCGCCACCGGCTCCAGGCCGAGCATGTGACCGGCCATCACCGCGATCACGGCGCCCACGGTCAGCTTCAGCACCGTCGTCACCGCGCCGGCGAAGCGCGCCGTGCCCGAGACCCAGTGGCCGCTGGCCAGCTCGTTGACCGCATTGGTCAGCGACATGCCGGGCAGCAGGATCACCAAGGCGGCGATGACCACGGTGTTCAAGTTGAGCGGGCCGACGAAACTGGCCACCAGCACCGCCGCCGCACCGGCCAGCAAGGCCGCGAGCGCATCGTTGGCATCGCGCAACGCCGGCTTGCGGTCGGTGTAGAAGCCCAGCAGGCCGATCAGCAGGCCGATCACGCCGGCCGTGGCGATGTCCAGCCACGGCAAGCGCCACATCCCGGCCACGCCCGCGGCAGACAGGCCGTACACCAGCACCTGTACCTGCTTGCCGCGCATGCCCATCGGCCGGTCCAGCTTGCGCAGTGCGGTATGCCCCTGGGCGACGCTCATCCGCCCCGCGGCGACGGCATCGGCGACGCGGTCGGCCATGCACAGCTTGTTCAGGTCGTTGTCGCCCGGCGCGAGGCGGATAACCCGGGTCACGTCACTGGTGCCCAGCGGCTTGGTCGGATCGCTGAAGCTGAGGATCATGCCGGTGGGGTTGGACCACGGTTCGCAGTCCAGTTCGAGCGGCCGTGCCAAGGCCATCACCGCCGCTTCCAGACGCTGGGCGGTGGTGCCGTAGCGGTGCAACCGGGCCGCGATTTCGCAGACGAACGCAATGCGCTGGGCGTAGGTGGCGTCGGCGGATGCGGCTTGGCTGGACATGGGCGAGCAGTATGCAGGCAAGCACGCCGCTTGCCACGCTCCGAATGCACGGGCATCACGCCCCGCCTTCCATCCGAGCCTGTATCCTGCGCCGGTGACTGATGCCAGGCCGCTGCCGCCACGATTCGAACGCGATGCCGTGGCGCCCGGCAGGATCGTGTTGTCCGGCCAATGGACCCTGTCCACGGCACTGGCGGCAGCGGCCACGCTGCGCGATGTGCCCGACGCACTGACCGCAATCGACGCCACCGGCATCAGCGGCATCGACTCGGCCGGCGTGCTGCAATTGCTGCGCCTGGCCGACCAGCACGGACTGCAGGGCGAGGCCCTGCTTTTCCGCCCCGAACATCAGGCGCTGGCCTGCACCATCGTCGACGTCGCCGATGACCGGCCGCCCAAGCGCCGCGACTACGGCGTCGCCGATGCCTTGGCGCGGCTGGGCGAAACGACCACCACGATGGCCGGGGAAACCCTGTCGCTGGTCAATTTCCTCGGCGAAAACCTGGTCAAGCTCGGGCGCCTGCTGCGCCAGCCGCGCCGGATGCGGCTGACTTCGACCGTATTCCACATGGAGCAGGTCGGGCTGGACGCGGTGCCGCTGGTCGTCCTGCTGTCGTATCTGGTCGGCGCGGTGATCGCCTTCCTCGGCTCGACGATCCTGCGCGACTTCGGCGCGGAGATCTACGTGGTCGAACTGGTCAGCATCGCCACCCTGCGCGAACTGGCGGTTTTGATGACCGCGATCGTCGTTGCCGGCCGTACCGCCAGTTCCTATACCGCGCAGATCGGCGCGATGAAATCGCGCGAGGAAATCGACGCGATCCGGGTGCTCGGGCTGGACCCCATCGACTTGCTGGTATTGCCACGCGTGCTGGCCCTGCTGGTGATGCTGCCGCTGCTGACTTTCGTGGCAATGCTGGCCGGCCTGGCCGGCGGCGTCACCGTCGGCGCGTTCGACCTCGGCATCCCGCCGCAGATGTATCTGGCACGCATGCACGAGACGATGAACATCCGCCACTTCTTCGTCGGCATGTCCAAGGCGCCGGTCTTCGCCGTGGTGATCGGCCTGATCGGCTGCCTGCAGGGCCTGAAGGTGGAAGGCACGGCGCAATCGGTCGGCGAGCGCACCACGTCCAGCGTGGTGCAATCGATCTCGCTGGTGATCGTGATCGACGCGCTGGCCGCGTTGTGGTTCATGAACATGGGCTGGTGAGCATGGACACGCCATCCGACGCCCTCGCCATCTCGATCCGCGGTCTGGTCAACCGTTTCGGCAACCAGACCGTGCACGACGGGCTGGACCTGGACGTGCGCCGCGGCGAGATTCTCGGCGTGGTCGGCGGCTCGGGCACCGGCAAGTCGGTGCTGATGCGCGCCATCCTCGGCCTGCGTCCGCCGCAGGCCGGCCGCATCGAGGTGCTGGGCGTGAACGCCCTGTCCGGCGAACGCGAACGCCGCCTGCACGTGGAGCGCAATACCGGCGTGCTGTTCCAGGATGGCGCGCTGTTTTCCTCGCTGACCGTCGGCGAGAACGTGCAGGTGCCGCTGAAAGAGCATTATCCGGACTTCCCCGATGTCTGGCATTACGAATTGGCGCTGCTGAAGGTGAAGCTGGCCGGCCTGCCTGCCGACGCCGTGGCCAAGCTGCCCTCGCAATTGTCCGGCGGCATGCGCAAGCGTGCCGGCCTGGCCCGCGCGCTCGCGCTCGACCCGCCGCTGCTGTTCCTGGACGAGCCCACCGCCGGGCTGGACCCGATCGGCGCGGCCGCGTTCGACCACCTGATCAAGACCTTGCAGCAGGCACTGGGGCTGACCGTGTTCCTGATCACCCACGACCTGGACACCCTGTACGCCATCTGCGACCGCGTGGCGGTGCTGGCCGACCGCAAGGTGGTCGTCACCGCGCCGCTGGACGAGGTGGAACGTTTCGACCACCCGTGGGTGCGGGAGTATTTCCACGGCCCGCGCGCGCGCGCCGCGCAAGGTGCCCGCCACGCCCTGCAGGAGGAGACCTGATCATGGAAACCAAGGCGCATTACATCCTGATCGGCGCGTTCACGCTGATCATCGGCTTCGGCCTGCTGCTGTTCGGGCTGTGGGCCGCCAAGTATTCCTCCGACCGCACCTGGCAGAACTACAAGGTGGTCTTCCACGAAGCCGTCACCGGCCTGAGCGTGGGCAGCCCGGTGCAATACAACGGCATCGCGGTGGGCTCGATCACCAAACTGTCGCTGGCACCGGACGACCCGCGCCAGGTGATCGCCGACGTACGCATCGAATCGAACACGCCAATCAAGACCGACACGCGCGCCAAGCTCGGCATCACCAGCCTGACCGGCCCGACGGTGATCCAGCTCAGCGGCGGCACGCCCGGTGCACGCGAACTGCGCGAGGTGGACCATCACGACGAGCCGGTGATCCAGACCACGCCGTCCGCGCTGCAGAACGTGTCCGACACCGCCAACCGCATCGCCGACCGGCTCGACCAGATCCTCAGCGACGGCAACATCGCCCGCATCAACGCCACGCTCGCCAATCTGGAGAAACTCAGCGGCGATCTGGGCGACGATCGGCAAGGCGTGCAGGCGCTGCTGGTCAGCGCACGCGATGCCGCGCGCAACCTCGACCGCACGCTGGACACCACCAACGGCATGATGCAGAAGATCGACGGCAACGTCGTGCAGAAGCTGCCGCCGCTGCTGGACAAGCTGGATACCACGCTGGCCAGGCTCGATTCGGCCGCCGGCAATGCCGACGCGATCCTCGGCGAAAACCGCGCCGCGATCAGCAGCTTCTCCAACGACGGGCTGGCCCAGCTCGGCCCCACGCTCAGCGAACTGCGCGGCCTGACCCGCGACCTGCGCCAGGTCAGCGACCGCCTGCAAGGCAACCCCGCCCGCTACCTGCTCGGTCGCGATGCGCCCAAGGAGTTCGACCCGAAATGAACGTCCTCCCCTCCCCTCGTCCACGCCGCGTGTCTGCCGCATCGCTGGCCCGCTGCCTGCTGGCGGCGGCCGGCATGCTTGCCGCCGGCGCCTGCTCGGTGCTGGGCAGTGCCCAGCGCGACCCGGTGACCATTTACGCACCGTCCGTCCACGTCGCACCCGACCCATCGTGGCCCAGGGTGGGCTGGCAGCTGACGCTGCTGCCGGCCACCTCCGCTCCGGTGATCGACACCTCGCGCATCGCCGTGCGGCCGACCCCGGACGAACTGCAGGTCTACCACGGTGCCGCATGGACACAACCGCCCCCCGGCCTGGTCGAGGATGCGGTGCTGCGCACGCTGGAGGATTCCGGCCGCATCGGCGCCGTGGCCCGTCTGGAAACCGGCTTGCGCGCGGATTTCAAGCTCGCCCTCGACGTGCGCCGGTTCGAGGCCGATTACGCCGGCCAGCCCCTGCCCACCGCCACGGTGGAAGTCAGCGCCAAGCTGCTGGACGCGCGGGACCAGCGCGTGGTGGCCTCGCACGTGTTCCTGCACACGCAAGCGGCGAGCGGTACCGCACTGCCTGCCGTTGCCACTGCTTTCGGCCAGGCACTCGACGCACTTGCGGGCGACATCGCCGGCTGGACCCTCGTCAGCGGCCAGACCGACGCACGCACGCGCCTACGCCCTTAGTCGAATACCCGCTCCATACGGCCTCGCATGGCGCGATGGCGGCCGCTAGAATCGGAGACCCGATCCGTGGCGCCGGGCGGCACGGACCCATCGCAGCATAGGAACTCCCACAGGATGAAGATTCTGGTCGCGTACAAGCGGGTGGTGGACTACAACGTCCGCATCCAGGTCAAGCCGGACGGCTCCGGCGTGGTCACCGAGGGCGTCAAGCTCTCGCCCAATCCGTTCGACGAAATCGCGCTGGAAGAAGCGCTGCGTCTGCGCGACAAGGGCATCGCCACCGAAGTCGTGGTCGCCACCATCGCGCCTGCCGACGCCCAGGCGCACCTGCGCAACGGCCTGGCGATGGGCGCCAACCGCGCCATCCACGTGGTCACCGACCAGCCCATCCAGCCACTGACCGCCGCGCGCACCCTGCTCAAGCTGGTCGAGAAGGAACAGCCGGATCTGGTGATCCTCGGCAAGCAGGCCATCGACGACGACGCCAACCAGACCGGCCAGATGCTGGCCACGCTGTGGGGCCGTCCGCAGGCCACCTTCGCCAGCAAGCTGGAGATCGCCGATGGCAAGGCCACGGTGACCCGCGAGGTCGATGCCGGCCTTGAAACGCTGGAAGTGGACCTGCCGGCCGTGGTCACCACCGACCTGCGCCTGAACGAGCCGCGCTTCATCAAGCTGCCCGACATCATGAAGGCCAAGGCCAAGCCGATCGAGACGCTGCCGCTGGCCGGGCTCGACGTCGCCTCCGGCGACTTCCTGCAGACCACCGCGTATGCCCCGCCGGCCAAGCGCAGCAAGGGCATCATGGTGAAGACCGCGGCCGAACTGGTGGACGCACTGAAGCAGAAGGGGTTGCTGTAATGAGCAAGGTTCTCGTCATCGCCGAACATCTGGACGGCAAGCTCAATGCCTCCACCGCCCGTACCGTCAGCGCCGCCGCCGCGGTGAAACCGGATGCCATCGACGTGGCCGTGCTGGCCGCCGACCCGGCCGTCATCGCCGCCGACGCCGCGCAGATCGCCGGCGTCGCCAAGGTGCTTGCCGTCGCCAACCCGGCCAACCAGCACGCCATCGCCCAGGTGCTCGGCCCGCAGATCGCCGAACTGGCCAAGGCCGGCGGCTACAGCCACGTGTTCGTGCCCTCCACCACCTTCGGCAAGGATCTGGCCCCGGTCATCGCCGCCCTGCTCGGCGTGGCCCAAGTCTCCGACCTGATGAGCGTGGAAGGCCCGCACAGCTTCAAGCGCCCGATCTACGCCGGCAACGCGATCATCACCGTCGAGGCCCCGGCCGACCAGATCGTCGTCGCCACGGTGCGCACGGCCTCGTGGCCGGAAGCGGCCAAGGGCGGCAGCGCCGCCGTCGAGGCGGCCAACGTGTCGGCCGCGCTGCCCGCGCACACCCGCTTCGTCGGGCTGCAGAGTGGCGCCTCCGACCGCCCGGACCTGCAAAGCGCCAAGCGCGTGGTGTCCGGCGGCCGCGGCGTCGGTTCGGCCGACAACTTCAAGGTCATCTATGCGCTGGCCGACAAGCTCGGCGCGGCGGTGGGTGCCTCGCGCGCGGCGGTGGACGCCGGCTACGTGCCCTCGGACCTGCAGGTCGGCCAGACCGGCAAGATCATCGCGCCGGAGCTGTACGTGGCCGTCGGCATCTCCGGTGCCATCCAGCACCTGACCGGCATCAAGGATGCCGGCACCATCGTGGCGATCAACAAGGACGGCGATGCGCCGATCTTCGAAGTGGCCGACATCGGCTTGGTCGGCGACCTGTTCGCGATCCTGCCCGAGCTGGAAGCGGCACTGGGCTGAATCCGGCCACGCAGCCTGTCCCGCGTACGGCCGCCTTCGGGCGGCCGTTTCGTTTCCACGGGTTCCAAGGCCCCGCCACATGACGAGACGACCAGCGCATTCCGCTTCCGATGGCTGGCCGCATCAAGACGGAGGCGGCCCGCCGCACATGACGCCCAGGCGACACGCCTGCTTGCACGGGTTCCGCGTTCAGCCCGGAACCCGTCCGGCACCAGGCCAGCGCGACTCAGTCGTGCAGCAGCGGCACGCCAGTGCTGGCGGCGAGCACGGCATCGTCCACGCCCGGCGCCTTCTCGACCACGCGCAAGCCGGTTTGGGTGACGTCGAACACGCCGAGGTCGGTGATGATCCGCCCGACCACGCCCTTGCCGGTGAGCGGCAGCGTGCATTCGCGCACGATCTTGTGCTCGCCGTCCTTGTTCAGGTGGTCCATCAGCACGATCACGCGCGCCACGCCGGCCACCAGGTCCATCGCCCCGCCCATGCCCTTGACCAGCTTGCCCGGCACGGTCCAGTTGGCGATGTCGCCGGAACCGCTCACCTGCATGGCGCCGAGAATGGCCAGATCGATGTGCCCGCCGCGGATCATCGCGAAGGATTCGTCGCTGGCGAAAAAGCTGCCGCCCGGCAACACGGTGACGGTCTGCTTGCCGGCGTTGATCAGGTCCGGATCGACCTGATCCCGGGTCGGGAACGGGCCGATGCCGAGCATGCCGTTTTCCGACTCCAGCCACACCTGCACGCCGGGCGGGAGATGGTCGGCCACCCGCGTGGGCATGCCGATGCCGAGATTCACGTACATGCCGTCGGCCAGCTCCTGCGCGGCACGCGCGGCCATTTGTTCCTTCGTCCACGCCATGTCAGTGCCCCTCCTCGCGCAGCATCAGCACGTCGATGCGCTTTTCCGGATGCGGGTTGACCACGATCCGGTCCACGTAGATGCCGGGCAGGTGCACGGCATCGGGGTCGATGTCGCCCACATCGACCAATTCCTCCACCTCGGCCACGCAGACCTTGCCGGCCTTGGCACACACCGGGTTGAAATTGCGCGCCGTGCGCCGGAACACCAGGTTGCCGGCGGTGTCGGCCTTCCATGCCTTGACCAGCGCGATGTCGGCATGCAGCGCCTTCTCCAGCACGTAATGGCGCCCTTCGAACTCGCGCGTTTCCTTGCCCTCGGCCACCACCGTTCCATAGCCGGTCGCGGTGAAGAACGCCGGGATGCCGGCACCGGCCGCGCGCAGACGCTCGGCCAGACTGCCTTGCGGGGTGAGTTCAAGCTCGATCTCGCCGGCCAGATACTGGCGCTGGAACTCCTTGTTCTCGCCGACGTAGGAGCCGACGAAACGCCGGACCTGCCGCTGCTGTACCCACTGTCCGAGGCCGAAGCTTTCGGTACCCGGGTTGTTGGAGATCACGGTCAGGCCGCGAATGCCACTGTCGCAGACGGCGGCAATCAGGGCCTCGGGAATGCCGCACAGGCCGAAGCCGCCGACGGCGAACGTCTGGCCGTCGGCCAGCAGATCGGACAGGGCATGCCGGGCATCCGGATGCAGTTTTCTGGAAACAGGGGACACGACGACCTCGCACCGCCGGTCTGGACCGACCGGCAACATGGCTGGGGGAATGGCCATGCTAGTGCGTATGGCCCGCCCTGCCGATTCCACCTTCGGATGAAGGCCGCCATTCTCCGTCGGCCCTGGCCGGAACATCTGGATGCCTGCATCCATGCCTTCGCGACGCGCAAGCGCTTGGCCGGCGCGCCTTGCGGAGCGCATTCCAGCGTCCTCGACGGACACCGGCGTTCGAGCGCCCTCAAGCCGACAACGCGGGGCAAGGATCACATTTCGGGTCTGGCGCGCTTCCTGCAATCGGCAAAGGCCAATCAGGCCGGCACCGCCCGGATGACGAGCAACCTGCACACCACCACCGACACACAGGCGGTGATCAGCTCCGCAAATGCCGCACAATCCGAAGCCGCCGACGACCATCGTTCGGCTGCCGGCAAGCGCGCCTGCAGCATCGGGAAACAGCTTGCGTGACAACACGGACACGGAGGACATGATCCCTGCATCGGCAACGACAAACGCGCGGCCGCATTCCGGACCGCGGCCGCATGCGTCATGTATGCGGTCGTGCTGAATATGTCGCCGGCCACGATTTGCGGTGCTGGCTATACTGTCCGTCCCTCACGGATCAGAGACGTCCATGCCTTCGACCGCCTGTTTCAAGGCCTACGACATCCGCGGCCGCATCCCCGACGAGCTGGATGAAACCCTGGCCCGCCGGATCGGCGTTTCGATGGCCGGTCTGCTCGGCCCGGGTCCGGTGGTCACCGGCCGCGACGTGCGCCTGAGCAGCGCATCCCTGCAGCAGGCAGTCGGCGAGGGCCTGCGCGCAGCGGGGCGCGACGTGATCGACATCGGCCTGTGCGGCACCGAGGAAGTCTATTTCCAGACCGCCCACCGCAAGGCGGCCGGCGGCGTGATGGTCACCGCCAGCCACAATCCGATGGATTACAACGGCATGAAGCTGGTGCGCGAACAGGCCCGGCCGATCAGCTCGGACACCGGCCTGTTCACGATCCGCGACGCCGCCTTCGCTTCGCTCGATGCGCCACTGCCGCCGCTCGTCGGGGCACTGTCCACCGATGCGGACAAGTCCGCCTACATCGAGCACCTGCTCGGCTACGTGGACCTCGCCGCGCTCAAGCCGCTGAAGATCGTCGCCAATGCCGGCAACGGCGGCGCCGGCCCGGTCGTGGACCTGCTGGCAAAGCACCTGCCGTTCGAGTTCATCCGCATCCAGCACGAGCCTGACGGCAGCTTCCCCAACGGCATCCCCAACCCGCTGCTGCCGGAAAAGCGCGCCGCCACCGCCGAGGCGGTGCTCGCGCACAAGGCCGATTTCGGCATCGCCTGGGACGGCGACTTCGACCGCTGCTTCTTCTTCGACCACACCGGCCGTTTCATCGAGGGCTATTACCTCGTCGGCCTGCTGGCCAAGGCCTTGCTTGCGCGCCACTCGGGCGAAAAGATCATCCACGACCCGCGGCTGGTCTGGAACACCATCGAAATGGTCCGCGAGGCCGGCGGCATCCCGGTGGAATGCAAGAGCGGGCATGCCTTCATCAAGGAAAAGATGCGCGCGGAAAATGCCGTGTACGGCGGCGAGATGAGCGCGCACCATTATTTCCGCGCATTCTCGTACTGCGACTCCGGCATGATCCCGTGGCTGCTGATCGCCGGGCTGGTCAGCGCCAGCGGCCAGTCCTTGGCCGCACTGCTGGACGACCGCATGCGTGCCTACCCGTGCAGCGGCGAGATCAACTTCACCGTCACCGATGCCAAGGCCGCCGTCGCGCGCGTGCTCGAACACTTCGCCGCGCAAGCGCCCAAGCTCGAACACGTCGATGGCGTCAGCGCCGACTTCGGCAACTGGCGTTTCAACCTGCGCAGCTCCAACACCGAACCGCTGCTGCGCCTGAATGTGGAATCGCGCGGCGACGAAGCGCTGATGCACGCGCGCACCGACGAGATTTCGGCGTTGTTGAAGCAGTAATCCCCTCACAAAGCAACAAGATCACCAAGGATCGTGATGAGCAAACTGATTCCCGTCATCCTCTCCGGCGGCTCCGGCACCCGCCTGTGGCCGCTGTCGCGCGAGATGTACCCCAAGCAGTTCCTGCCCTTGGTAGGCGACAAGAGCATGCTGCAGGCCACTTGGCTGCGCGTGGCAGCCATCGCAGGCAGCGGCCCGATCGTCGTCGCCAACGCCGAGCAGCGATTCATCACCGCCGAGCAACTGCAGCAGATCGGCGCGCAACCGCTGGCCATCATGCTCGAACCCAGCGGCCGCAACACCGCGCCGGCCATCGCCGTCGCCGCACTGGAGGCCATGCGTTCGGACCCGGAGGCATTACTGCTCGTGCTGCCCTCCGACCACGTGATCCGCGACGAGGCCGCGTTCCGCACCGCCGTGGCCACGGCGATTCCCGCGGCCGAATCCGGCAAGTTGGTTACTTTCGGCATCGTGCCGACCAGCCCCGAGACCGGCTACGGCTACATCAAGGCGGCGATGGGCGATGCCGTCCGCGATGTCGAGCGCTTCGTCGAAAAGCCCGACCAAGCCACTGCTGAGGCTTATCTCGCATCCGGCGAGTATTTCTGGAACAGCGGCATGTTCCTGTTCAAGGCCTCGCGTTACATCGAAGAGATGGAAAACTTGCAACCTGCCATCATCAAGGCCTGCCGCACCTCGCTCGAACTTGGCGCGCGCGATGCTGACTTCGTGCGCCTGGACAAAGACACCTTCGAATCAAGCCCCTCCGATTCGATCGATTACGCCATCATGGAAAAGACCGGAGATGCGGCAGTACTGCCACTCGATGCCGGCTGGAGCGATGTCGGCTCGTGGGCTGCTCTGCGCGACGTGTCTGAACAGGATGCCGATGGCAACGCCGAACACGGGCAGGTGATCCGCATCGGCTGCCGTAACACCTATGCCTATGGCGAAAAACTCATCGCGCTGATCGGCCTGGACGACGTCATCGTGGTGGAAACACCGGATGCGATATTGGTCGCCAAGGGCGAGCAATGCCAGGAAGTCCGCGACATCGTCAAAGAAGTCAAGAAACGGGGCCTGCCGCAAGCCGCATGGCATCGCAAGGTCTATCGCCCGTGGGGGGCCTACGACTCCATCGACAATGGCCAACGCTTCCAGGTCAAACGCATCACCGTCAAGCCCGGCGCCACGCTGAGCCTGCAGATGCATCACCATCGCGCCGAGCACTGGGTCGTCGTCAGCGGCACCGCCGAAGTGACGCGTGGCAATGAAACTCTGCTGCTGAGCGAGAACCAGAGCACCTATATCCCGCTGGGCGTGACCCACCGCCTGAAGAACCCCGGCAAGCTGCCGCTGGAACTGATCGAGGTGCAGTCGGGCAGTTATCTGGGGGAGGATGACATCGTACGCTTCGAGGATACGTACGGGCGCAGTTGAGGTCGTCTGCCGGGCCTGCGGCCCGGCACCGGCCGGTCAACAGTAGATCCACGCCGTGCGTGGATGGATCTTCATCGGAATTGAAGCGTATCCACGCATGGCGTGGATCTACTGTTGACCTCCTTGAGAAAGATTACGAGAAAATTCCACTTCTGACGTCAGCTAATCTGCGGGGGGATTACCCTTGCTGTCCAGCAACTTGGCCAAGTGCGCCTGAACCCGAGCGTGATCGAATCGCTCTGCCAGAAGTGCACGTGCACTGATGCTTGCCGCCAGCCAAGCTGCGTCATCGAGCAGAAAACGACTGATCTCCGAGGCGAATTTCACTGCATCGTCTGTCACGGGCAACAGCCGCTCGATTCCATCAAGGCCTTGCGCACCGACAGGTGTCATGACGACGGGAACGCCATGTGCAATTGCTTCAACCACTTTCCCCTTAACACCCCCTCCGAAGCGGAGGGGCGCCACTACCGCACGGGCAGAGGCATAGCACTGTCCCAGCGATGCGTCGTCTACGCGCCCCATTACCGTGACCGGCAGATCAGCCCGCGGCGGGGCGTATGCCTCCATACCTGATCCGACGATGCGAAGCTGCGCAGCACTTCCGAGCGGCTCCAGCTTCGGCATCACCTCACTGATGAACCAATCAAGCCCATCGACGTTGGGCGCATGGGCCATGCTGCCTACAAAAAGCAGCCCGGCACGGCGTTCCGATGGGGCGATGTCGACCTTGGTGTGCTTGAAGGTCCATAGGGGAAATGCTTCTACGACGGCATGCATTCCGTGCGCATCCAACCACTGCCTGACGTGGTCTACCTCCTCGGTAGAGGGGTAAAGAATGACGTCTGCGTCCCGCCACAGGCGATGCTCGACGCGCCGCAGCATCCACATTTCCCACCTAGCGCGAGCAGTCGGGCGACAGGTCGTTGCCATGGCCTGCAGTCGGCGATAGTGGATATCGTGCCCGTAGTAGAGGCAGGTTCCATGGAAATGCCGGCGCACGGTTGGTAGATGCATGGCAGCAATCAGAGGGCGACTGAGCACGCACGCGAACATCTGTGTCGGATTGGACAGGGCCAACCATTCATCCAGCCCCCCCGTCTCCGAACGCGTTACACACTGGACGCCCTTCTCGACGAGCTGCCGCCGTCCTAGCTCGGAGGACGAAGTGGAGGCTACCCAGACGGTAACCGGGTACCCGCAGTCTTGGATAAGGCCGATGAAGCTTGCAATCGCCCGGGAACCCGCATCGCGATCAGGCTCCGGGAAATCGTGGTCAATGACCAGCACCATGCCACACGGTGGTCGCGTCGATCCCGGAGACAGGGGGGGCATCGCTCCACCCCGCCCCTTCCCCATGTATCGTCCGTACAGCGTCGGTGCAAGGGCCAGAACAACCTCAAGCGCCAAGGTTCTGAAGCGATGCATCATCGTCCGGTCTGCCCGTGGGTCAGTGCCAAGACTTCAGGTCGACGAAGAATTCAGGGAATCCTTGCCACTTGGACTTAAAGTAGGCCGCATTTCGGTTGAAGAGCATTCTGTAGCGCTCGCTCCCTTCACTGGCGCCCGTCGTTTGATGTGGTTGGTGGCGCACGCCCGCCAAGTCACGGAACGCGACAGAGTATCCGGCGCGCTTGATCTGGAAACAGATGTCCGTGTCTTCGAAACACGTCGGATCGTAGAACGTGTCAAATCCATCAATGCGCTCGAACAGCTCTTTGGTCATGAACATGCAACTGGTGCCCAAGAAGCCAATGTCATCCCGATAACCCATAGCCAGCGCTTCCGCATTCATGCCGCGGTTGGGGATGTAATCGGAAATGGGGCCACCAAGGTCATCCCGGTGGGGATCGAACCAGCCCGCGTTCCAACCGATCGCCCCGACACCTTCTTCCAGATTCAGAATGGAAACGGCTTCCGGGAAACAGGTGGGGGCAGTCAGCCACTGGTCTGAATCGAAAAAGGCGATGTAATTGCCCGTCGCGCTCTTCACACCCAGATTGCGCCCAGATGAGCAACCGTTTTCGCTGTTTCGGACAAGCTTGACTTTGTCATGCCCGCCAAAGAGTTCCTCGACAAGCTCGGGCCCACCGTCGGAAGACTGATTGTCCACGACCACGATCTCGTTCAGCCACGTGCCCGCATGGTCAAGCAGCGTCCGGATGCATCGTTCGACGATCCGACGGTTGTTATGAATCAACACCACCGCGCTCACTGA
>Ga0194138_10000501_pt1 | contig 18491 bp, 16 predicted proteins | sample TARM_MetaG_T2_14_FD_134022 | JGI IMG/M metagenome (GOLD analysis project Ga0194138, IMG submission 134022) | Freshwater microbial communities from Pennsylvania, USA, analyzing microbe dynamics in response to fracking - TARM_MetaG_T2_14 (version 2) | ecosystem: Environmental > Aquatic >...
AGCCTTTGAATCTAACTTTTCAAATGTGTGAGTAGGCAAAGATGGCGAATTTCCATCGCCGGCTGATTGATAAACATATCCTATTTTATTATTAAACGGGGCAAAACCTTCTTGAAAAATATCAACTACTGTAATAGTTGGATAAGAAGTTGTGTCGATAATTTCATATCTTAATCCCCTATTATCAACAAGGTAATTACCCATTCTTAAAGGAAACGCTCCCGGTTCGCTTAGATCCAAAGGTGTAACCTGAACAGTGAAAGTATCAGTATTTATAAATGTTGAATTTGCAATATTTGTACTCCATGCTATTTTTGGTAAATATTCATTTTGTCCAAAAGAAAAAAAAGGAATAAAAATCAGTATGAATATTAATCGTTTCATTCAAAAATTATTGTAATTCTCAACTCGTAAGCCGTGTAAAATGTACTAATTGATTCTATTGTCAGGTTATTATTATCAACATCCAAGACACCGGAATAAGCATTATCAAAGTTTCTTAACTGTCTGTATGAACTCCCGGATGTGTTGTACCTGATATTAACCGCTGACGAATAACGCCCCAAACCGTGATTAATTTGCAAATCACCGCCGGAAACGGATAAACTCCATCCCGCAGGAATGTCTGTCGCTGCTGTTGCGCTGCCTGATAATGTACCATTTATTGGCAATGTAATTCTATAAACTGCTTGCATACCTGATTGACTTACTAAATTATTAATACTATCTGCTGTTAAATATTGACTTGTTGAATCTGATAAAAGCACATACCTGTCATCTATATTCATTGAATCAATTCTTGTGCCTGCGTACCACCAAATAACATCTCCTGTTGTATTATCCCATGTTAAACTATCCCAGCCATTCCCTGAACCTGCTGTGTTTAATACATATTGCTTTGTGGCTAAAGTAGTGTCATTTATATCTATTTGAGTAGTTGCCCTTAAAGAATCACCTGTAAGGATAAACTCTTTAAACGCTTCAATTAATTCATCTCTTGTCTGTGAATAACTCGCAAAATTCAAAAAAATCAAACTTGCTATTAATATTACTTTTTTCATAATTTTTATTTATCAAAGATAATAAATTATAGATAAAATCTATAAATATAAATATTCAATTATTACTCCTGTTAAACTTTCATCGGCATGGATTTCTAAGCTAAATCCTGTTGTTGTTGGCTGACTTGCATCAGAAAAACCCCATCTAACATCATATCTTCTATAAGTTCCGTCTGATTGTTGAACCATTCTGTAAACTTCTGGTTCACGTCCGTAAGGTTGACCTGAAAACGATTGGTCAAAAGTAACAGATACGGTACGAGAAGATAATCCGCTTACCCTCCCAGCTTCTATGTGTCCAGATGCTAATAACAACGACGAAAATGGTATTTTTTTAGGTTCAGCCCAACTTTCTGTTGAGTTATCAACTGGCAGATATATATTCGAAGGATCGATATAATCAACATCTTCTGGCAATCCCTGACTGTAATCAGTTAATTCTCTTATTCTTTTTTCTATATAAGCCATAATTTAAGTTTCATAATTTCCAAAACTAAAATAAATATTATCTGCTCCATCAAAGTCAGATTCTTTTTGAACCATTAAATAAAATCCATCTAAACTTGTTGTTGTTCCTGATTTTAATGTAATTTCAGCAGGACTATTAATTTTTCTAAATGCTAATTTTAATTTAGTAATTTGTCTTTCAGGATCAAGTTCTAAACTTTCTGTCATCCCAAGTCCTATTCCTGTTTGAAAAAATTCAGAAGAATGTAAACCAGGAATACTAAAATCTTCACACATTAAATTTCTTAATGTATTCTCAAATTCTTTTGGGCCAACGCCATTTATATTCCCTGTTTCCCATACACCTTCATATTTTAATAATCCAATCTCAATAAGATTAGAAATAGCAAAATAGCCATTAGGCATTTCATTTGTATTTTTACTACTTGTTTTATCTCGTATTATTTCATCGTTAGCATCTATATTTAACCAAATTAATCCATTTTCTAAATCACTCGGATTCTCTCTTGCAAATTGAATATCTGTTGAGAATATTTTTGTTTGATGTTCTAAATTAAGGTCTTTGTTTCTTGTATTACTCACAATATTTTTAAACGAAACTTCATTTTTTTTAAATCCTTTATATCCTGAATTTACAGTTTCTATTGTTATTTTTTTAAACATATCAGAATCATCAAAAGAATAATTATATGTTTCTTCTAAATATTTTTTATAAGTAGAATCTTCGATTAAATTAGTAGTCGTATATATCCCTGTTGATTTATCTAAAAATTTAATGTGTTCTATTCTTAAATCATATTGTTCGGTAATAGTATTCCACTGTATGAACCAATACAAATTGCCCTGTCCTACAACTTTAAAATAATTTCTGAAATCTTCCATAAAGTCTTTAAATGATAATTCCAGTTTTGAATTTTCTTCTGTTGTGTCTATGTTTTTTCTTAGGGTTAGTGTTGGTAATACAGCAGTTAGGTTAAAAAAGTTTATAAAATTGGTAACATAATTGTTCCCTGTTTGGGTAATTATTGGCATATTTTCTTCATAATCATTCCATAAAAAAGTAGATTTAACGTCTCCTGACGGATATGCTGTATTGTTATATATGTATTTTATTAAGGTATAAAGGTCTATTGCATTTCTGAATGATTCTACTGTATCTGTTGTGGGATATTTTCTTTTTGATGTGAGTTTATTTGCCCATTTAAAAGATCCATTGTGTACGTAAGGATCACCATCTGCAATAATTTCATCTCCTAATATCCATTCAGTATATTCTCCATTATATGGTTTTCTTGTCCATAAGGTATATCCGATTTTTCCATCTGGGTCTGATTTTCTTAGATGCCATGTATCAGGAGCATTATCAGGAGGAACTGGAAGATTATTTGAATCATTTTTTGTCTCTTTTTCTTCTCTTGAAAACAAACATGTACACCAAAAATATGTTTCTTTATGAAACCATTTTCTTATTGTATCTCCACGCCAAACTGTAACCTCTGATAATTCCCAATCTTCTTCACCTAAAATATCAACAAGTCCTTCACTTTGATCTTCACTTTGGTATAGATATAATCTTGTTCCCCTTTCCTGCATTCCATATTTTTTACTTCCAAACATGCTTGCTTTTGGAGCAAATGGTATTTCAGATCCTGCATTTTCAAAGTAATCGACTAAATCTGGGTTATCATTTGTTTTAATGAGTTTATAAGCTTTACTATCAATTGCCCATATTCTATTATGCTTTAAATCATTATCATTAAATTGGACTTTTACTTCTTTTGTTGTTACGTTTATTGGATTGCCCGAAACAGAAACATTGATTGAAGTATAATCTAAACTTCCAATTTCCATTTCAACCAACAAAGCAGCGCTTTGCCCAGTTGATAAATTAATTGTTTGTTCTCCAGAAAAATTGGTAGTATTAATATCTGTTGTTATTCCACGAGAAACTAATATTGAACTATCTATCTCATTTAAATTACTATCATATTTTTTTAAATAAATAGTATATACGCCTGAACCAGATATATTTTTTGCTTTTGCAGATACGGTTACATTTAATATATATCCTTTATTTGTATTGTAAATAAATTTATTATGTGTTAATGTAGCGCCTACATCATCGCTTGCTCCTTTTGCTGAAGGTATATTACTACTACTTAAAGTAATCGGAAGTGTATGATTATTGAATTGGTTATAATCAAATCCAACCGTTCTTAATTTCCAAAAACCATTTGCTGTTATTTCCCCACCAATTATTCCAACTTTTTCTTCCCAATTCTCTAAAAGTGGAGTATATTGATCAAGTATTGCTGGTTTTACAGTTATTGTTTTAAAGTGTTTCCCCGATTTGAATTCACAATCTTTGTGTGAAAAATATCCTTCAAATGAACGTTGAGAATCTTCATATTTTATTTTTATTTCATCTGGATATTGTATTTCTGAAAAACCATCAACCCCGGCAATAAGATTATATCCTAAATATTTATTACTACTTAATTCGCTTTGGGTTTTAGGATTATTTGAAAAAGTTACTTCGCCCCACTTATAACGCCAAAAATATTGACCATCTTCACGTTCATAGTTAAATGGACTAACTTTGGCAGCAAGAATTTCGTTATATCCGGTTCCATCGCCAATGTCTAAGTAAATTTTATATTTTTCATTAAATCTCATCTATCGTTTTATACAAAGTTATAGAAATTATCTATACTTCATTAATCGTTTGCAAATAATCATTTACCTTAAATCTGAAAACTATAATTATCAAATCAGTATTATTATAAGTATCAGACTTTTCAGGATTTTCTATGTCATACATTTCGTATTCGTTCCCATTTAACGTAGTTGTTACTGTTCCATTGTGAGAAACAACCCTCAACCCTGCCAAAAACTCTAAGGTCTTTCGATAACCTGTAACTATGTATTCTACAATATGGTTTCTCGAAGTATGTAACGGGATATTACCATAACTCTTTTCAACTGTTTCTTCTGACAATTCATAATCTTCTGTGTGGTTTTTAGTTTCCAGATAAACAGTATAACTATCGCCGTTTAAATCTAATGTTCTCCCACCAATCATTAAATCATTTCCAAAAGAGACTGTTATTTTTAAAAGGGTTGAAACGTCATTGCGCCAACAAAATACGTCTGACCACGCATCTGTTCCGTCATAAGTTATTTTCAAATAATAATGTCCTTCATCTTTACCTGTGGTTGTTGCACCGTTTAATTTAATTTGAGAATAAACGATTCTACCAACTGTTGGTGATTCTACATCAGACACGTATGTGCAATTTCCTGATTTAATAACATTATCGTTTATGTCATAAAGAATATATGTTGGTGTAGCAGAAATTGTTCCGTCAACTATAAACTGAAAGTCAGGTAAGGTGTCTGTCTCAAAAACATGAATAATCTTTTCGTTTTCAGTATTATCATACTGCCTGTTATTCTTGTCAGAATAAAATCCTATTGTGTTATAGCTGTATATCATACCCTGAATTTCATTTTAAGGCCATTTTTATTAACAATTCTGTAATTGCCGGAATATTCTACGACTTCTTTATTATCTTTTTTGTCCCGAATATTTTTTAGTAAAGAATTAGTGCTTTTCAAATCAACTGAACTACCACCTGACCTACCACTTAAAATAGCCTCTGTTTGATCGTTTGGAATAACTGTTGCTCCAACAAATGATTTATCTGAAAACAATGTTGGCTCATTTGGCGTTAAAAAAGTATTCCCACTTCTTGTTAATACCAACTCTCGCTTACCACCTTTTTCTTCACCAGCAATAAATGTTTCCGGTGCATCTTTTGTACCTTTTGCAAATTCAGGTATTGGTTCTGCTAAAACAGTTGCTAATTGTAATGCTCCAATACCTGCTATTATTGGAACTAATGGAATACCTAAAAATCCAGTTTGCTTCAATCCCTCCATTATTGCAGCAGCAGTATCTATAATAATACTAAATGCCGAACTTGCTTTTTCAGAAATAGCCTGTCTTCTTTGAAGTTCACGTTTCTTTTCATTATACCGAACTTCAGCCATTGCTTTTTCTTCTGCGTTTTGTCCGGCTAATTCAGTTTCACGTTTATATTGTATTTCGTTGGCTTGCATTGCCCTTTCATTAAGAGCAGCGTTAAAGTTAAACCCAGCCTGGTTAATTTCTTTTACAGCATTTAATGTATTACGTATTTCTTCACGTTTTTTGTTTTCTACACGTTCTGCAAGTTGTATTTCGGTCTCGGCATATCGTTCCTTTAAGTCTCTTAAATCCTTTTCAGCCCTTGCACGTTCATCTGTTCCTTCTTCCGTTATTCTTACAATTTCCTGTGCAGCATCCATTTCAATCTGAATCATTTTAAGGGCAGATTGAGCCATTATTAACTGTTTGTCCTTACCTCTTTTTTGAGTTGACTGAAATTCTTCTCTTGCACGTTCCGCTTCGGCTATTCTTGCTTTATCTGCACGTTCATAAATACTTGAAATTTCTTGGTCTATTTCATATTGAATACGTTCATCATTTAATTCACGTAATCTTGCATTAAGTTTTGACCTTTCAGTTAAAGTAAGCTCATTTGAATTAAGTTGATGTTTTATTTTTTCTTCTTCAAGCCTTATTTCTTCAAGCACATTACCACGTGCCATTGAAAGTCGTTCAATGTAATGTGCCTCAAACATATCTTCGAGACGTTGTTGGTAAGCATCGTAAAAACTTATTTTGTTCTTAGTATTTTTTTCTTCTTCGCTTAATTCATCTTCCCCGTATTGTGATGCTAAATATGTTCGATATTCAAGCAATCCCCCATAATTCATCACTGCTGTCTCTTCTATTTGGGATTGTTTCTTATATCTTAATTCAGCTTCTTCTAACAATTTTTGTTGCCACTCAATTTCACTTTCTCCGTATAATAACCTAAGTTCATTTAATTTGCTTAATGATATTCTTGTTGATTCTTCTTGTTGTTTTAATTTTTCTTCGGTATTTTTTATTAATTCATCTGTTAGTTTAATTTCTTTTTGTATATAATCTTCATAAGTGTCCTCTCTACTCTTCATGAAAACAGCATTTTCTAAAAAAACTTCTTTGAATCCTTCTTTTTGTATATTGTTAAAATTTTCAAATTCTTTTTTTACATCATTAAGTCGTTTTTTTTCTGTTTCAAAATCAAATGGAATAAGATTATTTTCAGTTTCGCTTGCCGCCTGTTTTCTTCTCTCTAAATATTCATTAAATATTCCATTAATATAATCTTTTGATAATGCTGTATTTTCACCAAATGCCTTAATCCATTCATCTTGTTCAGCGATAACTCTTTCTAAACTAAAATTATCAAATATTCTCACATTTTCTCTCAATATATCACCATACATTCCTGATTTTGCCATTAAGTAATCATAATCAGACATTGTCCCAAAACTATTTCTTAATCCATTAATAGCTTCTGAAAATGTATCTATAATACCAATATAAAAATTACTTGCTTGTATTTCATCAACGAATGATACCCACGAAGTTTTAAGTCTTCCCTGTGCTGCGGCCAAAGTTTCTACTTTTGTTACGGATTCAATTCCATACGCTTCTTCTAATGCAACTGCAAATTTAGGTAATGCTTCTGCCGAAAGAACTTCTCCTGCTTTTAACATTTTATCTAATTCACGTAAAGAAACACCAATTGCATCTGCCATAATACCAAAAGCACCAGGTAATCTTTCACCTAACTGCCTACGTAATTCTTCTGTTGTTACTTTTCCTTTAGAAATCATTTGTTCCAAAGCAAGGAAAACACCATTAACTTCATCTGTTCTAAGCCCTAATACAGCAGCAGCCTTAGCCGCTGAATCAAATATTTGTTGTGTCTCCTGTGCAGATATATTAGCTTGCATGGTAGCAGCCCTGAATTTAATGTATCTTTCAGTAAGAGTTAGTATATCCTGACCATAATTAATGGCCGTCTCTGAAAGAAATATATTTGTTTGTGCAAATTCACTTGAACTCTCAATAACTGTTTTCATTGAAAAATCCAATGAATCTAACTTAGTTGTTAGTTTTAAAAGAGTTGAAGTAAAAAATCGGACAATTTCAGTTATTCCAAGCATTGCAGCAGCATAAGCTAATGCTGATTTAGCAAGATTTTTAAACATTTGTGTTAACCCACTACCTGATTTTTTTTGTTTTTCGGCTGCTCTTGTCGCTTTTTGCTGTTCTCTTGTAAGTCTTTGCTGCTCTTTTGTTTGCTCTCTTAATTGCTGTTTCCCTTGTTTAATTATGGCATTAAAAGATTTTGTGTTTTGAATGTGTTTTGCAAGAATAGCATTTCCAGCTTTTCTTGCCGCCGCCGCTTCCTGTTGTGCTTTTCTTTCTGCCTTTTGACCTGTTATTGATTCTTTTGTTTCGGCATTTTTCTTTCTTAATGCTTCTTTTGTTCTAATTATTTCTTTTGCATATCCTGTTGTCGATTTTTCTAATTGAGCAGTTAATTTTCCTAATTGTTGATGCTGTTTGGCAAGTTCTTTTTCCTGAAATGTCATTTCTTCCAATCCTGAATCCTTAACGCTTTTTCTGGTTTCTTCAGCGGACTGCATTATCTTCTTGAACTCCAACACTATTTCCTGAAACACTTTTAGTGCTTCCGGTGTAATTATGTCATTCTTTTGAATTGTTCCGCTCATTGCTTTCTTTTATATCTTTAAGTATTCCAATCCATTCCTGCAATAGGATATCGCTTTTAACCTCGTACCCTTCTTTCCGCACCTTTGCCAACATCACAAAAAAATCAACCGGTTTTGCATCTTCTTTGGGCTTTTGCTTTAACTCATGGTTAGTAATTTTACCCTGAATTTTTTGGTGAATCTTTTTAATATCACCTTTTATTCCCATGTTAGCAAGGATATCAATCGCTTCTTCATCTCCTAATTTTACCAATTCAAATGCTGATAACATTATTAAAAGTTCAGCATCCCACTTTACGTCTTTGCGTAAATCCTTTAAAAAAATCTCAAAAGAACTTTCGTCAACTTCACGATAATACCTTTCAGTTATCTCCTGCCATCTCTTTTGAAGAATCTTCGGGCTTGCTTTCCCCAACAGGTTCATCGCCTTCAACCACTTTTCGTTTAGACTTTGAATCTCCTCCTGTGGATTTTGACTTTCCTTTAGATTTTTTTGTCTTTGAACTATCTCTGCTAACTCCTTTTGAATCCGATAAAACGTTTTTGCGCTTATGGTTTCGAAACTTAATAATTTCGACAATTCCGCGGCCTCTTTCCGTGAATCCTTCCGGTTCGAAGTCATAAAGCCTGCCAGCACCCCTTTCAGTCCACGAATAAATTTGAATATCTTCTTCATTTGCTATTGCTATATTAATTGCAAGTTTTTTTATCCGCCCTAAATCCTGTCTTATTGTATTATGACAATTGCATCCCATAACTTTTATTTTATAAATTCATTAAACAAACTCTTGTAATACTTTTTTTCTTCGTCTCCCATGCCTTCATATAATCGTCTTAATCGTCTTTTGTAGATTAAATGAATGATTATTCCGATTAAATTAAAACGCCCCCTGTGTTGATTTATAGCATCAATCCAGACTAAATGCTTTATGTGAAATTTAGTACCCAAGTTGTTTTCGTATTTTATTCTGAATCATAGGAAGGATATGTACTTTAAACTGAATCATTCGTTGTTCGTTTGGAACATAAATATTGCTCCCATAATTAGATTCAAGTTTTTCAGCCTTACCATCATTCGAGAATATTTCAATTGCTTTGTCTTTAATAACAGCATCCATCTGTTCATAAAAATCTCCCTCGTTATAAAGGTTCATATGCGGAAGTGTAGAAGATTTTATACGTCCTTTATTTAGTTTCATTTCAACATAACTTTTACTTTTTGGTGAATAAGTTTTAGTTTTACCTGTTCTTGTTTCCCCCTCAGTTAGTTGTTCTTTCACTAAATTTATAAGAACTTTTTCTTCTTTATTTATAACTCCTTTAACTACATTCCAAATATCGAGTTTCTGAAATCTGTCAAGTTGCTGTTCTATCTTATCCATTTTAAAAAGATTAGTGGGGCGTTAATTCCCCACTAATTTTTAGAACGTTATATCAACCGCGCCAGAAGAAATAATCAGAATATCATCTGATCTATCAGCCGGAGAACCGATATTTACTGTTGTTCCTGTTACAAATAATGTTGTTCCAGAAGCAACAAGAGTATATCTTCCCCTTACCGTTGTGCTTTCGGTAACACTGTCAATAACAGAAGTTGGAGAATTAGAAAGAACCCAGTCTCCAGGAACATCTAAAAGCCCTGAAATTTCCTTGCTATCTCCACCACAATTAGCGGCAATATCAACTACTACTTCAGAACCAGACGAAGAAACAATTGATAAATCAACCTCTGTTAATCCATCAACATCAGCAACATCCCAGCTCATTTCACGGCTATAATCATAATCATTAATATCCCGATAATCTGCCAAATCAACGGTAATAGCAATCATTTCAGGTGTTCCATCCATCGAAGGCAATGTGGCCTTAGCAACATTCAGTTCATTAACTCTAATAGGAACTATATTAATTCCTGAATCAATTGTACGTCCCCTAATAACATCACCATAAATAAGGTAAATTCCCTCGTTAAAGCCCCTGAAATTTGCCAGTTGCTTTTTAGTACATTCATTGAGATCGAAAGAAGCAGTAAAACGATAATCGCCCTGCTCCATCAATTTTCTTGAACCATCAGCATATTCATAATATTGTGGTTCAGTTGAATTGTCCTCAAAGTTTTTCATATTGTGTAACGGAAACACATTTTGAGCCTTAACTTCTTCTATCCAACTTTCTTCAAGCAAGAAATTTTCGGCAGTTTCCGTATGTGAACTTCTCGCGAACATCAATCCGGTTGGTTTGCCGAATCTACTTTTTTTGTTGCAAAAGTTCTGTCCCGTGTAACCAGTTGAACTACATGTCATAACATCTATTATTTTTATAATTTAAATTAATACTAAAACTAAAGTTAAGATATGGCTGCATATTCCTGAATTGTATTCTTTCGGTATTAAAATCAGAAAATATGGTTTCCAATCCAGTGTTAATAGCAGTTACCTCATTAAATTCCTGAACAGAGGCTAATGCTATTAACATTGCCTTCTCGTCCTCTCTTTGTAAGGAACCATTATCAATTTTATCAAGATTGACTGAAAAAATAACATTGCAATCTACAGAAACAATACCATTAATTTCTCTTGTGTTGTTCAGGTAAAAAGCAACTTCACCATTGGTTTTGTCATTAAGAAATACCTCTTTATAATCTTTATCAGAAACAAACACATAGGGTGCATAAACACCATCGCTTGTCCTTTCCCGATAAACTTTATGATAAACGTCAATATCCCACGAATAGTTATCGTTAAGAAATGAATCTATCTTATTAATACAAGAGTTTATCTCTTTGTCAACCCCAACGGCATTATTTTTAAGGTATTTAGCCATTAAACTGAACTTCTTTTAACTGTTAAACGTTTTGGTGATTTTAAAAACCTATCAAATGACCTTTCAATGGATTTCTTTGCCTCTTTAATTTCAGTCATATACTTTTTAGCTACTGTGTTAGTAGATAAATCGGAAGCCTGAAAATCAAGATAATTTTTGTCAACTCCAATTTCTCTTTGTTCAAGATTTGTTCTTACATTTGAATTAAACCTCAACATCTGGATAAAATCCATTTCAGCTTGTGCCTGATATGCTTTCCCAAAATGCAGAATGTTGTTTGTAATGTAATTACTTGAATCAAGATAAGCAGATACATTAAAATTCAATCCGTTTCCGTATGAAGTTTCAGTGTATGTTGCTCCTTGTGGTGTACTACCCTGCCCAATTGCCGGGTAACAAACAAATCCATTATACTTTAACGGGTCATTAAACGCATTGTCTGAATAAACTTCCTGTGAAGGAAATACAAAGAAAAACCTGCCTTTACCTGAAATAGTGTAGCCAACATCTTCAAATTCCAACAGTCCGTTGTTAGGGTTTAAAGTAATTGTATCAGCCACAGCCCCCTGATTCACTACTGAAACAGTTATAGGTGTGGTTGTATTGGCCTGTAAAGCCATTTGGTTAATCTTAATCTTCACATAATCAGAACCCTTTGGTTCAAAAACCCATGCCGCATAATCATTTGGCAGTGTTATTAAACTCTCACCAACGTCATAAATAAATTGGTTTTCAATTAACTTCTTATGAAGCGACAATTGCGAAAGAAGATTATCCTCGACAGTCCATAACCATGACTTAATCCGTAAACTTTCTATATTCGTTTCAAGCCAATAATCAGTATCAGTAGGTAAATTATTAATGTTAGTCGCCGAAATTGACTGGTAAACCTTACTTTCATAACTTACTACATCTGACTTAACTTTACTATCAGAAAATTTAGAATAAATTGTTGCCTCATCCCATGCCGAAAATATTAAATCTTCATTTGGAAGTATTGACAACAGGTTATTAGCAGTAAGAATAGGAAGCACACCCCGATTCAGGTAAAGACCTGATTCGGGAGTGCCTCTCAACTCACTATCCAAAACTACTGAACTTGAAAAATCTTCTGCAAATGTCAGTGTCATAATTCAGTTATTAAGCCGGTGCGGTGAAGGTTATAGAACCTGCTCCTGCGCCAACTCCATTTACAAACCAACTTGTTCCATCACTTATCAGTTCTACATAATCACCGATTGTTTCGGCAGATGCTACAAAACTGATTGTATTTTCATTCGCAGCAGCTACAAATGCGCTATTCACAATTGCTCCGCCTTCAATTACATCTACATTAGCAACTACTGTCCAATCAGTCGTTGCAAAATCAGCCCCTACAATAAACTTATACTTAACTCCACTTGTGGGTGAAGGCAATGTTATTGCTGCTCCTGCTGCTGCTGCTAAAACAAATGTTTTATCAGAATCATCCACATTCAAAGTAATAGCGGTATCGATAGTTGTTACCCTATCTGCAAGAACAGGATCAACTAAATATTCATCAATAGGCACAACTTGCGTTTCACCGGTTGACTTTGCTTTCAAATAATCTTTCATAATAAATTCCTCCTATTTTATGTTGTTGCACCAACAAGTTTAACAATATCCTGTGGTCTTGTTGCAATGTCACTATTGTAACGATAAACCACGTAAAACCTGAACCAAAGTGCCATTTCTTCAAAATGGGTCATTTTAAGGTCAGTACGAGTACCCGGAGTTACTAACGCTGTTCCGTCGGTTGCTTCGGAATTCACATATACGTTTGCACGCATTTTCATGTAAGGAAGTTCAACATCTGAAATCGACCATTCTTTCCCTGCAATACGAGTTCCATTACGGAAATCATAAGGATAATTTTCATACAAACCTAAAGCACCGTCCCTTACGAAGAAACCGTTAAAGTTTGCAGAGGTAGCAATTTGGTCTGAAATATAACGCCTGTCATCCGGCATATACAACTGCTGCCATGAAATATTCTTACTGTTCTGAGTATCATATTTCATGCTCTCAGCATCATTTACTACCAATCCGGCAGGTGAAGTAACAATCCTATAAGCACCAGGCAATTGGTTGGCAATCATAAGCTGTCCCAAATTATAGAACATAGTGTCTTTTTGAGCTGATTTATCAATAGTCAACTCATCATTTACTGCGCTAAAGCTAAATGTTCCATCCCCCTGTGAAATTTGTGTATCATAATCAAGCACCTGTGTTTTTCGTGCTTCCATTACAGTTTCCACAATGTCATCGGTAGTAGCCGCACATGCTTTAAGCACGTTACGCATTACCTGGTCAAAATACCACTGTCCATCTACCTGATTTTCAGCGTGTGCAGCAGGATAAAACCTGAATCCGCTGAATACATCATAAGCAGTAAAGTAGTAAGAATCAGTCTCTCCCAAATTAACGGGAATATTAGCAAACCCCGGAGTGGTGTTTACTGTTACGGTCTGGTCTTTCAATACAGGAATTTTTGCATTTCTTGCATTGGAAGATGTAGCCAACACCTCCTGTACGCTCGGTGGAACGTAGTCAACGGCAGATGTTGAATCTTTCGCCAAATTTAGCATACCATAATTAGCTTCACGCTTCTCATTAGTTGCTTCTCTGGCTTGAAAGTCATTAAGTACTGTTGAATCTAAAAAAGCCATTTTTTATTAATTTTATAATCTATTTTGCAGTCTTTTGCGACAAAATCTTTTGGTTTAGTTCTGCAAACTCTTTAGCGTAACCTTTGCTTGTCGGTGATAACCCCTTAGAACCCAGATATTCTTTTATCAATGCTGTTCTTTCCTTTGATGTTGCTTCTTCCGGCACGTCAAATGGTACGCCTTCGATTTTGATACCTTTCGGCTTAGAACCAAAACCTTTCGATTGTGCGCCTTTTATTAAGGCATTTAACTCTTCGTCTTTTTTTACTAAATCGGCAAGTTTTGTTTGTTTATATTCGTTTTCTTTGTCAATCGCAATAGCCTCACCGTCAACTATCTTGATGTTATAATTTTCTTCTACATTTTTCTGAAACTGGCTCCATTTATAATCAGCCTCATACTTATTCACGTTTTCAGGGAAAGTGGGTTTAACCTTGCTATAAGCAACTTCACGTTTCATGTTTTCGTGTTCCTGTGAAATGCTTTCGTATTTCCCTTTGTAATCGTTTTCTTCCCATTCAGCAAATTGGGCTTCTTTTTCTTTTAGTTTGTCAAGTTGTCCTTTTACCTCATCGAGTTCAGCTACTAAAGTGTCGTTGTGTCCTGAATTTTTTAGTTTGTCATTAAGTTCTTTTTCCTTACGCTCTAAAGTAGATTTCTGTCCTTTAAAAAAGTTTTCACTTGCCAAAGAAAGATAATCAGCTAATTTCTGACCTTTCTCACGTTGGATTCCGGTTGTTTCCTCTACTTTCTTTGCTGCACCTTCTATGATGCGTTCAGCATTCTCGTTGGCCTTACCAGACCATTCTTTTTCCTTTTCGGCTAAAATAGTATCTGTATATTCAGATATTTTGCCTAACTGTTCTTCGTTTAATCCTGTCTCTTGGATTATTTCTTCTGGAAATTCCATAATTAATCTTTTAATTTGTTCATTAATTCCTCTTTCTTCCATCCACCAAACGGATTTTTTCCAAACTTCTCTTTATAAAGTTCAGTAAGTTCCGCTTTTGTTAAATCTTCAAATGTCGATTCCTCAATTTTTTCTTTTTCAAGTTCCTGTTTTGGTTGGCTAAATTTAGCTTCAAGTGCGGTTAACCTTTCAGACAACTCATCATTGCGTTGTTTTTCTTTTTCGTACTTGTCCTGAATAGTTTCTTCCGGTGTGTTTAACTTAATTAACACCTCTTTAAGTTTCTGTTCGTAAGGTGTTTTATCAACTTCGTTTTCACCGTCAACTGCTTTAACGATTCTTATTTTATCGTTAATATAACCCTGAAAAGGCAAATACTTTAAAAACTTGTTAAAGTTTGCGCCTTCCCGAAATTTCTGTTGAATTTTTTCAACCTTTGGCATTCCGTCAGTCCCATGACTGTAAACTCTCTGTGTTTCAACTACTACTGTAATCATGTCTCTACGATTTTAATTAAATCACTTAATAAATTATTTATTGTAGCCAGACGTTCTGGCCTTTCGTTTTCAAACATTTGATAGAACGCAACTATATCACCATATTTAGCCTCAAACTGGCTAATCCAATAGTTAAACCTTGTTTGGAGTTCAAATACCTCATCTGACACTTTCCCTGCGTTTAACGCTGTCTCAAATTCATCATCTGAAATATATGGTAAAAGGTCGTAAAGTATCTTTTGACGGTTTAACTTATTCTCATTGCCCCTGTATCGGTTTTCGTTTATCCTTATTAAGATATTCTTACGTTCAATAGGATTATTAGACTTTCCCAAATTAGCATAAAGCATTGATTCCGTATCTAAGAAAAAGTCCGAACCGTAAAATATGGATATTTCCCTTACCCTTTCACCGTATTTAAGTTTAAGCATGTCATAATCAGACAATTTACGGATATAATTGAATGAATCAGCAAAATAGATTAAGGTGTTCTGCAAAACAGATAAAGATTCTTCTACCTGTAATTCGTTTTTACTTCCCTCTTTCAGTCCATCAATTATGCCGCCTACGATTGTGTAGATTATGGAATGTTCAATTTCTTTTATCCTTTCCCTAAGGTAGTTCATGGCCTCAACAGGCAAATAGTGGAAATTAATAAGGTTTTTAACCGTTTCCATGTCAATAGAACCATCTTCTTTGTCTATTACAGGTACTTTGTATATAGAACCTGCCTGTAACATAGAATCACCACTTTGCGGGTTTGTGCTTTGTATTTCGGCACGTTGCGAACTCATCATATCATTAGATGGAGGTTCATCTTCGTTGCCGTCAATATCTTTTGAATCCTCTATTTCAATATCTAACTGTGTAACAATAGGAATAGCCCCATTGGGTTCAGTCATTTTTTGTAAGGTTTTTAGGAATGTGTATTCTTCCAATTCCTCACGGATATATGTAAAAATAGATTCCCTTACAGCCCAACCTTCACCTATTATCTTAGGACTTATAAAATGAACAGGACAATGACCTAAATTATGTTCTACAACATTATATTCATTAAATTCTTTGTCAAAGAACGAATATTTAGTATCGTCAATATAGATATATCCATCTTCGTCTATTCCTTCAACCTCTCCCTTAAATGCTATTGCCTTAATCTTCCCATCATAGGTTTTTTCTATTGACTTAACTTCGTCTATGTCTATGAAGTACCGATAAGGATTACCGTCAATCATATCAGAAACTACAAGCGAATTATGTTTAAACAACATCCTTCCAAATAATTCCTGTTCAAACTGCTTTATATCCAGAAGTTTATAGAAGTCAACATCTTCTGCACCGTCAACGATATACTTAAACTCGCTGTTTTCAGCATTAAACACCCTTCTTAGCTGCGGAGCAATTTTATTGTTTATAAGTTTTGAGGAAGGTAAAGGTTTTCTTAAAAATCTGAAAAATGAAAGGAAATTATCAGTTTTGAATACAGATTTAACGAAATTTAAGAAATAATCGTGTGTTTGATACTTTCTTTCAGCCCATGTGTTTAAATATTCAGAAGTCAAATAATTTTCCTGCATATCGGACATAGTAAAGTATGCAAGTTGCTTTTCTTGCATAGCAGCTTTATGCAGATACTTCTTATTATACTGATTTTCAATAAATTCTTTGCTCATTCATAGTATTTAAGCAAGGAAAGGTGTCTTTACCAACAACAAATGTATAAATTTTATTTATAAATAACAAAATATTATAAATATTATCTATTAACTTTTACTTTTAATTTTTTACCGGTATGCCTTTTTAGATGAAATATCATTTTCATTAAAAGCACATCAAAATAGTCTGGAGAACGCCCCAACTCTTGTTTCATCTGTGGTTTTTTGATTAATTTCTTCTTTTGGTCGTCCAAATCTGTGTTATCTCTTCTCAAACAAACGCTTAACTCTTGTTTTATGGCTTCTTCCTGTTTTTCGGTACAAATTACTTTGATTTCTCGTTTATTTATCATTTCTGCTAATTTCCACGCACATTCTGATTTAATATTATCAAATTCACGACTTTTTGTTGCTCTTTTATTGCCCCTAAATGGTTTTATGTTTTTAATATAACTTTCCAAATAGTTTCCAAGTCCGTCAGCATCACTTACAACCTTAGAATTGTAAACACCCTTCGACTGAATTAACTTTTTAAGGTCTTTTTCAATCATTTTACCTGTTGCTTTAGTTTTGTCGATAGTAAATTCAGCAACATTACCACGCCAAAGTACAGCTACAAACCTGTCCCTGCCGGACATAGCTAAATCAGCACTTATATATTTGTCGTGTGAAGGTTTTACTTTATCATTTGCAAACAAATCATTGATAGCATCATAATCAACTAACATATCTGGATTATCGTCATAATCAAAATTTCCATAGACTAAACGTTGAATCCTTGTTTTGTCGTTTTCTTTGATTACACCTTCAATCCATTTTTTAATTGCTGGGTGCGGATTATCTGCCGGTAATGCGGGGATGAATTTTCGATAGTCTGTTTCTATTCCGTCCCTATATGGAGAATAGAATCTTTTATAAACATGACCTTTATCAGGGTTAAATGTCTCTAATACCTTCGCAGTAATATCGTATTCTTCGTTTTTACACCATCCACACCTCGCGCTTAATGTACCAATGGCATCTACATGGGATTCATTACTCTCATCAACCGCAGCGCATGTTAATTCTAACCCACCAAACCTTGTATAAAGAGGATCAGAAGGCTGATAGGCCATATCTATAAGATGAATTTCACTTCCATTTGTAAATTTTATCAATTTTCCGTTTTCTGAATATTTAAAGTCAACATCTCTTTTTAATCGATAAAAAGAAAATATAGTAAAAAGTGTTCGTAATACTGTTATTTTTAAAACCGTTAATTCTTTACGCCCCAATCCATAAGCAACCCCGGGATAAGCCAAACACTCAAATGTTATCCAAAAACATTCTAAAAGAGACTTTCCGCTCCTACTACTACCACCATAACCAACTGATAATGTGATTTTATCCTTTAATAACCTTAATGCGTTAATCTGTTTTTGAGTTAAATAGTAGTTTTTTTTATCTTTGCTCTGACCTATTGGAATATCCTGATACATTCCTTTCTTATAAGCCTCAATATAAAACTCAGTGAGTATATCCATAAATTTTATCTATATCTTACAAATTTAATTAGAATGAATCGATAAAACAAACTTTGGTTAATTCAGTTTATTTAAGTAATTTAGTGTTCAAATTAAAACTACTGATATGAAAGGAAAAGAGAAACATTACTTTACAGGAGATTATCCTGTATTAGATTTTTGGGACGGAAACCCAGAATATAGAGG
>Ga0194138_10000502_pt1 | contig 18487 bp, 39 predicted proteins | sample TARM_MetaG_T2_14_FD_134022 | JGI IMG/M metagenome (GOLD analysis project Ga0194138, IMG submission 134022) | Freshwater microbial communities from Pennsylvania, USA, analyzing microbe dynamics in response to fracking - TARM_MetaG_T2_14 (version 2) | ecosystem: Environmental > Aquatic >...
ATCTTATTGGTGTAAATCACAAATGTGTATCTGGGATGGTAAAAACTTCAAAGATCTGTTTTGGAGTATGGGGACAGACTCAGAAAGTTATACACTACCAGAAGATTGTGTACTATTGTCATTTATGGGAAACATTAATGATTATGAAGAATGCAATGAGTATCAACTAAAATATTATGATGATATTGATATCTTGAATCGTTATCACTCAAATCACAGCAAGGGTTGGGGAGGCTGCTTCTTTATTAAGAAAGGTGCTCAACGTTCTCGTGAAAAGATTAAACAAGGTTTGTTGTATAAACTAGAGGAAGCCGAATACAACATTCGTTCCGCAATGAGTGACAAATTGCGGACAGAAAAAGAACTTGATAACTTGAACAAACCAGAGTATGATTTGGATAATATTTATTTTTAAGGAAAATAATATGAATAGCTTAGTAGATATTAATGGAAACACTATTAAAAACAACGCACTTATTTCTTGGAATGTTTACGACGGTGAAGATTATTCCCAGTATACATTTATTGGTATAGTTGTTGATTACAGTAGTGGCGAAGCTGCCAGACCTTTAATTGACAAGTATGTAGTGTATCTTGGTGGAGGTATTGATTTTGGTCGGGGAATTGGGAAGAAATTCTCATTTGATGAGGTTATCAATGAATCAGAAAATAATGATGAAGGTATGGTAGGGATTACTGTGCTTGGTTCTGGTTCAGATGTCCCAAAAGTTTTGAAACAACATTTTAATATCTGAGGAGAAAAGAAATGGATAAAGTACGAGAAGAATTTGAAAAATGGGCTAAACAATTCTTCAAACTGGATGCAGAAGATTGGGGAGAATATATTGATTATGAGACTCAATGGGCTTGGACAGTATGGAAAGCTTCACGAGAATCTATTGTTGTAGATCTTCCTGAAAACTGCAAAGGGAATGCTTTGACAGTTTCAGAACTTAAAGAACAACTTGATAAAGAAGGAATTAAGTATGACTTTTAAAGATAAACCAAAACAACTGTTCTCTGCACAACAACTATTAGAAATTAATAGTTCTGCTACTAATTTGGCTAACTCTGCAATGTTTGAAGCGGGGATCTTAGCTTTAGGTGGTGATCGGTGGGTCGGGCAGGAGGAGGGTGCATTACTGCCCCACATGAGGCAGATGTTGCGTGTGTTGCCGTTGAAGTTTATCATGGAGATGATTACAGAGCAAGAAAAGGAGAAGATGAGTGGAAAAGAAAGTAACACAGAAAAAAACGACAAGTAATAAAACTACCAAACCTAAATCTTCAGATAAGAAAGTTACTACAAAACAACCTGTTAAGAAGAAATCTAATTTTGATATACATGCACCACTATTTAAGACAAAAATGGAGTATGTGTACAAATGGCTGGACTATATGGATGAGACATATAATGATCCAAATGACGAATGGCTCAGTTGGGATGAGTACATGGTTTGGGCACCATGGCTTCGTGATGTGGAGTTTTATAAATCTAACAATATCCCTTGGACATTATTAAGTTGCCATGAAAGGATCCAGATGGGGATCTATGATCCGGTTAGTAAGAAAAGTCTGGATGATAATGACAAACCTTAGTATACTTTAGTTACAGAGTTGTTATAGGAGATTAAAATGAAAAGCAAAATCAAAGGGTGGACAATGTTGGTATTTATTGGTATCATTCTTGTTGTCGCTACATTTGTACCAAGTGTCAGCGCCACCGAAAGTAAAGCACACAGCAGATACAAACTTGTTTCTGAATCGGTTTCAGGAAATTACAAGACATGTTTGTACCGAAATGTTAGGGGTGAGACCAAGAGCACAAGTATCAACAAAGGTAAGCGTTGTCCCACTATATATTGATTAAGGAGAAAGAATGAAAAAGGTTGTAGATATTATTAAAGAACTTCGTCAAACATCTTCTCGTAATGAGAAGGAATCAATCTTGCTTGCAAACAAAGATAATGAAATTCTAAAGAGAGTTTTCTATCTCGCTTATGACCCAAGCATTAACTTTTATATTAAAAGTATCCCTTATGAAGATAACTGGAAACACGGTGAATATTTCGAGTATGATGAGGATGAAGAATTTGAGATTTTGTTTGATGTCCTTGAAACAATTTATTCTCGTGAAGTGACAGGAAATAAAGCAATTTCTTTCTTGGTTGGTGTCTTGTCAGAACGATCAACTGAGGTGCAAGAACTTGTTTGCAATATTGTCAAGAAAGATTTAGATTGTGGTGTACAGACAACCACAATTAATAAAATCTGGAAAGGTTTGATTACAGAACCACCATATCTATCGTACACACTGTTTAGTGAAAAACTAATTAAGAATTTCAAACTTCCGTGCTATTCTCAAATTAAACTTGACGGTCTCTATGCAGACGTGTTTGTTACTAATGATTCTGTTAGTTATCGTTCACGAAGTGGTATTAATTGCAAGTTCAAACTACCTAATACTGTAGAAGAGAAACTAATGGAGTTGATTACAGATTCAGGAGCTGGTTTTGTCCTACACTGCGAAGCACTTGTCCGTAAAGGAAACAGTTTTACAGAATTTGAAGAACGCAAGATTGGTAATGGATACTTGAACAGTGATGAATCTGATCCAGATAAAGTTGTTATTGTTCTCTGGGATGTTGTTAGTATTGATGAATATAATAATCGGAAATCAACAGAAAACTATATTGAACGTTTTAATCTGGTAGAAAATATTGTAGGTTATGTTGACACACCACACATTCAAATGGTAGAATCTCGTTTCTGTAATACAACACAAGAAGTTATTGATCATTTTGTAGAAGCACGTTCTAAAGGCATGGAAGGGACTGTAATCAAGTCACCTAAACTAAAATGGAAAGATGGTAAAGTTAAGGATGGTTTGAAGCTCAAAAATGAATTCGAATGTGAAATGAAAATTATTGGTTTCCAAGAACATAGTAAAAAGTCTGGACAGATCGGTGCAATTTTTGTAGAATCTGAAGACGGTATCGTGAAGTGCAAAGTTGGTAGCGGCTTGACTGATGCACAACGCAAGAAGTTCTTCTTGACACAAGATGAAATGATTGGTAAGATTGTAACAATCAAAGGGAATGATTTGGTAACTAACGAACTGAAACAAGATCAATACAGCATCTTCTTGCCACGTTTTGTTGAAATCCGTGACGATAAAATTGTTGCTGATACATTTGATAAAATTCTAGCAACAAAAGATAGTATTATTGATTTGTTGAAAAAATATTAAAAAGGAGAGTAAATGATTAAACGACAAACTAAATATTCTGCTGGTGCAGACCTTACTTGTTCAAAGCAGATAACTATTGAACCAAATCAAACTATGCTTATACCTACAGACTATTACATTGACAATCATGAGTACCACATGTTTTATATGCTTTCTGCCCGCAGTTCAATTGCGTTGAAAAAGAATTTGCTTTTGATGAATGGTGTTGGTATTATTGATTCAGACTACAAAGACGAAGTAAAAGTGATGTATCGCAATGTTGGCACTGAACCTGTTACCCTTGAAAAAGGCGAACGAATTGCACAAATTATTCCTCTTTCATATCTTCCGTTGTTTGAAGCATTAGACAATGAACGAGAAGGGGGTTTTGGTTCAAGTGGGACAACATAAAGGAGACTCTTAATATGCAGCGGCATCATCTCCAAAGTGGACAAAAGGATAATTAATTTATGGATCTAGGAATAATTTATAACCTACTTCAGAAAGCACAGAATTTAGATGAGTTCATGATGTACAACAACGCAATAATTCAAATCGAAGAAGAAAACCTCTTGACTAATTGCAGAAACGGTAGTAAAATAGACGAAGTGAAATCAGGGAAGAGTAAGATTCTCGGTTTCATTAATCGGAAAACAAAGGAGAATAAATAATGAAACTTAAGAAAATCAACAAAGTTGGTGATTATGTTGTCAAGATGTCACAAGCTGAAATTAATCTTCTTCATGAGCTGTTAGGATATGTCTCTTTTAAAGGACTTAAACAATATCCACTGATGGATAAGACAGTAAAAGACATGTTGAACTTTACAGATGATAATGCTTCAATTGTAGATGTCTATGAGTGTTTTAAGTTTGTAAAAGACAAGACGTTTAAAGATCATGGTTCTCTTGAAGTTATTAAAGATCTGAAGACACAATAATTTAAAAGGAAAATATAATATGGATAGACCAGAAAACAAAATAAACATGAGATACAGTTATCACCAAAAATATGGTGAGATTTGTATACAAAACTATGACCCGTATTTTACTTGGTTAACAAAACAAGACCTTCTGGATATGTTAAAGCTTTTTGAAGAGCAGGGGAATAACTAATGAAAACACTAAAACAGTTTATTACAGAGTTTAATGAGGAAGAGGGATACTCAACAGACATATATGAACTATTTGAAACATTTGAGGAGTGTTTTGATGTTGTACATAAAGAGGTGACTAGTGAGCACTATTGGTATAACAGTGTAATCAAAGTTGTAAAGGTCACTATTGATAGTACAGTACGTTTCTTTGAGTATCCAAGTATTGAAGTAAAAGGTGAAAACCTCGACCGTTGTGATTGTGGTTTTGAAACACCAGACCTCGATGATCTGAAAGAAGTGTTTCCTGTAGAAAAGACAATTACTGTTTACGAATAATAAATTCTAGATATAAACTAAAAGATAAAGGAGAAATAAATGAAGATTAAGAAGAAGCTAAAGAAAGCACAAGAACAAACCAAACTAATTATTAATGCAATTTGGAGTTGTGGCGATCAAGACGAGTGTAGTATGAAGCACGTAGGGCACGGTGTAGGTATGTTGAAAGCAAACCTAGATCCTTCAGTCCAAGATAATTATGTAGATTATCGCTGGGCTGGATACAGCAATGACTATTCAATCTACGAAGAAGAATCAGAAGACTGTATTTTTGTTGAATCTGCTTTTCAGTCTGATTTGTGGAAGAAGGTTAAGGAATTTTATGATGAGTTTGGGGAAGATCTGTTCTATGGTGACATTGATAACGTTCCTTATGCCAAATTCTATTTTGAACAATACTATTCTTAATTAAAATATAAATAATAGATAAACAGAAGGAGAAATAAGATATGGTAAACCAATCCCAAGTAAATGTAGTTCCTGCTGGTACTGAAGACCGTGATGTATTTGTAAAAGAAGTAAACGAGATTATTAAACTTCGTGAAATTGTGCAATCAGCAAAAGATTCTGAGAAAGTTATTCTACAAGGGTTGTACGATACACATAAATATTTACATGGGGATAACGCACTTAAGAAGAGTAAGTTTAATAAATATACGAAAAGTATTGTTGCCGAGCATTTGAGTGCAAAAGTGACCGAAACTGCAACAGACTCTGATGAAGCACTTAGTGCCTATGAAATTGTTAAAGCCAAACTTGTTTGATATGTGTTAAATAGTATAAAGGAGCCTCAATTAAGAGGCTCTATTTTTATAGGGGGGTGTTTGAACAGTAGTGAAGAATTAAAAGTTAAAAATAAAAGAAAACCTCCACAAAAACCAGAAGATTTTATAGGTTGGAAAAGCCCTGAGGGGAGATTGGAAGTAATTGGTATTGCTGGAAAACAAGGTAGGAATACTACATTCAAGGTAATTTGTACAGAGTGTTCTAAAGACAGGGAGTTGTTTCCTCTTGGTTATTTTATAAACAAGAAGAGTAGTTTATTAAACGGCCAAATACCTTGTGGTTGTTCTAAATGCCCAAGATGGGAAGATTGGCAATATTTAATCCTTGCACGTAGAGAGGGCGCTGGTAAATTTGAAGTTATTGGTTTTGTGACTAAATTTAGAAATTGTAAAAATACGAAATTGAGACTAAAGTGCTTACATGATGGTTTTGAATGGTCTGCAACTATAGACAGTGTGATCAATCATAAAAAAGGTTGTCCTAAATGTTCTGGCGTGTACAAACCAACAGATATGGAAGCTTTTATTAAATGTGAAAATATTTGCCTAGATATGAATTATAAGCCGATTGGCTTTGTAGGAGGGACATATAAAGGTGCTCATAAAACTAAATTTGAATATGTTTGCCAAAAACACGGAACTAATTTTGTAATTTATGATCGCTTTGTAAATGGAGGAACTAGATGTCCAGCGTGTTGGAAAGAAAGACAAATTGAGTTAGGTAATGGAAATGGATATTATCCGGAAAGAAAAGATGAACAAGACTTTCTTTATGTATTGAATTTTAATGATAAATTTATTAAGGTTGGGAGATCTTTTGATGTAAATGAGAGAATCAAAGATTTAAAGAGGCAGGGTTGCTCTGGAATCAAAAATATTATAAAACTTAGAATTTTCACAGCAACACACCAAGAAGTTTATGGTTACGAACAAGAGTTGTTGGATAAATTACGCCCCGATTTTCAGTACTATTGCAGTTGGAGTACAGAAACCCTAGTAAATCCATCACTACCTATTTTAAATGATTTACTGGATACCACTTGTAAGTTTAAAGAATTAAAATTGGAGGGAATTTGACATACCCATATATTGACAATATTCAAGAATTAATTAGATCAGAAACAGTTGTGGTTTTTGATGCAGACCAAACCGCTTTCACTTCGGCAGCATCTTCTGAGAAACGTGAAATCCGTGTTACATCTGAACTTCATAATTTCGATATGAACTTCAAGACAAGAATAGATTTTCATGGACGGAAAAAGAAAGAGTTAGGTGGGTATCTTTATGATCAGAATATAATGCGAGAAGTCCAAGGGCTTCCATTATACAAAAAAGAAGATTTTACTATTGAAGATATCCAGATTCCATCCGAAGAAAGCCATTGCTATCACGCAATCAAACAAAAAATTAAACCTTTGCTTGAAAATTTAGGACTAACAAAGTATATTTGTTTATTGGGCGGCGAGCGTAATTTTCGCTTAGATGCACCATTACCTCAACAATACAAAAGCAATCGTGAAGGAATGTTGCGTCCTGTTTTGTTAGAAAAGGCACGAGAGTATATCGTAAAGCACCATAACGCTAAGACTATAGATACTTTTGAAGCTGACGATGTTTGCAGAGCTTATGCTGAGATTGGGTATCAACACTACCTGAAACATGGGTGGTTTAAATACATTATCGTTTCATTTGATAAAGACCAGCGTGGTTTTGCAGGATTAATCATTGATCCATTGACAAGAGATGGTAAGTTGGTTCATAATAAGCCTATGTTAATAGATGATGGTGTTGGTGAAATTTGGTTGGACAAAGCATCACTAAAAGGTTATGGTTTTAAGTGGTTGTGTGGACAAACAATTTTAGGTGATAGTGTAGATGGTATAATGCCATATCAACCTTTTGGATTAACATTTGGTGCAAGCAGTGCATATAAATTGTTAGGCACTTGTACAACGAAAACTGAATGCCTTGAAAAAGTAGCACAACAATATGTGGATTGGTTTCCAGATGGTGTTGAGTTTGTTGATTTTACAGGAAAACAGCAGAAGTTTAGTGCAGGACAATGGTTAGAGATTATTTTTAGTCTAGTATATATGAAAAAATCAAGAGATGATAAAACTACTTTCTTTTCATTGATGAAAGAATATAATGCAAAACTACCAAAGAAAAAGGAGAAACAAGATGAGTAATGTGTCAACAATTAACCTATCTAATAGTGTTGTTGCTACAAAATTCGGAAATGAGGTCGAGCTTCTTGATCATGAAGATGACCAAATTATTTATATTACAAAACAAGATCTTCTTGATATGCTAAAGCTATTTGAAGAACAAGAACAGGAGAATAAATAATGGTAGATATTGTAAATATTAACGGGTCACACAAATGGAACCAACCTTGCTCTGTAACTATTAAACTGCATGATGTTGACCAAGCACACCAATTAGCCTCTGCATTAGATGATTTGCTATATGCAAGTCAAGGAGGCGGTGATTTTAGTCTGATTGGTGAAATCAACGGTGAAACTACAAGTCCACAATTTGTAGGTCATGATATTGCTTTTAAAGGTATTGAACTCAAGATTGGAGAATAAATAATGGCACATTTCTTTAGCGAAGGTGGGTTTACTGTTTTGCAGTTGTTTGGTTATAGATTCCAAATTGTAGATCGAAAACGTAATCCAATTCTTAATAGTTATGATTTGCCTGTATTTCAACCAAAGGAATTCAGGGTTGGAAAATACGGCATTAGTTTTAGTAAGGTTTGATAGTGACATTTAAAATTCAAGATACAAATGGAAAAGGACTTCCAGATTTTACACAAGACGATTTACCATTGGCAGATATTACTGTTTATCTACATGACAGTCTATTGATTGCTAGCCACAACTATCCATGCCCTGTTTGCAAAGTTAGTAGAGCAGTCTATGTTATTACAACAGGAGTATTTGAGCCTTGCTGGGATTGCCAGAAGAAAGGTTATAAAATTGTTAAAGTTACTAAGGTTAAATCTTGGTTTAGTAAATTATTTAAATAAGGAGAAAAGATGAGTCAAGAGCAACAAGAAGAAAAAGTGGTACAGTTTGTCCAAAATACTATACCCGTTTTCAAATATGATCGGTTGAAGATGAAACGCCTCAAGAAATACGATGGGGAACAGCTTTCACAGGAATTAATGGATGAATTCAAAGAGTGTTTGATGAACAGTATCGAGTACAAGACCACTGTTAAAACAAAAGAGGTTGAATGAGAAATGTCTTAAGTATAGATCAGAGCATCAGCAAATGTGCCGTTGTTGTTTGGAATGATAATGTACCAATTTTCTGGGATGTTTTTAAGTCTGGTGGTATTGAGTGCAAGAAGAAACTGAAAAGTGTCACTTATTTTGAAAAAGAAGTTGACAAGATCGACTTTATATCTGATAATATAATTTCAGTTGTCAATGAATACAATGTTGAAAAGGTTATTCTTGAAGGTCTTGCATTAAATGCTGTTGGTAATGCAACAAGATCTCTTGCTGGGTTGTATTATGTACTGTTACATAAGTTGAAACAATTAGATCTTGTTGAACCAGAAAATATAGTTGTTATTTCACCTACACAAGTTAAAAGTAAAGCTAGAGTGTTGATGGAAAATGATGGAGAAGTTGAAACCGTTAATGATAAAGGTAAGACTAAAAAATCTAAGATAAAAATGGATAAACAAGTTATGACTTCCATTGCAGAACAACATTGGCCTCAAGTTCTTGATGGATATAAGAATAGTGGTGAAAATGCAGGAAAAGAAGATTTGTCCGATGCTTGCCTTGTCTATAATGCGTACTTGCAGATACAGAAGGATAAACAATGAAACTTCAATATGATGTCAGTGGCCCAAACAATTGCATTGATCTTGTACTCTTGAATCATGCAACAACAGATGCAATTAAGTATACTGAACAAGGTAACTATGATATCGTTAGTACAAAGATTATCCAAAGTACTGTCAGTAATGAATTCACTATATGTTTTCGCATGGAAGTAACTTTATCTGAAAAGGAGAAAAGTTGAGACGATACAAGAAAAGGAAAATTACAACTAAGTCAACTACAACCAGAAGAAAACAATTCAATCTAATCTTGCAAAAAGAGTTGTGGATAAAAGGCTCACAACAAATCAAAGAGTATAGGGAAAATAATCAAACAAATACTTGCCCTATTTCGGAGATGAAATATGGAGAAGGACTTGACCAATGTGTTTTGGATCATGACCACCAGAGTGGTCTAGTCAGACAACCAATTAATTCAAGGAGTAATTTATTTCTTGGACGTATAGAACTTTATTACCGTAAATTGTTTGGAAAAACTGATGTTGAACTATTGACTTTGTTGAAAAATCTTGTAGAATACTTGGAACAATCTGGAACTCAGCTTCCTAAGCTTCATGGTGAGATTGTTGAAGTAGAGAAACGTAGGATTTCCAGATACAAAACAGAGACCCTTAAAAAGAAACTTGACTTACCAGAAGACTCTGAATATACTAAACATGAACTTACAGAAATGTGGTTACAAAAGTTCATTGAACATAAAGAAATGTATGTTAATCAATTTATAAAAGAAAAGGAGAACAAATAATATGTACGAATCTCAATACAGCTCTAGCCCAACTCTGACTCTTAACCCCTTTACCGATAGCATTGAAGCTATTGCTGTCTTTAAATCTAATAAAGAGTTCCTTGATAGCCTTAATAAAGCAATTGTTGATGCAGGTGGAAATCCAGAAACAATGACAGTGGTTCGTCCAGAGGTAACGCTAACTGAATTGATGAATACTCTATCTCTTTCTGGTATTCGTTTTACTTTTGATCCAACTTTGAAGAAGGGTAGCAATAGTACTATCCCTGAGACCAATACTGATGTTCCTGTAGTTCCAGAGACACCTACTATTCTTCCTGATGATCTATCAGAAGAGGAAGTTTAATATGTGTATCTCTTGTCCCGATTGCGGAAAAGAACTTACCGATATTATAGATACGACTTATTCCAATTATAATTCAGGACGTTGCTATGAAGGACAACACACAGGGAATATCTATTGGTGTGAAGATTGTGAAATTAAAGTAATAGATGATTTTGTTAATAATTGTGTAAGAAGTTGGGACTAGGTATGAAAAATAATAATAATAAATATGAAAAACCAGAAAAATTTATTGGATGGAAATCTGGAGTTGGAAAATTAGAGGTTATGGGTATAGCAGGAAGAATAGGAAAACTTAATAATACCACAATTTTTAAAGTAACCTGTACTGAATGTTCCAAAGATCCAGAGTTATTTCCAGATGGCTATTTTATTAGTACAAAAGGTAAATTAAAATCAGGAAACAAACCCTGTGGGTGTTCTAAAAGACCAAGTTGGAAAGACTGGCAATTCTTAATCCTTGCTCGCAGAGCAGGAGAGAATAAAGGGTTCATCGTCCATGGTTTTACAGAAGAGTTTAAAAATCAAAGGACAAAGCTAAACCTTGAATGCTTAAAAGATGGACATAAGTGGACTGCTAGTATAGATAGTGTTATTAATACTAACAGTGGTTGTCCTAAATGCAAAGCTACAGCTTTAGCAGAACGGAGGAGAACACCAGAACACATTGCATTACAAAAGTGTACTGAAATCTGCAAGGAAATGGATTATGATGTTATAGGTTTTCCAGATAGCTACAAAAACAAAGATTCTAATTTTGAATATATTTGCAAAATACATGGAAAACAAAGTGTTCGTTATAGCAGCTTCGTAAGTCTTAAAAGTCGTTGTATGGGTTGCTGGAAAGACAGACAAAAGGAGTTAGGAAACGGCAACGGATATTACCCTGAAAGAAAAGATGAAACAGATTTTCTTTATGTTTTAGATTTTAATGGTAAATTTATAAAGGTTGGTAGAAGCTTTGATGTCGATGAAAGGGTTAAAAGTTTAAGAACATTATCTAAGATCTCTAAGAAAAATATTCACAAGTTAAGAATTTTTACTGCAACACACCAAGAGATTTATGATTACGAGCAAGAACTACATATCGAACTGAGAGAAAGAAATTTCCAACATTATGTAGATTGGAGTACAGAATGTTTTGAAAATGATTGCCAGTTTGTTTTGAATAAACTACTTGACAGTTGTGATTTAGAAGAGTTAAAATTATTGGACGAAAACAAATTAAGGGTGTCAAATGGTTCTTGAAAGTATTTTAACTTACCATCTAATTGTTGGGGCCATGCTGCATGGCCCTCCTCTCCAGCTAAGAGAAAATATAGTTGTTAATAACAACGAGTATAGGTGTGCCGTGCGCAACTTGTATTATGAAGGTCGAGGAGAGGGATTAATAGGACAAGCTTACATTGTTAAGACTGTCCTAAATAGAGTACGTGATACAAAGCATCCACATTCAGTGTGTGGCGTAATTTATCAGAGTAAGCAATTCTCTTGGACGCATCAAATCCCAAAACATAAACATAAAGTTCCAAACAAGACAACATCAGAGAAAGAACTTCTAAAACAACTGGAGGCTCTTTCAACTGTTGTTATCTGGATTGATAGACTAGGGTGGGATTTTACACAAGAGAGTCAATTCTATCATTCGGTTAATGTCAAACCTAGATGGGACTATAAGAAACTAGAGAAGACACAAAGAATTGGCAACCACATATTCTACAAAAGAAAGGAGAGTAAATGAATTTTAAATATTACAACGAAATCATAGATAAAATTGTAGCACTAAAACAACAAGGTGTTGGTTCCCGTCAGATTGCAAATCAATTAAATATTGGCAAGTCAACAGTTAACCAGTATTATTCTGCTTGGCTTGAACTCGAATCACAAGTTAAAGAAGAAAATGTAGAACAAGAAGATAAATCTTTTGAAGAAAACTTAAATGTTCTTTGTGAACACCCAGACTACTCGGTATCTAACCTTGCAAAGCGTTTACGTCACGCACACAGAGCTAATAATCAACTTCGTAAAATCCAACGGGAAATTGCAGATACAGATTTTAATTTTAAAGAGATGCTTGTTGGTATTGAGAAAGCTGTAGATAAAGTACAAGTTTTAAAATACTCTCCACGAGTTTATCCCGCTGTTGTATCTAAACAGAACGGTGTTGTTGAGGTATTGTTTTCTGATTGGCAAATTGGAAAAGTAGCACAACACTACAATACAGAAATTGGTATTCGCGCATTGGAGGGTTACGGCCAACAAGTCTGGACTTTTATTCTCGATAAACAACGGGTTAAAAATGTAGATAAAGTTGTATTTGCAAGCCTCGGGGATATCGTAGAGGATCATATGAAACATGGTATCCAATCAGCCGTTGCGTGTGATACAGGGCTATCTGAACAGATTTCTAATGCTATTGTTTACATTTGGGAATACGTCCTCGAACCTATTTTGCAACTTGGTATTCCGGTAGAGTTTGTAGGTATTGCAGGTAATCATGGCTCTAGTCAACACAAGGGAATGGATATTTATAAAGCTGGATTGTATTCTTATGACTATGCAATCTACACAGCACTAAAGCAACTTGCAAAAGTTGGTAAGTATAATAACATCACTTTCAATATACCGCATGGCGCGTTTGGTTATACTGAGATTTATGGTAATACTGTTATCTATGAGCACGGATATTTCAATAGTGCAACAGAGAAAAGTATGTCTGACCAAATGAAAAAACGAGGACAACAAATTAAAAAGCATGTAGAATATTTCCGTATCGGGGATATGCACCACGTGTGTTCTTATGATTGTCATAAGATGGTACTTAATGGGGCATTTTTTGGAGTAGATACAGCAGCAACTGAATATTCTGGTGTTCTTGGTTTTAGTTCTGTCCCTGCACAAGTAGTTATGTGGCACGAACCAGAAGATAATATTGGTAAAAGTTCAGTGAAAGAGTTTCATACAATTCAGCTTGCAATTGTAGAATAACTCAAGTATACTTATTTTAAGCCGTTCGATTGGAATCAGCGGCTTTCTTTACAATATAAGGAGAAGAGATGGAAAAGAAAGTACCTATTGAATCGGATGGGAAATCTTCTAGTTACTACGATCTAAAACTTAGCCAGAAAACAATTGATTTTATTAAAGAAAATGGTTATGTCAAGACAGAAATGCTGATTTATGATATTTTCGATAATGATTTTGATTTCTCTAATGCTTTTAAGTCTCTTGTTCGTGCATGGGGAACAGTGAATGGTGCAGGAAAGAAGGGCAACAGTCTTTATTATGAACTCAATAAGATCGAGTATTCTGTCAACAAAATTCGTGAATACCGAGGTGAAAGTTAATGGCTACAATCGGAATTGATTTTGATTTGACAGTTGTTGATTGTATATTCCAAGACGGAGCATGGATAGATCATCTGAATGCAATGTCATATCATTATATTTCAAAAGAACAATTTGCAAATATGAAAGAAATTGACTATAATCTTGGTAAGTATTATCCAGATTTGACTGAATCAGAAAGTTTTAGTTTCTGGAAAGATACCTCACTTTATCAAAAACTGAAACCATATAAAGATGCTGTTGAAGTTATCAATAATCTTGCAAAGCAAGGACACATTATTGTATTTATTAGTCACTGCCAAACTAACCACTTCAAGAGTAAGGTAGTTGCAGCAAAAGAATGGTTCGATATTCCAAAAGCATCATTTGGGTTTCTTGCAACAAAAGAGAAACATTTTGTTAATATTGATGTAATGATCGATGATCGTAATGTATTCCTAAACAGTTTTAGTGATAAAGTTATTAAAATTAAATTCGATACACCCTTTACTCAATGTGAAGATCTAGAAATTTCTCTTGACTTCCATAGTAGTAATTGGCAAAGTATTGGTGAATTCCTTGAAGAGGTATTGTGAGTAAGCAATATTATACAAAACGAGGACAATACCTAGTTGTGGTTGATTCGTCGGGCAATAGGTTGGTAGAAACAATAATTAAACACAATAGTTGTAGAAAGCAGTTTGACATTGAATTAGTAACAATATATAATATTCCAATGTCAGACATAAACAACGTGCAGATATACCTTGATGGAGTAAGGATAAGATGAAACAGTTTAAAACTGTAAGTATTTATGAATTTGCTGAGAAACACAATCTAAAAACAAAACTCTCAGATTTAGGTTTGCCAGACATAGGTGAGATTGGTGAAGTAATTAGTTTAATGAAAAGTTATAACAAGAGTGAAGCTGAAATATGTGTTTGGTTTCAGACTACTAATAGTTGGTTAGGTGGTGAAAAACCTATTAAGTATATCGAGTATGCGGACGGTGATTATTTGGTATATGTTGCTGAACAGCATGTTTTACCAGTAATGCATGGTTAATAAATAAGGAGAGAAAATGTATAAAGTTGTGGTAGAAGGTAAGGGTATTATTGTAGCACGAATTGTTGCAGACAGTGTTAATAAAAATGGTAATCGTATCACTACATTTGAACTTGAGTACCATCGATTCATTCATAGTGAACTTATGACGCACAGGTTGTTCTCACGTAATGCAATGAGTAGTCGTGCAGTGCCTGTCAGTAAGATGATTGAGCAAGTACGAAATAACCCGGCCACACCGATTCACTGGGGTAAAAATCAAGCTGGGATGCAAGCTGATAGTGTGTTGAAGGACGAATCTCTGGATAATGCTAAACGTCAATGGAGTCAATCTGCAATTTATGCAGCCAGCCAAGCAGAGGATATGAGCAATATTGGCGCACATAAGCAAATTGTAAACCGTCTATTGGAGCCCTTCCAAATGATGAAAACAGTACTGACTGCAACAGAGTTTGATAATTTCTTCTGGCTCCGTTGTGATCCAGATGCACAACCAGAAATTCAAGAACTAGCAAACTGTATGTTTGAAGCAATGAAGCAGAGTCAACCAGAAGTGCTTGAATCTGGACAATGGCACACACCATATGTTGAACATGTTTTTAAAGGTGGTAAATTTGAATCATATTGTTTGACAGATGAGGATGATAATATTATTAAACTGTTGACTGAAGAAGAGGCAAAAGCTATTAGTGCTTCATGTTGCGCTCAAGTCAGTTATCGCACACTGAATAATACTTATGAAAAAGCTATGGACATTTACTGTAAGTTAGCAAGTGGACGAAAGGTACATGCTTCGCCTTTTGAAAATGTGGCAAAAGTTATGAAGTATACTAACATTTCACAGTTAGAACCTAACGAGGTTTGGGAAAAAGGGGTTACCCATGTGGACAAGAACGGCGACCTCTGGTCTGGGAATATTAAAGGTTTTATTCAACTCCGTCAAACTATGGAAGGTACTGTATGTTGGAACTATGGAAACCAATAATTGGTTTTGAAGGAGAATATGAAGTCTCTTCTAATGGCAGAGTTAAATCCTTAGATAGAACTGTATTAAATTCTCTTGGTAGGGAGTATAATATCAAAGGTTGCATAAGGAAGAACGTCCTCCAGAACACTGGTTATGAGGTAGTTAGGTTAGGGAATAACACTTTTAGAGTGCACAGGTTGGTTGCTCGTGCATTCTTACACAACCCTGATAACAAACCTTTCGTAAATCATAAAGATGGAAATAAACGAAACAATAAGTTAGAAAACCTAGAGTGGACAACGGAACAAGAGAACACAGACCATGCTATACAAAATAATCTATTTAATGTAAGAGGTGTAAATAACCCTGCATGTAGATTTACAGAATCAGATGTATCCGATTGGTGGTTATTGTATTCTAGTGGTATCGAACTTCAACGGATTGCAGATGAGTATGGTACAAACAGAAACTCAATCAGTAGATTGTTGAGAATGTATTATATTGTACCAAAGTATAAAGGATATCATCCTTTCCGTGGACAATAGACACTTGACAATCATATGTATTGGAACTATAATAGTAAATAAGGAGAAAGTAGATGGGTGTTGATTATAATGCAGTTGGTGGTATTGGTGTTCGATTCAATGATGAATTGCAATACAAAGCAATTGAACTAGGGTATTTTACAGAAGAAGAGTGGGATGAAGACCCTTGTGGTTGTGTAGAATCACTAGGAGTCCCATACGAATCAGCAGGAGATGGAAGTTACGGGGGTGAAGATTATTGGTATTTTATTGTAGATGGAAATAATCTAAAAGAGGTTAATAACAACAAAGAATCGTTTTTGAATACGATTAATTCTAAATTTAATGTAGAATATACAGAAGAGGATTTGAAAGTTATTAGTGAACTTCATGTTTGGTAATGAATTAAAATAATCCTTGACTTTCTAATCTAAATCAGTATAATCATACAAACAAAATAACAAAAGATAGTAATCATAAAAGTTGTAGGTTGCTACCTTAACAAAGGAGAGTATTAATGAATCAAACAATTTCAAACCTATCCCCTGAAGATAAATATAAATCTGTTACTATTGACTTTCTTCAATCACTTCCTGAGCTTGATGTGGATAACAATAAAAATCATCTAATGGCTGCTCTACATGTAATTGGTTTTGATGTTTCAAAGAAAATTGACCGTGTAGAAGGTGTTCTAGTCCGTTATCGCCATAGTCCGATGCATGTTCGTGAAACAACTATTTTCCAAGGACAACTACGAAGTGATTATCCTTACAAAAATATCTATAACAGTCTCGATATTCTCGATGTTGATGCACGTAATCCAAATAATGACAAAGAATTTAATGTTGTTGTAGAAATGTTGCAATCTGAAAGCAAGAAAATTGTAACCGATCTTCCTTTTGATGTGCCAGACTACGAAGGTGTTAATGGTGTAAGCGAGAAAAACTATAATCGCAGCCAAGAAGAGAAATCACGATATAAAATCATCAACCCTCAAGATTTAAGTTTGAGAGAGTTGATGAAAAAAGATGAACTTTTTGAATCACCTTTTGAAGAGGATAAGTAAGATGATTTACGTAAGTTTAATTTGTTTTGTTATGGCTATGATTTTTATGTTTCGTTCAATATTCGGTTACGAGGAAATTAATCCAAACAAGGTTTTAGATAAGGTTGTACTATCACTTCTTTGGTTGCACCTAGCACTAAGTTTCCTAGAAGATGTTTTTAAATATGCGAGTAACTGATATGCCAGTAAATATTCCAGAAACATTTTATCGGTCAACAGACTATGACCATGCTGATAACGAAACAACGATGTGTGAATTTCTAGACTATTATCTTCCTGAAGAGTATACTGTTACCTTTGTAGATGGAACATATGTAGAAATTATTTCACCGGACGGTGTTGAATATGGTGTTCATGCTTCAGGTAACGGAGATTTTTATAATCATAAAATTGAATTTGAGGAGATTTAATGGCAAGCCCAAACTCTAAGAGAAATAAGAGCAAAGACTACTCAGATTTGTATTCAACCCCGGAGAATGCACTAGATAAATTGTTTGAAGTTGTAGATTTCAGTAAAGATAAGAAGTATTTTGAACCTTGTGCAGGGATTGGTATTGTTAGTGAGTATCTTCGTAAGAAAGGTCTTTATGTTGTAAGTAATGAATTGTTTGAACATGGGTATATTACAGAATATAACGAAGACTTCTTGAATACAGATGTTGAGTTTGATTGTGACACTATTATATCAAACCCTCCCTACAAACTAGCAAATGAATTTGTCAATAAAGGTTTTGAATGTGCAAAAGAACAATACTTGCTTCTTCGACTTCAATTTCTTGAAAGTAAGAAACGATACGAACAACTATTTAGCAAAGGACATTTGAAGAATGTTTATGTGTTTGTTAGTCGCATCAGTTGCACAGAAGGTATTGAACAGAAAGAAACAGCAAATAGTGTAACATACTGTTGGTGTCATTTTGATAGGGATTATGTAGGACAACCAACACTCCATTGGATTTAAATACGAGGTATAAATGGGCAAGAAAGAAAAAGAAGAAAGTAAGATTCAAGCATGGCAATTAAAAGGGTTTGAGTGCAAGAAATCGTACCAAGGTTGGCTTTACTTCAACGGGCTTGTTTCTGAAGAAGCCACTTATGATAATATCTATCAGGATGCTTTTACTGGAAAAACAGTAAACAT